>MDSZ01121035.1_pt1 | contig 12144 bp, 10 predicted proteins | sample 811201 | NCBI WGS metagenome assembly MDSZ01 (sample SAMN05326647, study PRJNA326480) | marine metagenome | isolation source: seawater | place: Indian Ocean: North | collected 2010
CAAATATGACATTAAAAAAAATAATAATAACACTAAAAATACTACAATAAATAGTATAAGTATTATTAAAGTCATTAAATTTATTTCAAAAAAAAATGATTTATCGAAGAAATCAAAATTCGCTCCAAATAATTTCATCAAAATTGTACTTACCGAATAAACAAATATTGTACTTAAAATTGCTCCAGGTATGATTTTCTTTATTATACTTTGTGATATATTTTTTGATAGTTCAAAACTACTTGCACCCATAATCTGAAGCATTTCTAAAAACTTGAAGTTCCCAATTAATGCCATCTTTACAACATTCATTATTAAAAAAGCAAATAAAGTGATTATAACTATTAACATCATAAAAATTATCAGTTTTATTCTGTTAACAATTGAGGTTATTTCATAAAGTTCATCTTGATGGGAATATTTTTCTATAAGTCTATTTTCTGATAAATCTATTATTGAAGAATAAACTTCATCTATAACTTTTTTATCATTTGTCTCTATTTGAAATATGAAAGGAAGTCTTAGACCAGACATATCTGAAAAACTTGCTAGACCTAAACTATCTTTAATCATATTATCTTCAATTATTTTAAACTTTAATGTGTCAATATTATTTGATAAATAATCCTCTATTTTAATAGTCACATTTAATGGAATTTTATTTTCACTAGCTGAGTTGCTAATAATAAAAGTTGTTTTTTTTGATTCAGATTCTATCCAATTACTTGAAAATTTATAAAAGTTAAAGTAAATGGCAATATGGATAGTTATTAAACTTATAACAATAAAAGACAGACCATGAAAAAATTTTTCATCATCTTTCAATAATATTTTTTTTAAAATTTCCTGTACCTGAAGCATCCTTATTATTTCAACTCAATTGTTTTATGTTCGACATTTATTTTTTGAGAAAAGCTCGATGTGATTATTATAGTTGAGCCAATTTTGCTTAAAGATTCAAAAAGAAAAAAAATTTTTTTACGTGATTCTTCATCAAGAAATGTTTCAGGCTGATCGGCTATTATAATACTTGGATTATTTATAAGAGCTCTTGCAATAACTACTTTTTGTTTTTGGCTATTAGAAAGGTTTACTATTTTCTCGTTTTTTATTTCTTTTAAATCTAACCATTCCGATATCTCTTCCATTCTAATAGAAAATTTACTTTTTAAGTTTTGGATTTGACTTGCCAATTCAACATTTTGGTAAACGGAAAAAAATGGAATTAAAAAATCATTTTGAAGAATAACTCCCATTTTCTTTCTAAGTTTAGTTATAGTTCTTTTTGAATCTTCAGATATTTTTGTGCCTTTTACATAAAGTGTACCGGTTGATGGGAGTAATTTTAAAAAGAATAATTTAAGAAATAGAGATTTTCCAGATGAATTTGAGCCTCTAATTACAAGAAAATCACCCTTGTGTATTTTTAAATTTATATTCTTAATATTCTTTTTTTTAGATAAAATCGACACATTATCTAAAAAATATTCTTCTTTCATATTAATTCTTTGAAACTTTTACTTTATTTTTTTTAATGAAAATTTCTTTCGCTTTTTGTCTAAGATTATAATCTGATGCCATACAAGAACTGTATGCTCCAGTTGAACAAATTGCAACCAAGTCATTTTTTTCGAATTTCTGTGTTTTAAACCTTTTAATGAAAATGTCACTTGATTCACATATTGGTCCGACTACATCATATGTATTTTTCAATGAACTTTTCGATAGTTTTACAGGAAAAATGTCATGAGTAACCCCATATAAAGCAGGTCTTATAAGATTGTTCATCCCAGCATCCAATATAAGAAATTTTTTATTTTTACCCTCTTTAATTCTTATTATCTTAGAGATTATTAGACCAGACGATCCAACTAAAAATCTTCCAGGTTCAATTATTATTTCAGATTCGAAATTGTAGAAGGTTTCTTCAATTAAACTCGCGTAACTTTTCATATCAATTAGTTTGTTGCTTTTATTGTACTTTATCCCAACTCCTCCACCTAAATCTAATGAAGTAATTTTGAAGCCAAGTCTTCGTAAGTTAGTAACTTTTTTTTTTAATTTTTTAAATGCTTTTTTGAATGGGTACAAGGTTTCTATTTGAGAACCAATGTGCATTGACAAACCAATTATATTGATAAATTTGTTATCTTTATATTTTTTAAATACATTTAAGATGTCTTCATCTGAAATTCCAAATTTATCCTCAGATCTTCCAGTTGAAATTTTTTCATGAGTTTTGGCATCAACATCAGGATTTATTCGTAAACAAATATTTACCTTTTTTTTTAAATTACTACACAAATTATTTATTTCATTTAACTCCTCAATACTCTCAACATTAATTTGTTTAATATTTTTTTTTATAGCATTTTCAATCTCACTTAATGTTTTTCCTATACCAGAAAAAACAATTTTATTTTTATCAGCACCATTTTTTATCGATTTCTCCATCTCACCACCTGATACAACATCTATTCCACAACCTAATGCTGTTAAAATTCTTATTATTTCAGAATTAAAATTTGCTTTCATTGCATAGCAAATCACCGGTTTAAGTTTTTTAAATGAATTTTTAAGCAATTTATAATTATGTTCTATTTCTGATATAGAATAACAAAAAAGTGGTGTATTAAAATTATTAGCGACATTTTCCAAAGATAAACCTTCTAAAAATAATTTTTTATTTTTATAATTAAGAAATTTATTATATTCAAATAGATTAATTGTCATCTTTAGGATATTCTCTCGGATATTCACTTCCGGGATATTTTTTTAAATTCGATTTCTTCCCACATGATATTGATAGAAGAATAGTACTGATCATTAGTAATTTTAAAGTAAGTTTCATCTTATCTCACTTTATTCTTTGCTCTTACCAAAGCTTTTTTAACTTGATCAAAATCTGTTCCACCATAACTCTTTTTCTTTGAAATCGAACTATTCAATGATAAAAAATTAAAAATGTCATTATTAATTTTTGGTTCTACGGACTTTAATTCGTTTAAGGTTAATTCTTCAAGTAATTTATTTTTTTTCTCAGCTAACAAAACTATTTCTCCTGTTTTTTGATGAGCTTCTCTAAAGGTTAAGTTGGTATTTTTAACTATCCAATCAGCAATATCAGTAGCAGTCATAAACCCTTTATTTGCGAGTTTTTTCATATTCTTGTCATTTATAATGACTGAGGATAACATCTCGTTGACGATATCAATAAGAAGATTTATTGTTTTATCTGCATCAAATAAAGGTTCCTTGTCCTCTTGTAAATCTTTACTATAACCACTTGGTAAACCTTTTTGAATTACAAGAAGGTTTAAAAGAGAAGCATAAATTCTACCGCACTTTGATCTTACTAGTTCAGCAGCATCCGGATTTTTCTTCTGAGGCATGATAGAAGATCCGGTACATAACTTGTCTGGGAATATCAAAAATTCATAAGCACTTCCTGACCATATTATAAAGTCCTCAGAAATTCTTGAAAAGTGCATGCTCAAAATTGATAATATACTCAGATATTCGATAATGAAATCTCTATCTGAAACACTATCTAAAGAGTTTTCTGTGGGTTTTTTAAAACCTAAATCTTTGGCCAAATAGTGTCTATCGATTTCAAAAAAATTCGTTCCAGCAAGGGCACCAGAACCAAGTGGACATTCATTTATATTTTCAAGTAATTGGACTGCTCTTTTTTTATCTCTTTCAAACATTTCAAAAAATGATAATAAATAATGAGAATATGTTATAGGTTGAGCATTCTGTGAGTGTGTGAAGCCTGGCATTATCACTTTCAAATTTTTCTCAGCTTTTTTTATAATAGTTTTCTGAAGTTTACATATTTTATTTATAAGATTTTTAATTCTTCTTTTTACCCAAAGTTTAACGTCCGTAGCAACTTGATCATTTCTTGATTTGCCGGTATGAATTTTGCCAGCGAGTTTACCAATTTTCTTTTTTAATGCCATTTCAACATTCATATGTATATCTTCATAGTCATAAGAAAATTTAAACTTATTTTGATTTATTTGATCCATTATCTCATTGAGTGCTTTTTCTATTTTTTTAAATTCTTTTACACTCAATAATTTAGCTTTTAAAAGGGTACTAGCATATGATTTATTCAACTCAACATCCTCACATGCAAGCTGAAAATCAAAATCAATTGAATTATTTATTTTTTTTAAAAGCTCTGAGGATTCGTCTTTAAATCTTCCTCCCCAAACTGCATTTGTTGTTTTTTTCATCTATGATAATATATTTATATGAAATTCGCTTTATTTTTAATCATTATAACTATATCAAACTTATCTTATTCATATGAGAACAATCAACTATTATTGCACAATAAACCTAAAAAAATAGAAGAAATTAAACTGGTAAATATTGAGGGAGAAATAGTTGAAATAATAAAAAAGACACAAAATAAGAAAATCTACTTATTAAACTTCTGGGCAACATGGTGCCCACCTTGTATAAAAGAAATACCAGAGTTACTTGAACTGAAAGAAAAAAATGAAAAAAAAATAGAAATTTTATTTATTTCAGTAGACTCTAATCCCAAAAAAGCTATTCCAAAGTTTTTGAAAAAGCATAAGTTTAAAAATATGTCAATTTTCAGTGACAAAACCCTAAAACTATCAAAAAAACTAAATGTTAAAATAATGCCAACAACAATATTGGTAAACAATGATTTAAATGAAATTTCAAGAGTTGAGGGTTACATCGATTGGCTAGATGAAAAAATATATGATAAATTTAGAGAACTGTTATAATTTACTTTCAAGCTTCGGGAGTAAATCAAACAAATCGCCAACTAATCCATAATCTGAAAAATTAAATATGGGTGCTTCTTCGTCTTTATTTATACATGCAATATATTTCGAGTCTTTAATGCCTGCTATATGTTGGATTGCTCCAGAAATTCCTACTGCTATATATAAATCAGGCGCCACAATCTTTCCTGTTTGACCAACTTGCCAGTCATTAGGAACAAATCCAGCGTCAACCGCTGCTCTACTAGCACCCATTGCTGCCCCAAGCTTATCAGCTATACCTTCCAAAAGTTTAAAATTTTCACCGTTTTGCATTCCTCGTCCACCTGATATAACAATTTTCGCACTTGTAAGTTCAGGCCTGTCTGATTTAGATTGGTCATAGCTTACAAAATCAATAACATCACTCTTATCCGTATCAACGCTGATTTGTTCAATTTCTACATTAGAGTTCATTTGACAAGGTTCAAAACAAGTTGATCTGATGGTAATTATTTTTATAGGATCATTAGATTTTACTTTGGCTATTGCATTTCCAGCATAAATTGGTCTCTCAAATGTTTCATGATCAATAATTTTTGAAATATCTGAAATTTGTTGGACGTCTAACATTGCTGACAGTTTAGGAGACATATTTTTTCCGAATGTGCTAGATGGAGATAAAATATGTGTGTATCCTCTGTTTGAAATAAAGTTTAAAATTGTTTTACAAAGGTTTTCTGCAATCGGGTTCTCAAACAATTTGCTGTCAACAAAATAAATTTTTTTTAAAGAATCTGATTTTTTTAATTCTTCAACAACTGGGTTCACTTGGCTACCAATTATTATTGCCTCAATATCAGTAGATATTCTACTAGCAGCTGTTATTGTTGATAATGTGGTTTGTTTTAACGACTTATTGTCATGTTCTACTACTACTAATGTTTTCATAATACCTTCGCTTCATTTTTTAATTTGTTTACTAAGGAATCAACATCGTCAACTTTTATTCCTGGTTTACGTTCTGGGGGATCATTGACTTCAATTATTTCCAACCTTTTTTTTAAATCTATATTAAATTCATTTATTTCAATTATGTCTATTTTTTTTTGTTTTGCTTTCATAATGTTAGGTAAAGAAGCGTATCTTGGTTCGTTAAGACGTAAATCTGTAGTTATGACACAAGGTGTATTAATCTTTACAGTTTCAAGACCTCCATCAACTTCTCTAGTAACATTAAAAGAGTTATCCTGGTTTTTCTCAAGTTTTGAGGCAAAAGTTGCTTGAGGATAATCTAAAAGTGTAGCAACAATTTGACCAGTTTGGTTGCAATCGTCATCGATTGCCTGTTTGCCAAGAATAATTAAATCAGGTTTCTCTCGTTGACTAATTTCTTTAATTAATTTACCCACATTAAGTGGTTCAAGCTGATCATCGGTTGACTGTATTAAAATTCCTCTGTCACCTCCCATTGCTAAACCAGATCGTATAGTTTCTTGTGACTTGTCAGTTCCAATTGACAAAACAACAACCTCTGTTATGTGTCCCTTTTCCTTTAGTCTAACAGCTTCCTCAACTGCAATTTCATCAAACGGGTTCATTGACATTTTAACGTTTTCAGTTTCAACTCCAGTTTTATCTGTTTTTACTCTAATCTTTACGTTGTAATCAATCACTCTTTTAACACAAACTAATGCCTTCATATCGCAATCCTAAATTAATTTTTATTTGGAACCCAAAGTATATCACCATCTTTTTTATTCTCAAACCTTGCGGCTACAAAAAGAAAGTCAGACAATCTATTGACATATTTAAGCACATCGGGGTTGACCTTTTCTTTTTGATCTAATTCTACAATAGATCTTTCCGCCCTTCTAACTAAAGACCTTGAAAGATGAATAAATGAAGAGGATTTGCTACCACTGGGTAAAACAAATGAATCTAACTTTTTTAAGTTACTATTAATATTATCGATTTCGGATTCAAGAAAATTTATTTTATCGGGAGAAATGGTGACATTTCTTTTAGATTTTTCTGGAAAACACAAGTCCGCTCCAATATCAAATAAGTCGTTCTGAATTTTTAATAGTATCTTTTTTATGTTTTCAGATGAAAAGGATATGCAAATTCCTAAAGACGAATTCGCTTCGTCAATGTCTCCATAAGCTTTAATTCTCATATTATTTTTTTCAATTCTTGAGCCATCTCCTAAACTTGTTAAACCTTTGTCTCCACCTCTAGTATAGATTTTATCAAGTTTAACCAATTTTTACCTAGGACTTCAAAAATAATGCTACAGTTAAAATTGTGAGGGTTATGAATTGTATTGCAACTCTATAACGCATAAAAAGATTGATTTTATTATTGTTTTCATCACCAGACTTTGCTGTGTGAAACAAACCAATCATAAGTACAAGAAAAGTGGTGATAAGGCAGGCTACTATTATAAAATTGAGTAGAAAATCCATTTTATCTAGCTAGTAGACCCTTAACTACAATCTGAGCTTGGATTTCTGCGGCTCCTTCGAATATATTCAGAATTCTGGAATCACATAAAACTCTGCTTATCGGATACTCTAATGCATAACCATTACCACCATGTATTTGAAGTGCACTGTCAGAATTGGTCCACGCTACTCTTGCTGCAAGTAATTTTGCCATACCAGCTTCAATATCACATCTAACGTCATTATCCTTTTCTCTAGCAGAGAATAAAGTGATTTGTCTCGCTACTGTTGTTTCCATTGCCATCCACGCGAGTTTAAAAAATATCCTAGGATATTTTATTATTTGTTTTCCAAATTGGCTTCTATCTTTAGAGTATTGTAGTGCTAGCTCAAGGGCATTCTGAGCAACTCCTACTGCTCTCGCGGCGGTTTGGATTCGAGCAGATTCAAATGTTTCCATTAATTGTTTAAACCCATTACCTTCAGTTTCACCGAGAAGGGCTTCTTTACCAACTTCAATGTCATCCAAAGCAATTTCATACTCTTTCATGCCTCTATAACCTAATACTTCGATTTCACTACCTGACATTCCATCCATAGGAAATGGGTTTTTGCAATCACCTCTAGGTTTTTCCACCAAAAACATGCTCAATCCTTTATAACCTTTTTGGTTAGTGTCTGTTCTTGCTAATACGGTCATCAAATCAGATCTTGCGCCGTGCGTAATCCATGTTTTGTTTCCTGTAATGACGTAATTTTCACCTTTTTTAGTGGCTCTTGTAGCAAGACTTCCCAAATCTGATCCAGTGTTTGGTTCTGTAAAGACTGCAGTTGTAAGAAGGTTGCCCGAAGCTATTTCAGGTAAATACTTTTTTTTCTGATTCTCTGTTCCTCCAAGCCTAATTAATTCTCCTGCAATCTCAGCTCTAGTCCCAAGTGATCCTGCTGCTAAAAATCCTCTAGATAATTCTTCTGTGACGACACACATTGCCACTTTTCCCATTCCTAATCCACCATAGCTTTCGGGAATAGCAATGCTAAACACTCCTAAATCTGCCATTTTCTTTAAAGTATCGTCAGGAATTAAATCGTCTTTTAGATGCCATTCATTAGCATGGGGTAAGATTTCTTCTTCAGTAAATTTCTTGAATTGATCTTGAATCATGTCTAAAGTTTCGTCGTTTAGGCCGAGATTAGGGAATAAATCTTTGTCTAATGAATCAACGATTACTTTCTTTATTTTATCAGATAACCCTAGCTCAATCAAATCTTTGATAGTCACGTTATCCATAAAGTTAAAATCTTGATCAGTTAAACCAAGATCTGATGGCCTTACGATTTCTGATTGGCTCATCATTATCCCATTTTTCATTTGAGTTAAATACTCAGCAAAAGCAAAAAGTGTGACTGATGCATCAACTTCTGAAGCTTTACTGCTTTCAACAAGTCTTTTATACCAATTAAATGTTTCTCTAAGTCCGATTCGGTAAGTTTCAAACCATGCGAATCCGTGTGTTTGAAATTGGTTTATTTCTAAAAGTTGATTATCAATCCTATCGTCTTTAGTGAGCGATGACTTTAAAAAATCTTTAGCTTTTAAGGAAATGCTATCGAGACTATTTAATATAGATGAAAAATGATCAGTATTTTCTGATAAATACTCTTTAAAATTTACAATTTCTGAATTTATGTTAACTGAACTATCCATAGCTTTAAATTTAATGTTTTAATTTAATTGTTCAAGTTTATTTATAATTCATTAAATGATTTCATACCAGTTTTTTTTGCTTGTACTAATGCTGCCATATTTCCTGGTAAATGTTTGTTGTTCATCATTTTGGTATGTGCCGCCGGTATCTCATTCCAATTGAAACATTCTGACATAAGAGGATCAATTAATTTATTTATCATCATATCATTGGCTTGATTGGCTTGAAAAAGATTTGCGAAATGACTTCCTTGAATTCTTTTCTGTCTCATCCAAATATATCTTGCATCCATTGTTAAATTGTAACCCGAAGTACCCGCACATATGACAACCATACCACCAGTCTTAACTAGATAACATGAAACTGGAAAAGTTGATTCACCAGGATGTTCAAAAACAATGTCCACATCTTTTTTTCCAGTTATGTCCCAAATATCTTTACCCAAAACTCTGCATTTTTTTATAAAATCATTATATTCTTCTTGGTTCTTTACGTCTGGCAATTGACCAAAACAATCATAATTTTTTCTATTTAGCACTCCCACAGCTCCAAGTTTTTTAACAAAGGGAATCTTTTCATCATCTGAAATTATTCCTATCGCATTAGCTCCTACTGCTTTACAGATTTGAACTGCCATACTTCCAATGCCTCCGGATGCTCCCCAAATTAATACATTCATTCCCGGCTTTAAAGCATGTGGTGGATGACCGAATAACATTCTATATGAAGTGGCCAAAGTTAGTGTATAACAACCACTTTGTTCCCAAGACAAATGTTTTGGTTTAGTAAGAAGCTGTCTAGATTGAACTGTAGTGAATTGGGCAAATGAACCATCGTTAGTTTCATAACCCCAAATTCTTTGAGATTTTGAATACATTGGTTCACCTCCGTTGCATTCTTCATCATCACCGTCATCTCTATTGCAATGAATTATAACCTCATCCCCTATTTTCCAACGTTTTACATTTTCTCCTACCGACCAAACAATACCAGAAGCGTCTGAACCTCCAATATGATAACCGGTATCCTTACCAATTACAGATATTGGAATCCCTTGAGAAGCCCAAACATTATTATAATTTATACCAACAGCCATAACCATAACCAAAACCTCGTCTTTGCCTGGTTTTTGAACAGGCATTTTTTCAATTTGCATAGCATCCTCTGGTACACCAAGTCTATTTTCTCTAATGACCCATGCATACATTTCATCTGGAATTTCACCGAGTTCTGGAATTTCACCAATCTCATAAATTTTCTTTGCAGTCATAACTAATCCTATGATAATTTAAGAAGAACTTATATCACTAAAATAAAAAAAAAACATGAATTTTCTTGTTAGGTTATAAAAATAATATAATTTATTGATCGAAATGATTAAAGTCAAAGATAAACCATGGATGATTAGAACTTATGCTGGACACTCATCAGCAAAAGCTTCAAATAAACTTTACAGGGAAAATCTTAAGAAAGGTCAAACAGGTCTATCAGTTGCTTTTGATCTGCCAACACAAACAGGTTACGATTCCAATCACATACTATCTAAAGGAGAGGTAGGAAAAGTTGGTGTTCCCATCAGTCATATTGGAAATATGCAAACTTTATTCGATAAGATTCCCCTTGATAAAATGAATACTTCCATGACAATCAATGCTCCTGCACCTTGGTTATTAGCTTTATACGTGGCAACTGCAGAAAAGCAAGGTGTTAATAAAAAACTACTATCTGGTACAACCCAAAATGATATTACAAAAGAATATCTATCTAGAGGTACATATATATTCCCACCAGAACCAAGCTTAAAATTAACTTCAGATATAATAAAGTATACAACAACTGAAATTCCTAAATGGAATCCAATAAATATTTGCTCATATCATCTTCAAGAAGCTGGAGCTACACCTGAGCAGGAATTATCTTTTGCTTTAGCAACTGCTATCGGTGTTTTGGAGTATCTCTATAAGTCGGAAAAAATATCCAAATCCCTTTTTGAAAAAATTGTAGGACGAATTAGTTTTTTCGTAAATTCAGGAATGCGCCTTGTTACTGAAACAGCAAAAATGGCTTCATTCACAGAACTTTGGGACGAAATATGTAGAAAAAGGTTTAAAATTACAGAATCTAAATATCGTCGTTTTAGATATGGGATGCAAGTAAATTCACTTGGTCTTACTGAATTACAACCTGAAAATAATGTATATAGAATTTTAATTCAAATGCTTCCAGTGGTAATAGCAAAAAACTCCAGAGCCAGAGCTGTTCAATTGCCTGCTTGGAATGAGGCACTAGGTTTGCCGCGTCCATGGGACCAACAATGGAGTTTAAGATTACAACAAATCATGGCATATGAAACTGATCTTTTAGAGTTCTCAGATATTTTTGAAGGTTCAAAAGTTTTAAGGGATAAAATTAAATCATTGAAAAAATCTGCTAATGATGAACTAAAGAAAATCGATAAACTAGGTGGACTAGTGGCTGCAATTGAAAGCGGATACCTTAAAAGTCGTCTTGTTGAATCTCAAACTCTTAGACAAAAAAATATTGAAGAAGGAGAACAAAAAGTTGTTGGAGTTAACTGTTTTTCAGAGGGCGAAGAATCTCCTCTTACAAGTGAAAAAGACGGTGGATTTATGAAAGTTGATGACAAAGCAGAAAAACAACAAATCGAAAATGTGCTTAAATGGAAAAAATCAAGAAATAATAAAAAAGTTTTATCCAGTCTTAAAAAACTAAAACAGCACGCTGTTGATGGTCAAAATATAATGCAAGCTTCTGTAGATTGTGCGCATGTTGGTGTAACAACTGGAGAGTGGTCTGACATAATGAGAGAAGTATATGGTGAGTATAGAGCTCCAACCGGTATTGTATCATCTCACTTAAAAAAAAGTATAACAAATGATCTCAAAATATCAGAAACAAGAGAAAAAATTGAAAAAATATCAGTAAAGCTTAAAAGAAGACCAAAAATGCTAGTAGGAAAGCCAGGACTAGATGGACATTCAAATGGTGCTGAGCAAATAGCTGTAAGAGCACGCGATATTGGTTTAGAAGTGGTTTATGATGGTATACGCTCGACTCCAGAACAACTTGTTGTAGCAGCTATTGAAGAGGGAGTTCATGTTATTGGTTTGTCTATATTGTCCGGTTCACACATTCATTTAGTAAAAGTTATAATGAATCTTTTAAAAAAAAGTGAATATGACAAGATACCTGTCATTGTAGGCGGAATTATACCTC
>MDSZ01143232.1_pt1 | contig 12144 bp, 12 predicted proteins | sample 811201 | NCBI WGS metagenome assembly MDSZ01 (sample SAMN05326647, study PRJNA326480) | marine metagenome | isolation source: seawater | place: Indian Ocean: North | collected 2010
CATGGACACAAAAAAGACAAGCATGGACATAAAAAAGATGATCATGACGACCATGACAAGCACGGGCATAAAGACTCACATGGTCATGCTCATGGTGAATTTGACGTGCATATCTGGTTAGACCCTGTGAATGCTAAAGTTATTGTTGAAGAGGTAGCTCATACGCTTGAAGAGTTAGACCCATCAAATGCAAAATTATATGCAGAAAATGCTAAAAAAACGCTCAAAAAACTTGATTTAATGATTAAGAATATAGATGAATCAATTAATAAAAATGCGAGTTTTGTTACATTTCATGATGCATATCAATATTTTGAAAAAAGATTTGGTATTGAGGCGCTTGGTGCATTGACCATTAATACTGATATTCAGCCAGGTGCTAAACAAATATCAGAAATCAAAAAACTCGTGGAAGATAAGAATATAAAATGTATTTTTTCTGAACCTCAATTTAATCCAAAACTTATTAATATGATTGCAAGTAATACTGGTGCAAAAACAGGCATTCTAGATCCATTGGGCTCTTCATATAAACCAGGAAAATCTTTATATTTCAATCTAATCAAAGATTTATACAAAAATCTTAATAAGTGTTGATTTAATGTTTAATAACAATAGATGAGTTAAATTATAATTAAATTAGGGGTTTTATAAATGCGATATCTTAGTATTATTTTTTTAGTTTTATTTTCTTTTAATAGTTTTTCTGCTGGAAAGCATAATCACGATCATGATCATGAAAATGAAAAAAAAGTAAAACATAAACATAATCATGACAAACATGACCATGGAAAAAAAGAAGGTTTAAGTGCTCATGAACATGGATTAAGTAAAATGAATATCGTTCAAGATCATCATAAACTTTTGATTGAGATAGAAATGCCTGGACATGATGTTGTTGGATTTGAATACAAAGCAAAAACTAAAGAGGACAAAAATAAAGTAAAAGAAGCATTAATGCTTTTAAAAAATCCGATTAATGTAATTAAAATTCCTATCAAAGCAAAATGTGATCTTAAAGATTCTCACTCACATATTATTGCAGAAAAAAACCATACCGAATTTCGTGCAGAATATTCATTTGTATGTAAAGATATAGATGAAGTTAAGACTATAGGAATAAACATATTTGAAAACTTTAAAAATAGTGAAAAAATTGATTTAAATGTTGTTGGAGAAAAATCTTCTAGTAATATTATTATAAAGAAATCTATGAAAAAGGTTAGATTAAATAATTTTTCACATTAAATGAAATTGAATAATATATTAGAAATAAATAATTTAAAATTTTTTTGGGCTATAAATGAAGATTTTAAAATTAAAATTAATAATTTTAAAATTAAAAAGAATGAAAAGGTATTGCTTTTAGGAAAAAGCGGCAGTGGTAAATCAACATTATTAAATTTAATTAGTGGAATCATAAAGCCTGTAAGTGGCTCCATTAAAGTTGAATCAAAAGAATTAAATTTATTATCATCTTCTCAATTAGATAATTTTAGAGCAGAAAATATAGGTGTCATATTTCAACAATTTAATCTTTTGAACTTTACCTCCCCAATAGATAATATTTTGTTACCTTGTCATTTTACTAACTTCAAAAATAAAAATTACAAATTTTTTAAAGAAAGAGCTTTATCATTAGGTGAAAAGTTAAACTTAGATCAAAAATTGTTAACAAAAAAAAATTCAAATAAACTATCTGTTGGTCAGCAACAAAGAATATCAATTTTAAGAGCTGTAATAAATATGCCAAAAATAATTTTGGCTGACGAACCAACATCTGCTCTTGATCAATCAAATCAAGATTTGTTTTTAGAAATGTTATTTGGAATATGTCATGACGAAAAAGTGTCTTTAATAATGGTTAGTCATGATGAAAGGTTAAAAAGTAAGTTTGATAAATCATATTATATTGAAAGTTTGTCCTAAAAATGAAGATTTTGTTTACTTTAGCATTCAATTCTTTTTTAAGTAGAAAAGTTTCGGTTATTTTAACCATTATTTGTTTAACTCTTTCTCTAACTTTATTCACATACATAGATAATTTTCGAGGCTCAGCGAAGAAGAGTTTTTTTAATAATGCGCAAACAGGCGATTTGATATTAGGAGCAAAATCAGGTGAAATAGAGACATTACTATATGTTATTTTTCAAATTGGAACGCCCACCAATAATATTAGTTGGAAAAGCCTTACTGCAATATCAAAACATTCTGATGTTAAATGGATAATTCCAATTTCTTTAGGCGATAGCCACAAACAGTATAGAGTATTGGGAACAACTTCAAAATATTTTGAAAATATTAAATATAAAAATAAAAGTTTGGAATTCTTAAAAGGTAAAAGTTTTAATAAAAATTTTGACGTGGTAATTGGATTTGATGTAGCTAAAAAACTCAATTACAATTTAAATGATAAAATTATTATAGCACATGGCATTTCTTCAAATTCTCTTCATACTGATTTCCCATTTAAAATAATTGGGATTTTAAAAAAAACAGGCACACCCCAAGACAAATTAATTTTTGTAAGCTTAGAAGCATTAGAAGCAATTCATAAGGATTGGAAGGCTGGTGTAAATATTCCAGGTATAAAAGCCAGGGCAAAAAATATTGAAATTGAGAATTTATCTCCAAAAGAAGTTACTGGAGCTATTATAAAATTAAATTCAAAAATGAAAATTTTTAAATTTCAAAGAGAAATTAATAATTATAAACCTGAGCCGCTTCAAGCAATAATACCTGGTTTAACTTTATCAAAATTATGGCAAATTATATCATTTGTTGAAAATATATTGCTAATCATATCACTAATGGTTGTAATTGCTTCATTAATAGGAATGTCTGCGATATTATATTCTAATCTTCATTTAAGAAAAAATGAGATTTCATTATTAAGGGTAGTTGGTGCTTCTCCTAAAGTTATTTGTCAGTTATTGGTTTTTGAATCCTTTATGATCTCATTTATCAGTATTTGTTTATCAATACTATTTATTCAAATTTTAAACATAATGTTAATTCCATTTTTTGATAATGAATATGGAATTTATTTAGATTATAATTTTTTGTCTATGGATAATATTTTATTCTTTTCATTATTTTTATTAACTTCTATTTTGTTAAGTCTATTTCCAGGTTATAAAGTATTTAAGAGCTCAATAGTTGAAGGTATTTAGTAATTGTAAAAAGTTAAATAGCAAAATGTTAAAAATTATATTTAGTACATTTTTATTGTTTTTTTCTATCTCTAATCCTTATGCTAATGAAACTTTTATTTTAAACTGGGAAAAGTTAGTTCCAAAAAATGCTTATGATTTTGTTCCTGAAGATGGTGGTTCTGATGAATTATGGCAGAACAAAAATTTTTTAAAAAAAATTGATCTTGCTGGATTAAAGATAAATGAAAATTTAGTTGGTAAAAAGATTAAATTATATGGTTTTATGGTCCCGTTAGAGATGGATTATAACGAAACATTAATGGTTAATCAATTTGTCTTGGTGCCTAGTGCCGGCATGTGTATTCATGTACCTCCTCCGCCTCCTAATCAAATGGTATTTGTAAAGTTAAAAAAGCCAGTGAAGGCTCGTTATATGTACAATCCTATTTCAGTTGAGGGGAAATTGATAAACACTCAACCAATTAAGGAGGTTTATAATAGCATTTATGAAATGACAGTTAATAAAATTGAAGATATTGATGAAGAAATATATGTTAAGCTTCTAGAAAAAATCGTGTCAAATTAAATCAGACTTGATTTACTCATTTCTTATTAAGGGATAAACTTTAGGGCTTAAATATTTTAAGTAGGTTAGTATTATCAAAATAGTAGTTAAGCATCCAATAGCAAGAATAACATTTAAAAAGATAAAAAAATCAAACTGCCATTCAAGTCTAAACATTTTTTCAATTATATAAATTGAAGAAATTATAGAAAAGAATGAAGAAAAAATAATAATTGAAACAAATTTTATACTAAATTCAAACAATGAAGAATAAACTATTTGTTTCTTTGTTAACCCTAAAATTTTAAAAATCAAATTTTGAAAAACATTAATTCTCCCTTGTGCAACTATTGTGCTTGCAATGACAACCAATCCAACGATTATTGTTAATGATACAATTAAGCTTATTCCAATAAAAATTTTGTTTAAGATATCGTTAACTTTAAAAAGATAATTAGAAATTTTAATTATAGAAACATTTGGAAAGTTATTTAATAAATCAATTTCATTAAAGTTTTTTAAATCATCTAATTTAATGGTCATAAGATATTCATGTGGAATTTTAATTGCATATTGCGGGTTTATTAAAATTGCAAAATTTATACTTAAATCTCTATAATTAACCAATCTAAAATTATAAACCTCACCAACTATTTCTCTCCCATAAATATTTAATGTAATTTTATCCCCTAATTTTATTCCCAGGTCATTTGCAACACGATTATCTATTGATATTTGCAACTTATCTGGTTTTGAAAGGTCCCACCAAGTACCTTTTGTTATTGGGTTATCCTCTGGAATATTTTCAGCCCATGAGATTCTTCTATTATTCCTTATTACCCAATAACTTCCATTTGATTTATCTATATATGTATTTGGGTCAACCTTATTAATTTTGCTAATACCAGCAGAGACCATTGGAAGAACTTCAATTTTTGCATTTTTGGTTTCTTTGTTAATGAACTTTATTAAAGGTTCTTTTTGGTTGTCTTGAATGCCAACAAAAAAATAATCAGGCGCAATTGAAGGTATAGAACTTGATACTTCTCTTTTAAAATTTGAACCCACAAAAGATAGTGTAAGAAGTAATGTAAGACCTAGTCCAAGTGATAAAATGGTTATAGAGGAGCTAACTTTTGATTTAATAATATTTTTTATTGCAACTTTTAAAAAAACATTTTTATTAAAATTAATTCTTTTTAAACTCCATATGATGAAACTAGATAATAAATAAAACAAAAATAAAAAAACTATAAACGCACTAAAACATATTAAGCTATAAATAGGCTTTGAAAAACTAAATGAAAATATACTTACCAAAAAAACCAAAAACAGGAAAATAAAAACAATTGAGGTTTTGTTGAATTTGAATTGTAATATTTTATAATTATTTCTCAAGAGGTTACCTGATGAAATTTGATCAATTGAATTTATGGTAGGAAGAGAAAACATCAAAGTTACTAATAAACCTATAAAAAAAATTTTTATTAGATTGAGCATTGAAAAATCATTATTTATTGTAAATCCAACATTATCTTGAACTAAGTTGTTTATAAAAGGTGTGATTAAAAAACTTAAACCATAAGCAATTAAAGAAATAAAAAATAATAATATTATTAACTCTAAATAAAATATCTTTTTAATGCTTGAGGAACTCATTCCTATTGCCTTTTTAACAGAAATTGGGATTATTTTTTGATTTAAAAAAGCTAATAGGGTGTTAGATATTCCTATACCGGAAATTAATATTGTGCAAATCGAAATTAATGACAAAAATTGTGAAAAATTATCTATAAAGGTTTTTATGCCTATAGCAGAATTTCCAGGAAAACGTATTCTTATGTTATTTTCTTTTGAAAGGATTTGTTTAACTTCTTTAAGCGCTTCGTTTTTATTTACATCTTTTTTAAATTTAACCTTATATTCATAATTTAAAAAACTACCAAAATTCTTCAATTTTAAAATATCAATAGTTTTTTTACTTGTTAATGCAAAGTCACCAAAAACAAATGCCCCACCAATATCTGGTAATGATTTAACAATTCCGATTACTTTAAATTTTTTATCTTGTAATTTTATTATGTCATTAATTTTTAAATTTAATTTTTTAAAGACATTTTCGTTAACAAGGATTGATTTTTCATTATGATGCAGTTGTTTTAAAGCACTTTTAGGTTCTACCAAAACATTGCCATATAAAGGATAATTTTTATCAATTGATTTAACTCTTAAGTAAGATGTTATGTTGACATCATTTTTTTTAAACGAGGAGATCATTGTATTAAACTCAATGATTTCAGATATATAAGAGAAGTTTTTAATTTTATTTAGTAGATTTATGTTACCTTCAGACTTCTTATAATCAATCTCCAAATCTCCTCCTAATAATACCTTTGCGTTGTCTGATAGGGATTTTTCTAAATTTTCTTTTACTGTAAAAATTGTACTTAAAATAAAAAGACTTAAAAATAGAGTTATTATAATACTGAGAATGTTTTTATAACTTCTCATAAGGTCTCTAAATGCATGAGTTAAATAAAAGTTTAATTGCAAATTATTTAACAATTTGACCATCATTTATATGTATGATTTTCTTTGTTTTATTTGCTAATTTTTGGTCATGAGTAACCAAAATAAGGCTAGCTTTTTCTTGATTGACATATTCAAATAACATATCTGAAACCATTTTAGTATTTTCATTATCTAAGTTTCCTGTTGGTTCATCTGCTAATATCAACTTTGGTTTCATAGCAACTGATCTAGCTATTGCAACACGTTGTTGTTCGCCACCTGACAATTGACTTGGCAGGTGGTTCATTCTATTAGCCAATCCAAATCTACTTAATATGTCTTTGCTTTTCTTGATTGGATCTTTTATACCATTGATTTCTAGTGTTAAACTCACGTTTTCTAGTGCCGTGTAATTAGGTATTAAGTAAAAAGATTGAAAAATTATACCAATATTTTTTTTCCTAATTTTAGAAATTTCATCTTCACTTAATTTTGAAATTTCATCATCCATAAAAAAAATTTTCCCAGACGTATTTTTTTCAAGACCTCCTATTAACATTATTAGGCTAGTTTTTCCTGATCCACTCTCTCCAATCACTGATATTGTTTCTTTAAATTTTATATCTAAATTTATGTTTTTTAATACATTAATTGATGTATTATTTGCATTATAAGTAAGACCAACGTCTATGAGTTTTAAAAGTATGTCCATTATTAAAAACCTTCATATTATAATCATAATCATATGTCTAGCGCCAATTAATGCCTATTCTAAAAATAAAATAATTTTGTTTGGTGATAGTTTAATGTCTGGATATCGTTTAGAAAAAAAACATCATTTGTCAACACTTCTAGAACAAGATTTAAATAAAATTGGATATGATTACAATGTTATAAACGCCAGTGTAGCAGGTGATACGTCAGCTGGTGGCTTGAATCGTTTAAAATGGACTCTATCAGAAGATTCGATAGATATCTTTGTTCTATGTTTAGGTGCAAATGATATGCTTAGAGGAATAAGAGCTAATGAAACTAAAAATAATTTAGAACAAATATTAAAGATAACTCTAAATAGAAATATAAAAATTATATTTGCTGGAATGATTGCTCCTGATTCATATGGATCTGAATATAAAAATTTATTTGATGGCTTATACGTGACTTTGTCAAAAAATTATGATGTTAATTATATTCCGTTCTTACTTGAAGGGGTTGCTCTAATGCCAGAGTTTAATCTTGACGATGGCATGCATCCAAATGCAAAAGGAGTTAAAATAATAAGTAAATCAATTTTAAATGAAATTAAAAAGATTAATAAAAATATGAAGGATATAAGATGAATGATAATCTTGATTTTGGTTTAAATAATAAAGTTGCTATTGTTGCCGGTGGCGGGGCATTCAAAGATGAAATTGGAAACGGAAGAGCTGCCTCAATTCTTTTAGCAGAAGCTGGTGCAAAAGTTCTTGTTGTTGATATAGATGAAAATTTAGCAAAAAGGACTTCAGAGATGATAAATGAAAGAGGCGGTGTTTCTGTTGCAATTGGAGCAGATTTAACTAACTCTAATGAGTGCAAGAAAGTTATAAATTGTGCTACAAAAATGTGGGGTCGAATTGATATTTTGGACAATAATATAGGTATAGCAAGTACGTTATCAGTTGTTAACGAAACTGAAGAATATTGGAATCGTGTCATGGATGTTAATCTAAAGCCTATGTTTCTTATGTCAAAATATGCAATTCCTGAAATGATCAAGACTGGAGATGGAGGTTCGATAGTTAATATTTCATCTATTTCTGCGACCAGACCTAAAGGTTATACTTCATATTCCGCTTCTAAAGGGGCGGTAATTTCACTTACAAAAGCCATGGCTGTAGATCACGGGATGGATGGTATAAGGGTTAACTGTATTTTACCTGGACCTGTTTACACACCTATGGTTTACTCAGATGGCATGTCAGAACATTTAAGAACTATCAGAAAAGAAGCTTCTTTGCTTCAACATGAAGGTGATGGTTGGGATATAGGAAAAGCTGTTGTTTATTTATCCTCAAAATGGGCAAAATATATAACTGGTCAACTTCTGACTGTAGATGGAGGTTGTTCTTTGTCATTTAGACCACGGGGTTAATGTTGATGTTACAATTTGTAATTCATTGATTATTATTATTACCTTATATATATATTAATATAGTTGATTTAGAGCAGGACAATTAAATAATAAAGAAGATAATATTGAAGATATGACACAGCAACAAAAAGTTTGGTTAAAATTTTACAAGGTTCTAATTTAGGGAAACAATTAATTAAGTTATAAATTATGCATAATACATTTAAAATTATAGCGGGAATTTTTATATTTTTTTGTATTCTTAATATAGCTATGTACTTAATATCTTTTTTTTAGAAAATCAATTAATCTGATATTCAATTTCGTTTAACTTTTGTCTCGAATGTGAGTTGACTACTTATTCTCATTATCAACTCACATTAAAGATCAGTTGTGTTATAGGGAGGAATTACAACATAATTCAATCATTATCATTATTGTTGTCATAAGAAATTAGAAAAATTAACTTACGATTAAATTTAATAGGTTTGAATATTTTTTAATCATCAAAATATTTAAATGATTAAATAGTTATCAACCTAATAAACTAATACTTCATTAGGTTTAAAATAAATATTTGTTTTGGTTTAAATTTTAACTATTATCAAAATTAATTAATATTTAGAGGCTTAAATGAATTATACACTCCCAGAATTAGCTAAAGATATAAAAAATATTTTAAAAAATTCAGAGATTAAAGATGTATCTAATGATGTTTGTCTTTTGGTCTCTAGAGCTGTGAAAGATGATATTTTTGTAACAGATAATTTAACAGAGAGAAGTCCTAACGAAAATCCAAGAGAGGTTCTTTATGAAGATGAAGAATTAGGGTTTTGTATTTGTGGGCACGTTTATCAAGCTGAAGCAAATGGAATGCCTCATGATCATGGTTCAAGTTGGGCTATTTATGGTCAAGCTGAAGGTGAAACTGAGATGACTGATTGGGAAATTGTAAACAATCCATCAGATGATGAAATTAAATATGTCAAACCTAAAAAAACTTATACATTAAAGAGGGGTGATGTTCACTATTATGCTAAAGGCGAAGTTCATTCACCTGTTAGAAAATCTGCTGTAAAGATTTTAAGAATTGAAGGTGTTAATTTAGATTACATAAAAAGATCAAACATTAAAAACGATACAGAAGAAAGTCATGGTTCAGTTGGGAAATGGTAAATTATTTACGTTAATACTTATTTTTTAATTTTTTAAGTTTATAAACTGCCATCGTGTTTCCATTTAGTTTAATTTTGAGATTAGAGGCAACAAAAGGTTTAACATTTCCTTCTATAAATAATATAAATGTGTTCCCCAGATTATTAATAATTTTATGTTTTGAAGTAAATCTATTCCCAGATTGATATGTATACAAATCTTTAATTATTTTTATATGTGGGTGTTTAAATTTAACAATATTTGAAATATTTCCATGGATATTTTTGGAGATAATTATTTTTTCATTAAAATTATCATTACATATCGTTTTTTCGCCTTTGCAAGATTTAAATATATATGTTTTTGTTATTTTTTCAGAATTTGAAAAAACTTGTTTTTGGTTAAAAACAAACAGACAAATTAAAATATAAAAAATTAATAAATAGATTTTTTTAAACATATTTTATTTATTATTAAGTTAGCACAATTATAAATTAGGGTGATAAAGGAACATGAAATTTTGTGTTATGAGTTACTATACCACCTCTATTCCCGATTTCTATTGATCCATACCTTTTGGCAAATGATGCAGGCAAAGGTCTGTCATTAGGTAATGAAAGCCATAGTCTTAATAGATGCCTTTTTTTATTATCTTCTTTCCAGTCAATGTAGGATGTGCGGTCATGTAATATTGAATGATTGTAAACAAATTGAATGTCCCCAGGTAAAAAATTCATCTTAAGATGAATTTTGCTATCATTTGTTATCTCATCAAATTTATCTAAAGCCTTCTTTTGATCAGAGGAAATTTTTATAGCTTCTTTATAACTTTGCGCTGAATCTATATAGGGTCGATGATAAACTCCTGTTAGTTTTTTTTTGTGCCAATGTAAAACAGATAAATTATAAAAAGGTTTTTCTCCGATTGGGATTTCTCCTCTTCTGTCTCTTGATAATGGTTTAAATAAAAATTTCAACAAATCTGGATATTTCATTTTAAACTCATTATATACAGTAATTGTCGAACAAAGCATTGATGTTCCTCCAGATTTAGCTTCCTTTAAGCACAATAAACCTACTGCATCACAGCTGTCAGTATGAAAGTGTTGTCTTTCACTAGTTTGATAAACTCTGACATTGTTGTCTTTTAGGTTTAATCCAAGATCTTTTATATGACCCAGAAGGTGACCTTTAGCATTTTGAGATCTTGGAGACCCTATGTGCACTCCAATTCCAAAGTATATTGTGGCTAATTGTTTAATATCATATTTTTTTACAGGCAGACCTCTTAAAAGTTTAAAGCCGATGCCATGTTTTAATTCTTCTCTAATAGTTTTAAAAAAATCTGACAAATTTGGAAGGTAAAAATTATTTAAGTTAATGTTAGATAAATCATTATTTGTTTTTAAAAAGTTTTTAGCAGCATTTTCCAGCTCTATTATTTCATTATTATTAAACTCTTTAATCCAAATTTTTTCATTATTGGACAAATGTTCACCTTTCCATGCTGCTGGCAAGTTAGAAAGATTTGGTATTTTATTAATCATATTTAATTTTTTTTAACGATATAATTATAACATTTACTTTTAAATTATCATTTTTTTTGTTTACCTATAAATTAAAATATAAGAATTAAAAAAAGATTAATGTAATTTTATAATATGAGTATTATTATTTCTATAAATGAAGGAGATCTAAATGAAACTTTATTATGCCCCTAATTCACGTGCTGTTAAAGTCGCATGGTTACTTGAAGAACTAGGTTTAAAATATGAAATTGAAAAATACTTTGTAGGAGACAGAGCGTTAAGGACCCCGGAGTATTATAAGATACATCCAATGGGAAGAATACCAGTATTAGAAGATGGGGAAGTGAGTATTTATGAGTCAGGTGCAATTGTTCAATACTTGATAGCTAGATATGGTAAAGGAAGGTATATGCCTGATGTAAACGATCCTCTTTTTCCAGAATGTCTTCAGTGGATACATTATGCAGAAGGTTCGATTATGCAACAGGTTAATGTTTTGGTGGTAGAAACTATTTTACTCCCTCCTGAAAAAAAGAATGACATTAATGTTGCAAGGGCTTCAAAATTATTAAATGTTGCTTTAAAAAATGTTGATAATAGATTGCAGGATAGAGATTATTTGGTTGGAAACTTTACTGCTGCAGATATTATGACAGGACATGCTTGTTATGGAGCAAAAAAAGCAGGAGCAGATACATCTGAGATGAAAAATTTAAATTTATATATAGATAGATTGTTAGAAAGACCTGCTTTTAAGAAGGCAAGTTCTTTATAATAGAGGAATTGAATTAAGGATACTTTCAATGGTAATGAGTAATGCTCTAAAGAAAATTCTTACTTCCAAGATTAATAATCCTTACTCAGAAAACAAGACCATTGAAGAGTTGAGAAATGAACATCGTGCTTCAGGAAGTTTAGTTCCGCTTCCTGAAGGCACAGAATTTAAAACAGTTAATGCATATAATGTGGCAGCAGAATGGATAACTTTGGGCAAAGTTTCTTCACAAATGGTTTTTCTATTTATTCATGGTGGTGGTTATTATCGTGGATCTATTGAAGCATCAAGAGCTACTGTTGCGAGGATATCTGCTGCGGCAAATATACAATGTTTGTCAA
>MDSZ01063900.1_pt1 | contig 12143 bp, 9 predicted proteins | sample 811201 | NCBI WGS metagenome assembly MDSZ01 (sample SAMN05326647, study PRJNA326480) | marine metagenome | isolation source: seawater | place: Indian Ocean: North | collected 2010
CTTTGCGCGCATGAATTATAAACCTTTTGCATCCTGCCTGAGTAACGATATCGATAAATTCCTCAAGAGCTGGGCCCTCCGGCTGCTCGTCTACGCCAATGCGAGTTTTTACAGTGATAGGTATGCCAACTGCTTCAACCATTGCATTGACACAATCTCCAACCAATTGAGGCTCCTTCATCAGACAAGCCCCAAATCTGCCCTCTTGGACCCTACTGCTTGGGCATCCAACATTTAAATTAATTTCGCAATAACCAGCATCAGAACCTATGCGAGCACATTCGGAAAGATCTTTAGGACACGAACCACCGAGTTGCAGCGCTACAGGCTGTTCCTCGGGATCAAATCTAAGTAGTCGTTTATAGTTGCCGTGCAGGATTGCGCCTGTCGTGATCATTTCTGTATGTAACAAAAGATACTGGCTAAATCGCCTTAGGAAGAACCGACAATGCCGATCAGTCCATTTCATCATCGGAGCAACCGAGACCTTATGAAGCGTCTCATTATGCATTAACACGGACGCCCCAAAATAGGACTACATTCAGAGACGAATTGAACCATGTGAGCGCCTTACAAAAGCTATAAACGACGAGGCAAGAATCCTAAACGGAGTCTAAATTTTCTTATGCGGCTGTCCAACCACCATCAATGACGAGGGCTGAGCCAGTCATTAGTGCCGAAGCATCAGATGCTAAGAATACTACAGCACCCATAATATCTTCAACTTCCCCAATTCGTTTCAGAGCAATATTTTCTATGACGTAATCATGAAACTCAGAATTTGCCAAAGATTTTTCGACCATAGGCGTTCTAATAAACGTTGGGCAAAGTGTATTCACCCGAATGTTATGTTTCCCTAATTCCCAAGCCATAGCTTTTGTTGCACCCTCAATCGCATGTTTGGTTGCGCAATAAACTGTTCGCTTAGGCCCCCCAACATGTCCCATTTGAGATGAAATATTTATAATTGATCCTGGAAGGCCACCTTCAATCAAACCAGCCGCCATGCTCTGGGCAACAAAGAAGGATGCTCTAAAATTGAGGTTTGCAATTAAGTCGAAATCTCCCTCTGACACATCTAACAAGTCCTGCGGCCGATTTCCACCTGCGCTGTTGACTAGGATCTGAAACGGCCCCAATTCTACCATCATTTCTTTCACCGCTAGCGTATCGGTAACATCGAGATGAATTGCTCTAGCCCTACCATTAGCTTCATGAATTTCAGAGGCTACTTTTTCTACTTCAGTGATGGTCCGCGCTGCTAAGAAAAGATCTGCGCCAGCTTCAGCAAGAGCAAAACTGGCAGCGCGGCCAATGCCTCGCCCTGCACCCGTTACAAGTGCACGCCGACCATCCAAACGGAAACTGGGCATTTTAGGTACAGCTTTACTCATACCTTCGTTGCCACTCCGTAAGGTTCGATATTGGATCCACCATAACGTCTTACCCGTAGATTTGCCTGCTCACCGTGACCCGCAAAACCCTCCAAGGCACAAAGACGAGAACAATAACCTCCAATCATTGCAGAGGCCTCATTGGTTAGCACCTTTTGATAGGTGCAAGTTTTCATAAATTTTCCTACCCAGAGACCTCCTGTATAACGCGCTGCTCCTGCCGTCGGCAACGTATGGTTTGTGCCTATGACTTTGTCACCGTACGAAACATTAGTACGCGCTCCTAAGAAGAGCGCACCGTAGTTCGTCATCTTCTCTGCAAAATAATCGGGGTCTGTTGTCATTATCTGCACGTGCTCGTATGCCAATTGATCTGCCTCAACAACCATCTCTTCTAATGAGTCACAAACAAGTACCGAGCCAAAATCAGCCCATGCCCGTCCTGCCACCTCGGCAGTGGGCATTATTTCGAGTTGCCGTTCAACCTGTTTCAAGGTGTTTACAGCTAATTCATTTGAATTTGTAAGTAACGTTGCGGGCGAGGTAGGCCCATGTTCTGCTTGGCCCAATAAATCTACTGCGCATACCTCCGGATCAGCGCTGTCATCTGCTATTATAAGCGTCTCTGTGGGGCCGGCAAGGAGATCAATTCCGACACGACCAAAAAGCTGTCTCTTTGCTTCGGCCACGTACATATTGCCTGGTCCAACAAGCATATCAACAGCATTGATACTTTCTGTACCTAAAGCCATAGCTGCAACTGCCTGAACACCGCCAATTAAAAGAATTTCATTTGCCCCGGCCAAATGCATTGCTGCCACTTGCGCAGGATGGGGTTTACCATTCTGGGGAGGGGCAGCGGCCATTATCCGGTTTACCCCAGCTACCTGCGCAGTTAGGACGCTCATGTGTGCAGATGCAACCATCGGATACTTGCCGCCGGGGATATAGCAACCCACCGCATTAACCGGCACATTTTTGTGCCCAAGCACCACACCGGGAAGAGTCTCGACCTCTAGGTCCTTAAGGCAATCTTTTTGGAGTTCAGCAAAATTACGGATTTGTGTCTGAGCGAATTTAATGTCATCGAGATCATTTGTAGAAACCCTTGCAAGGGCAACTGCAATATCATCCTCATCAAGGAAAAATTTTTTTGGCGTGAAACCGTCATACTTTAAAGATAATTCCCGAACCGCGATATCACCACGCGCCTCAATGTCATTGATAATGCCCTCAACGACCTCACGCACCTCAGCATCATCTCTCGCAATTACACTTTTATCTTTTCCTTTTTTTAGACTAATAACCATAACTCTTGAACCTCCGCCAAAAAACATGGCAGAGTGTAACAAAAATACAAAAAAAACACAGAGACCCTTAAAATTGCCTGATAACGAACATTTTGCGGGGACGAAAACTAAAGGGCTTACCTTTTAAGTTTTCTTCTCATCAATGCGATCTTGTCAGAACCCGGTAATAATTTTTGGTATTCAACAAACGCCGACTTTGCGCGATCTAGTTTACCAACACTTAAAGCTGTCTCAAATAGAGCGAACCAAAGATCGGGTGATTCACGTTCCGTGAGTGTCATTTGATTGATTAACTGATATGCCTCATTAGTCCTTTTTAAATCACGCAAAACCCGGGACATCGGGATTGCGAAACGTTCTCTTCTGTAAGAAGACCCGTTTAACGCATTCTGATAAGCTGCAATGGCTTTTTTATTGTCACCTTGTCTCCGGTAAACGCCGCCCAACGCTGCATGTGCTTCACTATATTTTTTGTTAATTGATAATGCCTTATTAAGGCTTTCAATCGCTGGTTCCATTTGACCCAAGGCTTCATAAACCTGACCAAGATATAAGAATGTTCTTGCATTTCCTTTATCTAATTTATTGGCAAACATTAGATCTGATAAAGCATTTTCAAATTTTCCCGACAGTATAGCGACACGAGCCCGACGAACGAATAAATTTGCGTTTGATGGATCAAGTTCTAGGCCAGCCGTAAAATCATCTGTTGCCTCTTGGAGTTTGTTCATTTCATAGTTGACGATCCCGCGCCACTTCCAAGCTGTAAGAAACTCCTTGTCGATTTTAAGCGCCTTTGAAAGGTACCTATGGGCAACTTCATACTGTTTCTGATACCCGTAAACCATTCCCATGCCATAAAAAGCTTCTTTATATGATGGATTTACGCGAAGTGTTTTTCTGAAAAATGCTTCGGCCTTCGCATAGTCTCTTTTTTTCGTTTTAAGCTCCACCCACCCAAGATTGTAAAGCGCCAAATCAAATCGTGGGTCGATATTGAGAGCCGCATTGAAGGAAGACTTGGCCAAGTCTAGCTTTCTTTCATCCGAAAAAATTATACCCTTCCATAAATGGGCCCATTTGGATTCTTTATTGATTTTTAGAGCTTTATCAAAAAGTTCGACTGCCCTATCTCTCTGCCCACTCCTATATTCAGCCACCCCAAGGCGCATTATTGCGAAATCGTTATCCGGATCTAATAAAATTGCTTTCGAAAGTGCTTTTTTTGCTCGGTCACTCTCGCGCAATGCAGTGTAAATTTGACCCTGTAGAATGTAAGCTTCTGGTTTCTGTGGAGCCTGTTGCTCCAAAAGTATAGACTTAGCGATAGCTCTATGGGCCGCATCAAGCTCACTAGCAGTATACGGGCGATCAAGGTTGAGAAGTCTTCGAACTTCCGCCATACCGTCAATATATGCATCCAAGTACAAATATTCAGAGTTGTTGGGGCTTAGCTCAAGAGCCTTTCCAATGAATTCTTTACCAATATTTATATTATTTTCATCGTAGTAAACCCGTACGCCGACTTCTGCATATTTTTGAGCAGTAGCGCGTTTTTCCCATAACTCCTTAAGATAAATTACACCTTCGCCACCACCCACAATTGCTGTTGCAAGTAGAGCAATTAAAGAGGTTAACTTGACACATAAAGACCGAATCTTCTGAAACCTACGGCGTTCTTGTTCCTCAACAACCTCGGGCGCAAAGTGATTTTCAAGCCGCCGCAGTGAGCGGGTTTGTAGCGTTAAAAGCTCTTGTATTGTTTTTTCGGAAGGTTCCTCATTTGTTTCTGATGATTTCATCAAAGCGTCTCGATCTTATTTGTACCAATTTTTCCGAAACTTGAGAGGATGCATTCGCTACCTTTGTAACAATAGAAGTTCGATCCTTTGGATAGCCCTTCGCATGCTGATGCCCCTGCGACTTTTCAAGGCGCCTGATCACGTTCACGCCAGCCCTCGCATTATACCCTGCTTTGGCGGCAAGCTCTGCGCCGCGCCGATCAGCTTCTGCCTCCAAGTCAGCGCTAAAACCATTTTCCATGAAGCCCATCATATTCCCAAGGACCCCTCCCAGGCCAGGAAAAGCATTACCGGCAACATCTTTCATAAGGTCGGTACCCTGCTTTGATTTAACAGCATTCAATCCATGGTCCAACTCTACGTGAGCCACTTCGTGGGCGAGGACAAAAGCTAATTCATCTTCATTCCGAACAAAGTCTAACATTCCTGTTGAAATGAAAACAAAATTACCGGGCGCAGAAAACGCGTTGATAACGCTCTTATCGCGCAAAATAATAACTAGCGGCTCTTTGTGATTGCCGGCATAGTTACTGGCTGCTAGCAATGTCAAAACGATACTCCGAACATATTTTGTGCGCAAATCGCTTTGCGGCAGGGTAGCGTAACGCCCCAACACATGCGCTGAAAGCTTCCTGCCCAAGTAATACCTTCCCATCGGACCGAGAATGGTATTGTGGTGTGCATCAAAGACCTTTCCAACCATTTTTCCTAAATTTACACCGCCCCCGGGGGTCTCGCCCTGTCCCTCTGGCGTGTCACTGTTTGGCTTAATGCCGCCTAACAGATTTTTGATAGTCTGGCTTGGACTTTGACTTTGCTCTTGAGAATGTCCACCGTTTTGACCAGGTTTCTGGCTATTAAGTGAATCAAGGAAACCTCCGAGAGATTGGGCTTTCACGTCACTAGCGCCCACACTTAGGGCGATGGATATTACAGCGTGGAGAACTATTTTTTGTGGCCATCGTTTCATCTGAATTCTCCCAACCGACCGTTTTTGCGAAATACCTGGAATTTTTCGATATCTAGATTTTTTTGATTTTCCTCAATTAATTTATCAACCTTTTCATAGTCAGCCTGCGCACCTTTTGCTTTTCCTGCTACTCCACGCATAGCAGTCATATCTCCTTTTTCATCCTCCGAAAAATTTCTTTTCGCTTTGCTCGCAGATAGAGCATTTACCTTTTGTTTTATCTTTTCAGGGGTCTGGGTTTTCATCAATTTTTTTGTTACAAAGCACGATGCCGGGCTATATCCATTTGTAAACTGTAGCCAAGAGGCCCGGGTATACGACTCAGCCGGGACTGGCCTAATTTCACGCTCTTCCTGCTCTGCAGAGTCTTCTTCCTCTCGTTCGAGCGTTTCTTTAGACGACGCATCAGATGCTGGCAGTGTGAATAACTTAGTTAACCCAATAACATTTACGCTATCGCCAAACTTTAAAGTCTTAATTCTTTCGGAAAATACCGAAGGTTTGGAATGAATAAAGATGTTTTCACATGCAACGAATACAGTATCACCAACATTCAGACGTTCGAAGCCCAGTGCAATATTCGTGGACATGATAATCGACAATGATAGAAGCAAAATGCCTTTTTTAAATTTAGATTTATAATGCATGATTGACATTCACCAAGGTACGAATTGAGCTTACTATATTGCCATAGCATTTTTTAACAAATCACAATACCCCATAGCCTTAGCACGCCGTTTAAATATCAGTATTAATCACTCCGGTCGTCCCGCAATGCTTCACTAACGAGTGTTCTTTTCCCATTTTTGCTTGTGCGGGGAACAATAAGTTTTGGTTGGCAAAGTTGAAGTTTGATTTGCCACATATTATGTGGACGCTAGCCCAACAACTTTGCTGCGTCTACCGGCTCCCGCGAAGTGGCATCACCTTCGTAAAACGGCATGACCCGCGAATTTGCCAGCGGAGCTAACAAACTACCTGGGAAAATCTCTATCGAGTTATTCAAGTCAGAGACAGCCGAGTTGTAAAACCTACGAGCAGCCGCGATTTGAGCCTCAACTTCATTATATGTCTTTTGAGCTTGAATCATGGTTTTGTCCGACTTCAAATCTGGATATGCCTCCATAGAAATCATAAGCTTGCCCATTTGCGCACCCAGTGCAGCCGAATCCTCAAAGTGTTTAGCAACTTGTTTCGGATCTAAAGTATCATATCCCTCAGTAGCTTTTGCACGCAGTTTCGTTACTTCTTCTAGAAGTTCTTTCTCATGCTCCATGAATTTCTTAGCTATTGCTAGGATATTAGGAATCAGCTCTGACCGCTTGGTCAACTGTACGTCAATCCCGGACAATGCTTCTCCTGCCGTATTTCGCCGTGCAACTATTTTTGCATACCAGATGTATAGAACCACAGCCAACCCTGCGGCAATTATCAAAATGATGTCCATAACAACCTCCTAATGCACTTTGACTTCAGCTAGTTTTCTAAGACGCTAGCGTAGCGTCACAATTTTTTTGTGTAAATGAATACAGCTCTTTCAGTATACGTTACACAATGGGGATAATGTAAAAAAATCTCGTAGGGTGTCATGAGAACAAATCTCGAAACAACCATTGAAACCTCCAGTTCTTACCAAACAGTTGTTTGCTAGGTCCGGCACATAACAGTCACATTAATTCAATCTACTGGGTAAAGATTATCACCTTGTTTATTGCAATTTAGGCTCCAGACAACGAAAATCTGCGTCTAATCTATTACCATCAAAATCAATATGTACCACGTTCACATCGTGTCTGCGGCACCATACTTGCACACCAATATTTGTGAACCCCACATCAAGCATGGAATATTCCTGCAATGAGCGACGCCCTGTCTCAGCCTTCATAAATTCGATCTCACATTTTGAGCATACGATTTGATTTGTTATCTTATTATGCAGTTTATCCAATGATTTTTTGGGCATCTAATACTTTCTCCATGACGTAAAAATATCATAACCTTCGTAACTTTCATGAGATCTGCCCGGACATAAGCTACAGATGGCTGTTCCCTCGTTTGCAATCCAAAAAGAGGAGATGCAAAAAAACGCTCAATCCACTTCAGATTGCACTATTAATTTTGATGTTTTTGGCACAGAAACAGAATAATGAATTGCAGGCCTAGGCAATGACCATAATGGCACCTACCCGCAAAAAATTAACATTTTTTTTCTAAGTGTATCACAAATTCAATTGATAGCCCTCGATACTGAAAGTGTAGTTTTGTAACGCTAAAACGTTGATGTGCTCCCGCTAAAATGAATACTCTGCGCCAAGTCTAATAAGCTCATTATCGGTCCATCGCCCAAAATGGGTGTCCGAATTTCCCTCAAAAAATGCTCCGCTCATTTGTATTTTAAAGTTGTCATTTGGACGATACTCAACTCCGGCACCAAAAGTATGATCCTCATATTTTATGTTTACGGTACTACCTGCGAAGTAGCTTAGCTCTTCATTATGCTCAACTACTACTCGCAGAAAAACTGTGCGTCGGAATGGTCGAGATAGCTTCGAGCTCTGAACCCAATCATCTGCATAAGCGTCACTAATTATTTCATCCCCGGAAAATTCCGCTATCGAAGTTATCTTCTCCAAACCGATAAAATTTGCAAACCTACTATCCGTATAGCTAAAGCCTGCTCCGTATCGAATAAAGTCCTCGTCTCGACCGTTATAAGTTCTCTGATAAACTACTTCACCGGTGAATTTCCATTCATCTATCACACGAGACAATCCAGCTCCGGTGCTTAGAGAAATGGGGTTTACTCTCTCCAAAAGAAGTGAATTCGGATCAGCTACATTACGCGTGGTAGAACTCAGTGCCGAATAACTTGATGGACCGTGATGCGCAAACCCAAAAAAATCAATACCCTCTCGTGCACCCTCATATAGCGCCAAATAACCCATATTTTCAAAATGGGTGGGATGGTAAAAATCAACCACCGATGACCCAGTTGGCAGATTTAAAAAAACAGAGCTTCCAGAAGTACCAGCCCACCTAGAACCCAAGCCGGGGCTTATTGATTTTTTGTCAAATGGGAGAAACTTGAATGAGATAGTGTCGTCATCAATGAAATAATTCAAACCAAAATGCCAGACACCTAACTCCGTTGTCGATGAGGGATCGCTTCCATCCCACAAACCAAATCGATCAGAGGGGGAATGAAGCTCAAGCAATCCCATCGATAGTACATCTTTGCCGAGAATTAATTCATAATCTTCAGCCTCATATTTGAGCCAAGCTGCGGTTAGGTCGGCATACCGAATTTTCTGGTAATTCTGCCCAGGGCCATTAAACCAACCCTGCACCGTATCCTGATCCGTAGATAGAGACAAATATCCCTTCATCCCGATTGAAAACTCATCGTTCAGGCTTGCCTCCGTTTCCCCTTCAAGTCTGGGGCTAAAAATAACGAAGTCATCGCGGATTGAACTATCATCAATTTTGGTAATAAAGCCAGAAAACGAAGCACTAGCGGTACGTTGGACGTTGGTTGCAAGATCAACGAGCACCCTATTAACTGGCGTAATTAAAGCTTTCTTAATTTTAGCGTCAACTTCTGAACCAGCTTCAGCTTGGCCGTTAACGGTACTAAGACCAATCGCCGAAAGGATTGCGCAAATAGCTTTAAAATTCTTATGCATAAAAGTTAATCTCGAGTGCTGAGCTGCTCGCCCATATTTGCAAGCCTACCCGCCAATATGGCGCTAATGTTACGATTCAAAAGAGCATGGATGCGCGGGTATGAGCGCATAGCTGATGCAACGCGCTCTTGCTCCAGCATAAGAACCTTGAGAGGTTCTTTTGAGTTCTCTGGAACCCGCACAGTTGCTGTCCTGGCGACATTGCCAGCATACGCAGCTTCACCAAATATTTCTGACGTTCCCAGTGTGGCCAATAGAGTCTCTTTACCGTCTTTTATACCGAGCACCACCTCTGCCTTACCCGACAAGATCACGTACATGTTACGATCCGTGGTTCCCTGAAGAAATACATTCTCGCCGGGTTCAAACTCTTTTGCATAGGACAGTAATATTGTCTTTCTCATTTGATAGGCAGACATGCCTTTGAATACCTCGCTATCAGCCAAAACTTGTTGATTAAGCTTAAGCGATGCAATGTCCCACAGGCTGACGAGCCTAAATCGTTTAAGAAGTATAGGCGTTATTAGCAAATCTGTAATCAATGCCATCACCATCGTTACAGCACATAAAAGCCCGAACTGAATGATGATTGTAAAGTCCGATAAGAGTAACGAGAGGAAAGCAAAGGCCAGAGCTAATGAGGTTGACACAACCGGTATAGCCTCCACGCGCACCGCTGCTCTTGCAGCGACCGTTTGATCTGGATTAATTTTCAGCTGATCATTAAAGTTCGTGAGCAAATGAATGGTATCGTCAATTGCTATACCTATCGCAATGACTGATACCAAAGTGGTGCCAGCGTTAAGCGGTACGCCAAATATTCCCATAATGCCAAACATAGTAACGACAGGTATGAGGTTAGGCACCAACGAAACAAAGCCAGCAGTGAGAGAAGTGTACAAGAAACACATCAGCACAAAAATAATAGCAACTAGTAGAATGATAGACGTACTTTGACTCTTAATCATTGTTTCAGCGCCATTGTTGATCAAAATATTTTTACTTGTTATGTGATACGTGGTTTTGGGATCAAGAATGGTGGCGATTTGCTTTCGAAGATCATCGAGATATTGTTTTAGTTCGTACGAATTTGAAATGTTATGACGCACCATTAGATTTGCGCGTGTAGCATCCGCGTTGATGAAGCGCTCAACGTCTGGTCTCGCAAAGAGTAAGAGATATTGTTCTGCCAATGCGCGCGTCTTTGGCATTACGTAAAATGCTTTATTTCCTTGGTTCATCTCCTGGTTGACGAGTTTCAAATAATCAGCAATTGAAGTGACCTTGTCGTATGCCCCTTGCTGCCTCATTACATTTTGGATTTTGTCAACTTTTTGTAACCATTCCGGGTCTTTGAAATCTTTACCGGAGTCTGCGTTAATAGATAGGTAGAATACTTGCATCCCTGCCAAGTCATTATGCAGGGTGTCAGCATCAAGCCTTACCGAGTTATCTGGTTTAAAAAATGACAAGGGATCATTGCTTGTTTGAACTTTGGTCGCGTACCCTGCAAAAATAGTTGCCGCCAATAAGACGACGACTACCACCCTCCGCTCATATCGACCTCCAAGCATATCGAGGATCGACAGCACCTTCCCTGCCAGTCCACTAACATTTTCACTGTCGCCCTTTAATTTTGACTTACGCGGCCCAAAAAACCTCAACAATAAGGGAAGCATTAAAATGGTTACAATTAAATTTGCCACCATTGCGTAGCCTGCAGTAATTCCAAAATGCTGGACCATTATCAGATCACTGGAGATATTTGCCATGAAACCGGCAGCCGTAGTGAAGGATGTGATAAAAATCGGCAAGCCTACATGAACTGCCATAAAACGGACAGCGTTTATCCGATTTGGAGGGTTATCCTTAGTTATACCGTCCAAGTATGCAGTCAGCATATGCGTGTCTTCGGTTGAGCCAATTACGATTACCAACGCTGGTAAAATTGCCGTTAAAAGATTTAAAGGGATGCCGGCAAAACCCATGAAACCTGCGGTCCACAGAATACTCATTCCAGCAGTGATTAATGGCAAACCGGCAGCAACTGGGGTCCTTAGTTGGCTTAACAGTATGACTACCAGAAGTACCGCACCAATCGGAGTAAGTAATCCGATATCGCTGAACAGGCCTCTTTCTATGGCTACATTGATGCGAGGCGCTCCCATTACAAAAACATCCTCAAATTCATTACGGATATTTTTAAGGCGACTATTTATTTCCGCTGCTGCTTTACGATTAAAAGATGGATCTCCCTCGATATTCTCCAATGTGACCACTACAGTCGTCTTCATTGCATCATCAGAAATGTAAGTCCCGCGCATTATTGGACTATAAAGTGCATCCTCGCGCGCTTTTGCTATCTCTTGGGCCGTTTCGGGAGTGGCATCCATCAATGGGTTCATATCTAACCCATCCGGACCCGCGCGGATATTTAACGCTGTAAACAAGCTTTCTTGTTTTTCAACGTATTTCACATCCTCTAAGCCGAATGCAAATTCTTCAATCAAACTCAGTTTTTCTCTTGAAAATAGGTCTTTGTCTTTGAAATAAACAAGAACGATGTTGTCTGAACCAAACTCGGCGACTGTCTCTTGGTAAGGAGCATAACCGGGGTCATTTTTGCTGTAGAGAATATCAAAACTACCATCTACAGTTAGCTTGAGGGCCCCAAAAACTGATATCACAGTAATGATAGCAGCTAGCATAAAACTGACGACCGGTCTGCGAGCCCCGAAAGTCATTGCTATTTCATACCACGGCTTCTTCTTACCGTTATTCTCGCTCTCCGGTCCTCCGTTGCCGTGTTGCGATAAGGATTTTACATTGCCTTCTGCCATGCTGTTTTCCTAAATTTAAATAGCCAGTGAACCGTGGTCTTGAGTTACAATTACATTTTGTTTTGAAATTTGGCCGGATTAACGCGCTAATTTGCCGGAAGTAATGGTTTTCTTTCTGAAATTTTTTGAGGGTGCATCAGCCTC
>MDSZ01095256.1_pt1 | contig 12143 bp, 11 predicted proteins | sample 811201 | NCBI WGS metagenome assembly MDSZ01 (sample SAMN05326647, study PRJNA326480) | marine metagenome | isolation source: seawater | place: Indian Ocean: North | collected 2010
ATAATCGAGATTTGCAAGAAGTTGGATTTCCTAAAAATTAATTTCTCTTAGTCGATCAGGTATTGAAATAAATGAGTAATCCCAAAATTAATGAGGTGAGAAAGCTTAATAACAAAAAGAATTTAAAAGCAATCTTTTGCATAGAATTAGATCTTGTAAGCCTTTCAATGAAGTAACTTACTTTTTTTCTCTGCTTCTTTTTTCTTTTTACAAATTGGGTTGGTTCTTCTGACATCGTAACAGTATCTCAAGAAAAATTAAATCTTCTCTATTCTAAATATTTTAAATATGTCAATTAAACAGCGGACGATTAATAAGCCAAGATCGATTAAGGGTAAGTCACTACATACTGGAGAAGATGTCACTCTAACGATAAAGCCAGGTGAACCTTCCTCTGGATTTATTTTCCGCAGAATGGACCTATATGGACGGCCTGAAATTAGACCCACCTCATCGAGCGTTACAGAATTGGTTAGAAGCACCACCATTTCAAATGGGAATGCAAAGGTTCATACAATTGAACATATACTTAGTGCTTTGATTGGTTGTGGAATTGATAATGCAGTTATTGAAATCGATGCAAGTGAGCCTCCTATACTGGACGGTTCAGCTAAACTGTTCGTTGATCTGATTAAAGAAGCAGAACCGGTTGACCTTACTGAAGATCGTAAATTTCTAAAAGTTCAAGAACCTCTTTCGGTGAGTTCCGGAAACCGTTCACTGATTGCACTACCTCACGACGGATTGAAGATAACATGCACTTCTGCTGACGACCGAGGAGTTCATGTTCAACATCTCTCAATTGATATAGATCCGGAAAATTATATGTCAGAAATTGCTCCTGCTAGGACATTTACGCTCTATGAAGATATAGAGGAACTTCTAAAAATGGGTAAAATCCGGGGAGGTAGTTTAGATAGTGCGGTAGTAATCAAGGGGGGGCAAATAATGTCAAAGGAGCCCTTGCGTTATGAGGACGAATTTGTTCGACACAAGATCCTTGATGTTGTTGGTGATCTTAGTCTGGTTGGAAAGCCTCTTCATGCTCACATTATTGCAGTTCGTCCTGGTCATGCACTTAATTCTGAATTGGCTGCTAAAATTTTGGAGCATGCTTCTAGCAAACAAAAACCAAAACCGGAGGTAGATCAGAAGTCATTTGTTTCGCCTGAGGAAACTCAACTTGATGTGAGGAGAGTACTTGATGTTCTTCCTCACAGATATCCTTTTGTAATGATCGACCGTGTCATAGAGATTGACGGTGATCAATCTTTGGTCGGAATCAAAAATGTTACTATTAACGAACCTTTTTTTACAGGCCATTTTCCTGGGCATCCTGTCATGCCCGGAGTTATGCAACTTGAGGCAATGGCTCAGGCTGCGGGGATTTTGCTCTTGAGAAGAGGATCATCGGAAGGCAAGGTCGCCTTTTTTATGAGTGCAGATAAAGTAAAATTTAGAAAGCCTGTTGTTCCTGGGGACCAGTTGAGAATCACAGCCGTGCTTGAAAAGGTGAGGGGAAATAAATTGGCTACGGCCAAAGTATCTTGTTCTGTGGACGGTAAGGAAGTATCTTCTGCTAATCTTATGTTTACCATAGCCTCAGCAGGGAAAGAGGTCTGATGGGAGTTAAGATTCATCCTTCTGCAATTGTTGAACAAGGTGCAGAGTTAGGCGAAGATGTTACTGTAGAAGGCTTTTGTTTTATTGGTAGCAAAGCAAAAATAAGTGACGGTACAATTATTAGGCATCATGCTTCCGTTGAAGGAGATGTTTTTCTTGGCAAGAATAATGAAATCTTTCCTTACGCTTTAATTGGCGGGTTGACTCACGATTTAAAATACCAAGGGGGTGTCCCAAAGCTTAGGGTTGGTGAAAATAATGTTTTCAGGGAGTTTGTGACTGCCCATGTTGCAACAAATGACGGAGAATTTACAACTATTGGTTCAAGTAATGTATTTCTCGCATACAGTCATATTGCTCATGACTGTCAGGTTGGTAATCATGTTGTGATGAGTAGTCATGCTGCCCTTGGCGGTCATGTAGAGGTTCATGATCATGTAAATATCGGATGGGGTAGTGGTATTCATCAATTTTGCCAAATCGGAAGATATGCTATGCTGTCAGCATGCTCAAAGCTCGTCCAAGATGTCCCTCCCTACATGTTAGCAGATGGTGCTCCTGCAGAGGTTCGTTCCATCAACAAAATTGCGATGGAAAGAGCCGGTTTCTCTTCGGATCAAATCGAAATGGTAAAGGGAATATTTAAAACTTTATACAAATCTGACCTTAATAAATCTCAAGCTATCGATAAAATTAAGAAAAACGCAAAAAAACAAGATTGTGAAATATTGATTGAAATTTTGAATTTTGTTAATTCAAGCCACCGGGGTTTGGCTTAGCTTGGTCAATCTTTATTAAGGTGTTCCAACTGTAAATTCCTGTTTTGTGTCCGTCGCTAAAGTATATGCGGATAGCGTAATTTCCCACTTTCTCAAAGTGATTGATTTTGACTTCACCTGCTTCATATATTTTTTTGTGGGAAACTTTTGATTTAATTCCAAAGATATCTCGTTCTCCTTTTTGCTCTGCACTGGGAGAGCAGTTCCGCAGATGAAATGCGTCGATAAAAGATTCTTTTTCGTCATTCCATTTTACTCCAAGAAAGTCAGAAAAGTTTTCTATTTTTTCGGGTAGTGGATGAGGAGTCATCAAGGAATAATGGATCTCATTATGAGTTGTGATGAGGCGGATCAACTGTGCTTTGATAGTATGGGTCGAGTACCTCGTTTTGATAAGATCTTCCGTATTCGTCGATCTCTTCGTTACTTCGTTCGTTAACTTTTCGATTATCGTTAAGGAGTGTTTCTTGATAGTCCTCTTCTCTTATTTCACTATCAAGACTTCTTTCATCCCAGTATTTATCATTATGGATATCGCTTGGTTGTGGATCTTCAGGCAAATTCTTGCTCTCAACGACTTCCCAATGAGGTTCTCTTGTGCAGTCGACACCTGCTTCTTCAGTATTATCAACACTTGGTGGGGGCACTCCAGGTTGAGGGCATTCAATGAAGGGATGAGTGGGAATATTTTTTTTCGGCGTTCCTGAAAAATCATAGGTTTCAGAAGATTGTGTGATGCGGTTTAGATTATCTTCTCCAATCTTTGGGACATCAATCCCACCATCACTACCTTTAAGTTGTGCTTGCCTAGCAAGATTTTCAGAAACATTTCCAACTGAATCACTATTGTGGACTTCCATAGTACTACTAATATAAATAGTGAGCTAGCGTGCAAATCGAATGTTGTTTTGTGATCGAGTTGACATGAATTTGTAGTTGTTAAATCCAAAAATTTTATTTATTTTAACAATATGCCTCGAGAAACAATTATTTTAGAGTGCACCGAAGCACGCAAAGAAGGAAAACCTCCCTCCCGTTACTTATCAACGCGAAATAAAAAGCTACAGACTGATCCTGTAGAAAAGAGGAAGTACAATCGCTTTATGCGAAAGCATACCCTTCACCGCGAGATCAAGAGTTAAGCATTCCTTTTACTAATTGCTCCGCGAGATGGAGAAATAACTGAGAATTCTCATTTTCAGGGTCCGAAATTACGATCGGTAAACCATGATCTCCTCCTTCCCTGATCTCTTCATCCAATCCAATTTCTGCAAGTAGCGTGGTGTCCAAGGCTTTTGCGGTGATTTCTCCACCACCTTTCCCAAAAGGGTAAGATTTGGAACCATTTTCTGTGTTTTTGAAAAAGCTCATGTTCTCAACAACACCGAGCAGAGGAATATTTACTTTCTCAAACATTCTCGCTCCTCTTTTTGCGACTTCAAAAGCAGTTTTTTGAGGAGTTGTGATAATGATTGCACCGTCCAAAGGCATAATCTGTGCAAGGGAAAGTTGAGCATCTCCAGTGCCCGGAGGTAAATCAATCAAAAGAAAATCCAAGTCTCCCCAATCGACATTTTCAGCAAACTGCTGAATTGTTTTCATGACCATTGGACCGCGCCATATGATTGGCGACTCTTCATCCACTAATAAACCCATCGAAATTAGTTTGACGCCAAAATTTATGTTGGGTGAAATTCTATTTTCTCCAATCACAGTCGGTCTTTCAACTGACCCCATAAGTTGAGGAACCGATGGCCCATACACATCGCAGTCCATCAGACCTATTTTAAAATTTTCATTTAATTTGGAAAGGGCACAAGCAAGATTAACCGCAACGGTTGATTTACCAACACCGCCTTTTCCGCTGGCTATTGCGATAATCTTTTTAACCCCGGATAAGTTAAGCTCAGACTCAGAAGGTTGACTTGTTTGAGATTGTTTTGTGCTGAACGAAATGGAAACATCACTGACTCCCTTTTCATTATGCAGTTTTTGCTTGATGGTTTTCTCAATCTGGATGGGAATTTCGGGATCCTGAGAACTTAGTTCAACCTTGATTCTCACGATTTCATCATCGATTGAAATATCTGAAACAATGCCGAAGGATATGATATCACGGGAGAAACCGGGATAACTGATGGTTTTTAGGATTTTGAGTATGTCTTCTTTTTCCATTTATGGCTGAACATCAAGTAAATGAATGAATGATCATGCAATGTTAAAAATAGTTAAGAAACACTTATTTAAAAATGAAAACTATTTTCCTTGCAGTAAATGATTGAATCTAAAAAAGTTTTCCTATGGTGGATTTAACAATTTCAAATTTTTTTAGTAAACGGATATTTCCAAGTTTTGGTATATCTATTCTAACCGTTCTTATTGCATCATTCCAAATTCACGCCCAAGGAACAAATTCGATAGTCATTGGAACAATTGAAAGCTCAATTGAAAGAAAACAAGTGCCGATCGATTTGGGTAAAACAAGTCGGTCCTTTGCCTCGAAAGTTGGGCGTGCAATCTCATTACATGGTGGATTACGATTAGCAGACACTAAATCGAGTTTATTTTCTGCAAATTTTACGCAGGAAGGTCAAAGCGGTGTAAAATTAGAGCTTCTTAAAGGTCAACCAAAAGTACCTTTTGCTGACTTTTCACTGGATGCTGGCAGCGTCGACTTGTCTCTTTCCAGGGTACTTGATGCTATGGTTGAAAAAATCCTAAAAATTCCAGGTTTCTTTTCCGGCAAAATTACTTATCTTTCTTCTCTTTCTGGACATAAAGAAGTTTTCGTTTCTGATTCCCTCATGTCCAATGCAAGACCGCAGACTTCTTTTGGTAAAATTACCTTCAATCCTAGTTGGTCCAATGATGGACAGGGTATTTTTTTCACAAGTAATAGAAAAATTTTCAATAATGTTTACTTTTTGTCTTTGAGAGATCGCAAGATTTCAACAATTGCGAACTACAGGGGTAGTAACTTATGCGCAGTTCAAAACCCAAGGTCTGCTCAAACTGCTCTTATTCTTTCGACATCAGGAAACCCTGAGGTTTGGATTGCAACTTCTCCCAAAACCCGTCCTAAGAGACTTACAAATAATCGAAGTAATGAATCTGGTCCAACTTGGTCCCCAGATGGTAGGCGTTTATTAGTTACATCGGATCTTAGAGGAAAGCCGCAAATTTACGAAGCCTCCCTGTCAACCGGGAGGTTGCAACGTATTCCAACTAATGTAAGCACTCATTGCACGGAACCTGCGTGGAATCCACGTTATTCAAATCTTTTTGCCTTCACTGCTGCCGTGAGTGGTGGATTTCAGGTTTGTCTGTATGATTTTGAGGAAAGGAAGACTAGGATTATCACTAGTGGGACAGCTCACCATATTCAACCAACTTGGGCGAATGACGGTCGTCATTTATATATAACTCAAAGGACTTCAACTGGAGCCACAAGAGTAATGATTTTGGATACAGAATTTGAAGAAGCCAAACCCTCCGCTTTGCACAACGAAAAATTTGGTAACTGTTCTCAGGTTAGTTTTTATTATCCAAATTGATTAATAATGTTCTCGCCCCTTTAATTTGGGGTAAATACATTCTAAATCTTTATGTTTAAAGCTCTGCCATTATTTTTTTCCCTCTCCTCTGCAATATTCGCAAAAGTTGTTTCCATTGAACTGGCAAATGACTCTTCAGTGTCAGGAGAGTTAGTTAAGACTGGACCAAATGAAGTGTTCATCGATTTGGGTTTTGATATAATCAAGGTCCCATCATCTTCAATTGTTCAGATGGTTGATAAAGAAGCAAAGAAAACACTTGAGGAGAGTACTTTATCTAGCGAGATTTTTATCGAATCTCTAGGAAGAAGAAAATCATCATCCCTAAGGAATCTTGTTGATGAACTGGGTGAGGCGGTTGTTCTGATTCGAACTCCTATCGGCTTAGGATCCGGTTTTTTGATCCATCCTGATGGATACATTGTGACTAATGATCATGTTGTTGCCGGAGAGCGCCAAATCTCGGTCACACAATTTAAAGGTTCTGGTGCAAAGTTGGCCAAACAAAATTTTGATAATGTCAAAATTTTGGCAACTGGAGGAAATCTCGATCTTGCCCTCTTGAAAATTGAAGGGCGGGGTGATGGGTTCAAGTTTCCCTATCTTACTTTGGGTAGTTCTCCGAATCTTAGACAAGGAGAGAGGGTTTTTGCCATAGGAAGCCCATTAGGTTTGGAGAGAAGTGTGTCCGAGGGCATTGTCAGTTTACGAAATCGAATTGTTTCCGACCGTCTCCATATCCAAACAACAGCGGAGATAAGCCCGGGGAATTCAGGCGGTCCACTTTTTAACTACAGTGGAGAAGTAGTCGGTGTAAATAATATGAAAGTAGTTGCACAGGGAGCTGAAGGATTAGGTTTTTCTATCCCCGTCGATTCTCTTAAGACTTTTCTAATTAACAGGGATGCTTATGCATTTGATCCCCGTAATCCAAATGCCGGTTTCCGGTACACAAGTCCGCCAAGCCAATCGAATCAAATTCCAATTTCTCAAAATTAATGAACAAAAAACTATTAACCCAATTAATTTCATTCCTTTGCTTTCTACCTTTTGTAGTTGCAGAAAAAGAGGATACTTTAATTCAATTTTTACCCGAAGATACTCTTGTTACTATGGAAATAGATAACTGGCAGGATTTTCAGGATGATTTAGAAAGTGGTCCAATCGGAAAAATTATGGATTTTCCCATTTGGGGAAAGTTAAAAGACAAAATTGAAAATGAATTGCATGGGAAGGGACATAGCAAGAAGTCTAAGTCTAAATTAAAGGAAATCCAAAAATCTGTTTTGGGACCTATGATTGACTCAATAGATGGAGGTCTAGTTTTAGGGATATCCGACTTTGCTAATTTAATGGAGCGGGAAATGGTCGAGAATAAGGAAGCAGAAACTGCGTGGAGAGCCCAAAAAATGCCATTTATTGCACTAATTTTTGAATCATCCTTAGGGAATGATGATTTTAATGAAATCATATCGACACTCAAAGATCTTGGAAGTTCCGGGATGCAGATAGACAAAGAAAAAGTGGGTGAAGTAAATCTTTGTTGGTTTATTCATTCCGAACATGAAGAACTAACTAAATTTGACGCTAAAAGCACTGGATTATGTGTATCATTACACAAGGGGAAATTCTTTTTGATCTCGGGAGATACAAAGAGAGTCGAATCTGTTTTCACAACCTTTTCTGATCGGGGAATATCGCTTAAGGATAATGAATCCTACACCAACTGCTTTGATGAAATTGGGACGGGGCAGGCGAGGCTTTTCCTCAATTTTAAAGATGGAATGAGTGCTCTTCGAAAACATAGTGAAAAAATGAAAATTCCTCAGAATCCTTTTGGAATAGAAACAAATGGATTGATTGATGGATTGGGCTTGGACGGTTTAAACCACCTGGGGATTTGCTTGGATGCTAAATCAGAGGGATTTGAAATGGGGTCTTGCTTGGGAATGGATCATAGAAAAGGAATACTTTCCTTTTTATCTCCGGTAAAGGGTGACTTGGAAAACCATGATTTTATTTCCAAAGATGTTTTCACTGTCAGTAATGCCAAAAATGATTTAGGTCAGCTTTGGCCAAAGATGGAAAATATACTTAAAGGAATTAGTCCTGCTCTGCATCTACTTATTAACTCTCAGATTCAGGCTTTTGAAGATCAGTCAGAAGTTAGAATTAGATCAGATTTACTCGGTTCTCTGGGAGATCAATTTGTGAGCCTTTCATATCTTCACCCGGAAAATGAAAGTTTAGAAGAATTGGCTTCTCCTTCATCTGCAATTTATGCGATTAGTTTGCAAGATTCTAAACTTTTTGATCGTACAATGAGAGCAATGGTTGATTCAGTAACTCAAGGAAACGAATTGTTCGAAGAAAATGAGCATAGAGGTGTTACGATCCGTTCCATGCGTGGTTTAGAAGGTGTTGGATTATCAATTTCTTACGCAATTTCAGATGACTGGCTACTGCTGTCTATGGGGAAAGATCGTTATCTTAAGCAAGTGATTAATAGAATGAACGGAGGGAAGAATTCGTTATGGGAAAGCTCTCATTTGCAAGATGCGCTAGATGATCTTCCGCGTGGCATCCGCCAAGTGGATTATGTCGATTTTAGAAGTATGTTTTCCTTATTTGAGATGATGTTCTACGCGTTCGATGAAGATGAAATAGGTTTCACTTCAGATGATTTTGGTAACTTTCCCTTTTTCCTGCTAGGTTGGTCCAAAGACACGGATAATGGTTTTGTTTCAAAGGCAAAGCTATACCCCTTTTCTGAGTGAGTTTGATTAACTTGAAAAATTCAATTCTTCTTTTTTTCTGCTTGGGCTTTTCTCAAGTTTTTTCAAAACCAATTGAGCTTTCCAAACCCGAGGTTTTACTTGCTGGATGGAACGCCCGCTGCCTTAAGCACGCTGATTTAAATGGGGATGGATTGGTAGACTTGGTTTACTTCAATTTAAATAAGTCATATCTGGAAATTCTCTACCGTACTCAGCAAGGTATTTTGCCTCAAAATATTCGTCCTGTCCGAAAAAATCGATGGGAACCCGTTCTTGAAGATGCCAATTATCAACCTGAAAGAATCTTTATTAACGGAAGTGTTTCTGACATTGCCCTGGGCGATTTAAATGGTGATGGTGTATCAGATATAGTTATTGGGAGCCCGGATGATGGTATACGGGTTTTCTTCAGGGAAAATAATTCGACATGGAGTGAAGGTTTTGAAGTAGAGTCCAATAAAATAAGGGCTTATTCAAAAAGCCTACAGGTTATTAATGAGAATGGTAGGAACGATTTATTTGTTTTTACTGAACCTGGACTCGAGAGGATTTCTTTTTTGAAGGGTCAACCCCAATATCCTTCTTCTTTATTCAGGGAAGGAGATAAGCGAGCCTATGGAGTCGAATTGATTGATCTTAATGATGATGAAATTATCGATTGGATGTATTTAGTGCCAAGTGAAGAATTTTCCCTTAAGATTAGACTTGGAGAAGGTGAGGGCTTCGGTCCAGAGTTATCTTTTGACATTTCGCTTTCGTCTTTTCCTACTCCTTTGGAATCTCCACTTAATCAAAAAAACAAAAAGTTCTGCTCGATTGATTCCTTATCGGGAGAGGCGTTGGTTTTTTCTTTTTCCGATGAAGAGATAGTTAATCGCGGTTCAGATTTTGATTTAATTTCCTATGATATTTTTTCCACTGCCAATAGAGAAAGTTCATGGGGATGGGGTGACTTTAATTTGGACGGTGTTCCCGATTTGGTTTCTGCTTCACCAGACAAAGGTGAAGTGTTTCACATTGAATCAGTCAAGAATGGGTTTTCAACTGAAGTTAAATCATCCCCCTCACTAAAAGGAATTTCATACTTATGTGCCTTGCGAAACAAAGGAAAAACAAAATTGCTTCTTCTTAGTGCTGAGGAGGAAGTTATTGGAATCTCTGAATACAGGAAGGGTAAAGGCTTTACTTTTCCTTTGATGGTCGAAATGGAAGGTGTGCCTTTAGCAGTAGTACCAACTCATAGCGGTAAAGGAAAAGATGATAAACTTCTTATTCTATGCGAAATAGACTCAGATTTTTACCTTAAAACTTTTGAATGGTCGGCAGGTAACAAGTTTGAAGTAACTCATGAGTATGAAATTAAAGAGATAAAGCGGGAACCGAGTGGCCTATTCGTATGTGATTTAAACGGTGATATGCAGCGAGATATATTAATTCTCTCAAGTCGGGATGCACCAGTCATACTAATGTCTGACAAGAAAGATGGGTGGCAGTCGGTTGCTGGAGATTCGGTGGTTCGCAAAAGTTTTTTAAAGGGTGTTGGTCAAGAGCACCTTTCAAAGTTCTCCGATTCTTCATCCGAAAAAGAAAGATTACTTGTCGCAGGTGAGGGATATGTAAGAGTAATAGGTTGGGAAGGAGATGAATTGTTGGTGCTCGAACAGTTCAATTCCAAAGATCAGGCAGGAGATTTGAGCACCCCCATTAAGATTGACTGGCAAGGGCGGGGTGCTGACGAGATTTTTGCGTTTCATGAAGATGGCTATTGGGAAAGATTGTACTCTGAGAATAAGGAATCGAATCTCAAGAATCGCTGGGAAAGTTCCTTCATTGTGCCTACACAAGTCAGTACTTTTCATACTCCTGAAGGTATCAGTATGGTAGCTCTTGGTAAAAGTGGATTCCAAATGATTTCTACAACGAAATCACAGAAGCTTTCACTCAAGGTTGAGTCTAGATACCTAACAGACCTTCCTAAGATTCGTCACAATGGAATTGAGGGAGGTGACTTTAATAATGATGGCGTTGTGGATTTAGTATGCCTGGATGGTAAGAAAAATCTTTTGGAGTTTGTGACTCTTGACGCAAAAACTCAAAGCTGGAAGAGTTCCCTACACTTTGAAGTTTTTGAAAAAAATCTACACTATCAGGGGAAGAAAGGTGGATTGTATGAACCTAGGGAGGGTCTGATCGCCGACTTAAATGGAGACGGATTGGATGACTTGGCTTTTCTTGTGCATGATCGTTTACTGATCTACAGGCAAATCAATCGCACAGTTAAATGAGAATATTGGTGCTTGGTGACATTGTCGGGAGACCAGGTAGAAAATTTCTGACCGATCACCTAAGGACTTTCATTAAAAATGAAAAAATTTCTCTTTGTATTGCCAATGGAGAAAATGCAGCCGGTGGTGCCGGTATTACTGCAAAGACAGCACACGAATTAAAAATAGCAGGAATTGATGCCATTACTTTGGGTGATCATGTATGGGATCAGAAAAATTTTGAAAATGAAATTGAGGAACTAGACTTTGTTTGCAGGCCAGCAAATCTTCCGGAATCAAATCCGGGTAGGGATTATTTAATTTGTGAAACAGAAGGGCTCAAAGTTGGAGTCTTTACGGTATTGGGAAGATCCTTCATGGGACCGAAAGTGGGTTGCCCATTTTCAACGGCAGACAGGTTAGTTACTGAGTTGGAGAGGCAAGTTGATCATATTATATGCGAAATCCATGCGGAAACTACATCCGAAAAAGAATCCATTGGTTGGTACTTGGATGGTCGTGTGGGTTTAGTATTCGGTACACACACTCATGTGCCGACTGCTGATGGCAGAATATTACCTCAAGGTACGGCCTACCAGACTGATTTGGGAATGACTGGACCGAGGGAGTCGGTTTTAGGTAGGGATATTAATGCCTGCGTGGGTCGTTTCTTGGATGGAATGCCACGAAAATGCCCAGTTGCCGAGAGTGATGTTGGTATGCAAGGTTGCATTTTTGAAGTGAGAAATGATGGTAATAAATTTCACTCTTCAATCGAGAGAGTCGAATATCGCGAAGGTTTTGTAAAAAACGAACCAAACTAGTCTCTGCGTCCGCCAAGTAATCCGAGTCGAAACATCCAGTAGAGTAGTGTGATAAGAGAGGTGACAAAGGCTGCCACATAGGTCATGGCAGCGGCATTAAGAACTTTTCTTGCTCCGTCCAATTCCTTTTCAGTTACATAATTTCCTTTTTGGAGGCACTTTAGTGCTCTGCTGCTGGCGTCAAATTCAACCGGAAGGGTAACCAAGGTAAAAACAGTGGTACATCCAAACAGTAGGACTCCAAGCAATGAGAGAGACATTCCGGTAGCTGATTGAGCCCCTCCAAGAAAGAAAGCCAGCATGATAACAATCATTGAAAGTC
>MDSZ01165304.1_pt1 | contig 12143 bp, 11 predicted proteins | sample 811201 | NCBI WGS metagenome assembly MDSZ01 (sample SAMN05326647, study PRJNA326480) | marine metagenome | isolation source: seawater | place: Indian Ocean: North | collected 2010
CGACAGGTCGAATAGCCGATAAAATAGTTTCTCCAACCCTTGAACCCTATTTTAACAATGGGGTGCAGAAGGCGCCACCTAGGTGGCGCCTTCTCTTTTGAGTCCCTTTAACCAATAGCCACTACTGATTTAGTTTCCAACCCGTCAAGTAAGTTTGATTGGAGTTGACCCCAACTCATAGTCCAAAGAACATCGTTAATTATGAGGCTCCGTTGAATTTGCAAGCTCCAATCGAAAGGCTCCACCCAGCATTCTTCAATACGATCACCATCTTGAGCCCCAATTTCTTTAAGGATGGCGCTTACCCCATTACCGTACCAGTCGTCTATCTCAGATAGGGGAGTTGATTCACACCATGAGTTTTCGTATCCTCCGATGTCGGTCTCGCTACAGAGTTGGAAGTATTGGCCGTATTCATTAATCCAAAATTCTAACTCTGTTCCCTCGAGTTCATCGGCAGTTATTTCACGGCAGTCACTCACTGGGCCTGACGATCCAGTTTCATGGGTAATTTCACCTACATATGTAATCTGCCCTTCTCCTATTTCAAGAAGGACAGCTCCGTTTACTTTTCCTGACCAGCTTTGGACAGGAAGTATTATCGTCTGTCCGTAAATCTGGAAGGCGCGATGGTCCCATTCAGCTGGTGAATTAGCATCGTTCATTGTCCATGTTGCCGTTTCGCGAGGATCTGTCTTATCAGAGACATCAAAAAGGCTGACCTTGAGACCGAGTACTCGCCCTTCATCGGTAGCGTTCTGTCCGATACCTATTACATAGTTTTCATTAACTGGATGCAGGTATGTTGAGAATCCTGGGATCTTTAATTCTCCAACTATCTGCGGATTAGTAGGGTTACTTAGATCTAAGACGTAAAAAGGGTCTATTTGTCGGAAAGTGACGGCAAAACCGATTTCATCTAGAAGGCGAGCAGAGTAGAGCGACTCTCCTTTTCCGAGCCCTCCAACTTGCCCGACTTTCTTGAGAGCATTGTCTTGCTCTTCAAGGACAATTAACTGGCTTTCGCTCAGGTTGCGTTCATCCCACGGCGACCCGGTGGTTGTGATAATACGAAGATACCCGTCATGCTCATCCATGGAGAACTGGTTCAATAATGTTCCTTGTACCATTCCCGAAGCTGCATACTGTGCCGGAGTATCTGTACTGATGCTAAAGGCATGGATATCTGTTGAATATGATTCAGACCATTCAGTAAAGTCTTCTTCGGAGATTTCAGCTTCCATCCATTTGGTAGTGGCGATATAGAAACGGTCTAACGAAGAGTAGACGGTTTGCCCACTCGCAAGTACGCCAACGCCACTGCCTTCCGTTAGCCCATCTGCAATATTGAAACTTAGAACAGAAACCACATCGAAGCCCGAAAAGTTCTCTGGACGGTGCAGGTCTTCACACGCTAAGAGAGATCCAGTAGAGGTAATCTCTCCTCTGGTGAGGGTGAAGCGCGGGGTCCAGTCCTCAATTGTTGTTTCGTCGATGAGTTCTCTGTTGAATCTAGTTGCCCTATCTTCCGATCCTGGCGAGCTTGGATAAACCCATTCGAGCTGATTTGGGGCGCTGTTAATTGCCATCCGAACCGTGTCCCCAACCAGCCGCGCGCTGAGATACTGGCCTTCTATCTTCATTTCCCCAATAATCTGCAGGTTGTAAGGGTCTGACAAATCTATTTCAATCACATAAGCCATTGGAACGTAGAACCCTGGCATTACAGACATCTCTGCTATGTCTTCGCTCTCGCTAGAAGAGGAGTCCATAATAACGACGTCGTCATCATATCCTCCGCCGTTGGTGAATAGAAGAGCTCGATTCCCTGAGATAAATAGTTCATGGCCCCACCCGGCACTGACCTCTATCTGATCGGTTTTTGTTCCTTGTGATCCGTCAACTGCGATGTGAGAGAGGATCCCATTATTGATTATCAGAATACGATTTCCATCTGTTTTGATTATGTCAGGTTCATCCACGCCTACTTCTTGGACATTTGTCCCAGTATAGGAATTATCGCCTGACCCGCCGTCTTCAGAGAAATTACTGCCAGAATCTGATCCGGCTGATGCTACCGGTTCAGCGCTCGCTACTTCCATTTCCATCATTTCTTCAGTTTCACCCCGAAGTATTTCTGGCATCCCCCAAAATGACCCTCCTTGATAATTCAACCCGTAGGGGCCTACGCGCTCTCGTGCTTCTTCCTTCAAGTGAGAAAGTAGTTCATCACAGTTTGAGAACGGGACAAGGCTCGTCACGAGTTCGATGTTGTCAGGACTAAGATCGATCGGAGATCCTGTCGACTCAAGCTGACTAGAGTCTGAGCATGCGCCTACAATCATTCCAAGAGATAATACGATAGGTATAAAGTATTTTTTCATTTTCCCCTCATTCACTTTTGCTGATGTATCTCTGACGTTCTGAGATCGATTGCAGTTCCCGAAAAACCTCTTTTTTAGATTTTATTCTGGGAAGGAAGCCAATCTAGACGACTCTCTTCAAACCTGCTTATCGATGTTTCATTAGAGAGAGTGATACTGATGTCGTCCAGTCCATTCAGTAACCTTTCCTGCACAGATTCGTCAATTGAAAACCAAAACTCGAAGTTGATTTCAGGAATTTCTACAAGCGCCCGTTCGACATCAATTACGAATTCGAGAAGAGGTTGCCGTTGGACTTCTTCTAAAAGACGATTCCCAATTTCGGTTTCGACTTCTACGGGTACGAGTCCATTTTTCGTGGAGTTATTTTTGAAAATGGGCCCGAATCTAGGAGAAATAACTGCTTTAAAGCCAGCCTGCTGGATAGCCCAGACGGCATGTTCACGAGAGGACCCTGTTCCAAAGTTAGGGCCGGCAATCAAGATCGAAGCAGTAGAATATGCCTCATCATTTAGAATAAACTCAGGGTCGTCCTTCCATTCTGAAAATAAGCCTTTTTCAAACCCTGTTCTTTCAACACGCTTCAGCCAATCGCTCGGAATTATCTGATCAGTATCAACATCGGAACGATCTAGCGGGACTGCAGTTCCTTGAATAATGTGTACTGGCTCCATTAGAGATCCTCCGGAGTTGCGAAATGCCCTGCGATCGCAGTTGCAGCGGCAACTTGAGGAGATACAAGGTGAGTTCTTCCTCCGCGCCCCTGTCGTCCTTCAAAGTTCCTGTTGCTTGTACTTGCGGATCTTTCTCGAGGGCTTAGCTTGTCTGGGTTCATAGCGAGACACATTGAGCAACCTGGCTCTCTCCAATCAAATCCAGCGCCTTTAAATATTTCGTCTAGCCCTTCTTCTTCAGCTTGTTGCTTTACCATTCCTGATCCGGGGACAACCAATGTTCTAACCCCAGTAGACACGTTTCTTCCTTCTATAACTGCTGCTGCTGCTCGTAAGTCCTCGATCCGACTATTGGTACAGCTACCAATGAAAACAGTATCAACAGGGACAGAGGAGATCGGAGTATCTGCCTCTAAGCCCATATATTCAAGTGCGCGTTCTGCCGCTTCTCGTTCAGCAGGATCCTCGAAATCATCCGGATTTGGGATAGTTCCCCGAACAGGTATTACTTGGCCGGGGTTCGTTCCCCAGGTTACCTGCGGGACGATTTCATTTCCGTTTAAAACTATTTCTCTATCAAAGACAGCATCATCGTCTGAGCGAAGTTTCTGCCATTCAGCTACTGCATTTTCCCAGAGTTCACCGGTAGGTGAATTCGCTTTTCCTTTGAGATACTCGAAAGTTGTTTCATCAGGTGCGATTAATCCAGCTTTTGCTCCAAATTCAATTGACATGTTGCATATTGTCATACGTCCTTCCATCGAAAGAGCTTCGATTACTGGACCTCGGAACTCAGCTATTGCTCCTATTCCTCCACCAGTGCCAGTAGCGCCCAGGACAGCAAGTACTACGTCTTTTGCTGATGAATGAGGTGGGAGCTCCCCCATGATGGTGATAGCCATCGTTTCCTGAAGGGGTTGAGGAAGTGTTTGCGTCGCTAAGACATGTTCGACTTCACTTGTTCCAATACCGAACGCTAGAGCTCCGAAAGCGCCATGGGTCGAAGTGTGGCTGTCTCCACAGACTACGGTCATTCCGGGCTGGGTTAAGCCCAATTCGGGTCCAATTACATGGACGATACCTTGATTGGGGTGGCCCATTGGGTAATGGGTAATGCCAAACTCCTCTGCGTTTGACCTAAGCGTTTCGATTTGTTTCAAGCTAATTTCATCCTCTATAGGTTGATCAATGTTCGCGGTAGGAACGTTGTGGTCCTCTGTTGACACCGTTAAATCAGGTCTTCTAACTTTTCTTCCGTTCATTCGGAGTCCATCGAAAGCTTGAGGGGAAGTAACTTCATGGACGAGGTGGAGGTCAATATACAAAAGGTCAGGTTCTCCACTTCCAGAATGGACTACATGGTTATCCCAAATCTTTTGGCTTAATGTCTTTCCCATAACTCCCCTAGGCCCTTCAGGTTAGTTTACCTAATCTCTGTCGGATGCCTCGCCGTTAGTCTCGAGAGAAAGAGGAGAATTCTGATCTGGAGCAGGTTCGGAACTTTCGCAACTAATAATGGTGAGCGAGCCGAAATCCAAAGTTGGAAGCTCATCAGCTCGGGCCCATATCTGATTTAAGGGGGAGGATGGATCTCGGAAAGCTATCCAAGTTCCGGCAGCATTTTTCCCTTCAAGAAAAGCTTGAGATGGAGGTTCTATTTCATTAATGGGAATTGAGTCTCCAGCACAAGCATATACTCTGACAGAGGTTACCTCTTCTACTTGGGAGGGGATGACGGTTGGGGCCTGATCTTCTTCATCGAATTTTTCAAAAAGGTAAATTGCGAGAAGTATTACTCCTCCGAGAATCAATAGAGAAACGAGGCTGCCGACAATAACTCGAGGCCAGTCTGTTCCTAGGTAGTAATCATTAGGGTGATAATACCCAGCAGGTGTTCTACGTGATCGAGGTCTTGATGGGGGGAGTGGAGCTCTTTGAGTAGTGGGTAAATCTGAAGGTGCTTTTTGTTCGTAGGATGGAAGAGGTGGGCTTACTGGACTTTCTTGAGATTGAAGAAACTCAAGGTTGAGCTCTTCCGGTTGGCCATCAGAAACTTCAGGGAAAAGACCAATTCGATCATCGGTAATGCCATTTTCATCTATTTCTTCGTTCTCATCCAGATCCATATTTCTTAAGTCTTGCCGAAAAACATGCGTAGGTGATACATATCGGTTCTAATTAGTATCCAAAATATATAACAGGAAAGGATAAGTATGAGTCACTCAATAGAAGTGACTTTTACCTCGAGAGTCCCTCCAGGAGCTTCGTAGGTGACCGTCTCACCGATGCGTGCTCCGATCAAAGCTTCACCTAAAGGAGAGGTTGGGGAGATTACCTCGACGTCCTCCAACCGCTCCTCAATGGAACCTATTAGGTATTTCTCAGAGTCCTCATCACCTGCATAGCAAATGGAAACTATGGATCCAGCTTGAACACTGTCGCTACCGGAGACCTCAACTACAATTTCTGCGTTCTCGAGAATGGATGATAAGTGTGCTATTCGACCTTCCATTTTTCCTTGCTCTTCTTTTGCCGCATGGTAATCACCGTTCTCGGATAGGTCTCCGAGTTCACGCGCAGTTTCAATTTTCCTTGCAATGTCGATTCTTCCCGCTGTGGTTAGATGCGTGTATTCCTCCTGTAGCCGGTCATATGCTGCTTGTGAGAGTTGTTGAATTTGTGCCATAACAATGAGGTTACCTTGTCTTAAGCGTTTCGATTCGCGATTTCCCAAGCGAGACTAATAGCAGAGCAAAAAATCTCTAAATATTGACGAAATAGGAGACCTAGTGAGTCATAAAGTTGGTGTAATAGGCGGTGATGGGATCGGCCCTGCGGTTATAGCAGAGGGGCTGAAAGTGATAGAAGCTGCAGGGGTGAACCTAGAGATCCACAACTATGACCTCGGTGGGGAACGCTACCTCCGAGATGGCACTGTGCTCCCAGATTCAGTCTTGGAAGAATGGAAAGATCTTGATGTTTTGTATCTCGGAGCAGTCGGTACTCCTGATGTACCTCCCGGACTTATAGAACGTGGCCTACTTCTCAAAATGCGGTTCGAATTAGATCTCTACATTAATCTTCGCCCATTTGTTACTGCTGAAGACGAAAGTAGTAGCGGCCATGATTTTATGGTTATCCGCGAGAATACTGAAGGCACTTACGCTGGTGAAGGTGGGTTTCTCCGGAAAGGCACCCCATATGAAGTCGCAACCCAAGGTTCAGTGAATACACGCCATGGAGTGGAGAGGTGTATCAGGTACGCTTTTGAACTAGCGAGTTCCAGAGAACAGAAACACTTAACACTTGTTCACAAAACAAACGTCTTAACATTTGCAGGTAACCTTTGGGAGCGGACATTCAATACTGTCGGAGACGAATACCCGAATGTTGAAACAGCTTATAATCATGTGGATGCAGCGTGTATTTACTTTGTTGAGAACCCGCAGCGTTACGATGTGATAGTTACGGATAATCTTTTCGGGGACATCCTTACTGACTTAGGAGGAGCTATTTCTGGAGGAATCGGCCTTGCAAGCTCCGCAAACCTTAATCCAGAAAGAACTACTCCTTCAATGTTTGAGCCAGTTCATGGCTCAGCACCCGATATCGTAGGTACAGGTAAAGCTAACCCAACAGCGGCAATCCTAAGTGGAGCATTAATGCTTGACTTTTTGAACGAAAATGAAGCAGCACAGAGGATAGAGAAAGCATGTGCTGACCCGAAAACACAAAGTGGGACTACCAGTCAAATCGGCGATGCAATCGCTGCTCAGGTATAGAAACAGAGGTTAAATAAAATGCCAATTGAGCCAACGAAGAGTATTTGGATGAATGGAGAAATGATTCCTTGGAAAGATGCTCAGATTCATGTATTGACCCACACCCTCCACTATGGGACTGGGGTGTTTGAAGGTATTCGCGCGTATGAGACATCAGAGGGGCCAGCTATCTTCCGTTTGCGAGAACATATGGACCGAATGTTGAACTCTGCAAAGATTCTTCTTATGCCAATGCCGTACACATCAGAAGAACTTCAAGACGCCGCAAAGAATGTAGTGAGAGAATCAGGTCTGGACAGCTGTTATATTCGGCCTATTGCTTACTACGGTTATGGAGAGATGGGGCTTGCTACATCAAGCTGTACCGTTGACGTAGCTATCGCTTGTTGGCCTTGGGGAGCTTACCTAGGTGAAGACGCAGTCTCCAAAGGTGTTCGTATGAAGATTTCATCATGGGCTCGACATGACCATAATATTATGCCCCCTGCTTCAAAAACTACAGGGAATTACGTCAATTCGACTTTGGCAAAAATGGAAGCTCTCCGTGCTGGATATGACGAGGCTATTATGTTAAATCCTGATGGCCTGGTTGCGGAATGTACCGGCGAGAACTTGTTTGTTGTCAAGGGGGAGACTCTTTACACGCCCCCGTTAGTTTCAGGCGCTCTCGAAGGAATCACGCAAGATACAGTCATGGCCTTCGCTCGTGATCTCGGGTATGAAGTAAAAGTTGAAGGCCTAGCACGGTCTGACTTATTCATTGCAGATGAAATTTTTGTTGTTGGCACGGCGGCTGAAGTGAGTGCCGTAAATAGCGTGGATGATCGTCAAATTCCTTGCCCTGGGCCGGTAACACAAAAAATAGCTTCTCTGTACGCTGACACTGTCCGTGGCAAGAAAGAGGAATACGCTCATTGGTGTGAGGTCGTTTGATGACTGACGCTACTAGGCAGTCGATCGAAATTTATGACACGACTCTTCGAGATGGGAGCCAGCTTGAGGGAATCTCGTTAACTGTAGAAGATAAGCTTCGTATAGCAGAGCAACTTGACTCTCTTGGTGTTCATTACATCGAAGGAGGATGGCCAGGCGCAAATCCAAAGGATGACGAATTCTTCGCACGTGCACAAGAAGAACTTTCGCTAGAAACATCGGTGTTTGTGGCCTTTGGTTCGACGCGGCGAGCTAAAGGCAAAGTCGATCAAGATCAAACTCTCGCAAATCTTCTAGCAGCGAATACAGAAGTAGTCTGCATCGTTGGTAAATGCTGGGATTACCACGTGTTAGAGGCTTTGCAGACATCCCTTGAAGAAGGGATCTCTATGGTCGCAGATTCGATCGAATACTTGGTTGCGAATGGCCGTAGAGTGTTCTTCGACGCTGAGCATTTCTTCGATGGATATAAAAATAACCCAGAGTTCTCTCTAAAAGTTCTCGAAGCTGCGGCTATTGCTGGAGCTGAGCGTCTTATCCTTTGCGACACTAATGGAGGAACGTTACCTCATGAGGTCGAAGAAGCAGTTGGAGCAGTAGTTCAACATCTCGATGTCGGTATAGGGGTTCATCTGCACAACGATGCTGGGTGTGGTGTAGCAAATGCTATAGCAGGAGTTAAAGCCGGAGCCGTGCAAGTCCAAGGGACAATAAACGGATATGGAGAGCGAACAGGAAACTGTGACTTGGTGGCTGTGATTGCAAACTTGACACTTAAAATGGGTTACGAGACTATCCCCAAAGACTGCCTTTCTCGATTGACCCCTGTTAGCCACCATGTCGCTGAACTTGTTAATTTGACGTTGAATCCCCAGCAACCATATTCCGGAGGGTCAGCTTTTGCTCATAAGGCAGGGCTGCACACAAGTGCTATTTCTAGGAGGCCAGACGCGTATGAGCATATCGACCCTGAGGTCATAGGGAATGGAACGAGATTCGTTGTTTCAGAGATGGCGGGAAGGTCCACTCTTGAACTCAAAGCAAATGACTTAGGAATTGACCTTGATGGGAAAGTCCTCGGTGACGTGGTGGAAGTTCTTAAGCGTCTTGAATACGAGGGGTATCACTTTGAAGTAGCAGATGCATCTCTTGAGCTGCTCATGCGTGGAGCAAGCGGTTGGAAGCAAAATTTCTTTGAAGTGGAAAGCTTTAAAGTCGATATGAACCATGTCGGGTCTGGGAGCCGGGCCTGGAATGAAATTTCGGTAGAGGTGGATACTAGGGCCGTAGTTGATCTTTTTGTGGATGGTCGTAAGTCAGTTGGAGTAGGTGATGGGAACGGGCCAGTTAACGCCATAGATACCGCTTTGCGTTCCGTTTTAACTGGTAGCTACCCAGAACTTAAAGCGATATCCCTTGTTGACTATAAGGTACGAGTCCTCGATACCGAAAAAGGCACGGGTGCGGTAACTCGAGTGCTTTTAGACAGCACAAACGGAGTGACGAATTGGACTACGATTGGCGTCTCTGAAAATATTATTGAAGCTAGCTGGCAGGCGTTAATTGACTCTCTCGTTTATGGCCTTTTGCATTCTCCTCACCGTGATGAGGTCCAAAGCGAATAAACTAGGAGAATGGCTGCTCCTAAACACGTTCCAACACCCCCCATTCAAAATAAGCACTATCAATCCTCATTAAGAAAAAGGTCAAACAGCTGGATCTCCGGACGCCCTGCTGAACAGAAATCTATCTCTCGGCGTAACCAAGGATTTGGTAATCAGGGGCCTGATCAGGGATACGCGTTAAAGATTGTTCAATATTTTAGAGATAGGGTTTATCTATCTGGTGACGAAGAATGGCATGATGTCGCAGAAGCTGCAGTTCTCGTTGGATTAAAGCGGGCTTCGTTATTCGGCCGTGCTCCATCTCGTTATGACCTTGAGGCAGCATTCTGTTTGTGGGGGTACTTCGATCCCGAACCTGATTCTGATCTGGTGGATTTCCGAGTTAAAACTTTAAAGAATCTAAGCGCTACCCATAACTATCTCCTCCGCCGGGTTATAGCGGATAGCATCCCCGTAGATAAGTTAAAACAAGAGCTAAGGGAGATTCAGGAGAGTTATCAAAATAATTGGCGAACCTTAATAGATGCATCCACAATTCAAAGGATTGAAACACTTTGAATGCCTCTTCGCCCCGAGTGCGATTCGCACCGGCACCGTCAGGTTACCTTCATGTCGGATCTGCTAGATCAGCGCTCTTTAATTGGCTGTTTGCCAAAAATTCAGGTGGAGTATTCATCTTACGTATAGAAGACACAAATGCTGAGTTAGCAGCACCAGAATATTATGATGCTATTACCGAACCGCTCAAGTGGCTAGGACTTGAATGGGATGAAGGCCCATATTTCCAGTCAGAAAGAGAAGCTCTTTACCTTGAGGCTATCGACTCACTCTTGAGATCAGGTCAGGCCTATTTTTGTGATTGCTCGCGGGAGCAAATAGATCGACGAAATAAAGAAAGTGGTTTTCAAGGAGGGTATGACAGCTATTGCCGTGATAGAAATCTTGAAGAAACACCAACAGCCAGTATCAGGTTTCGCACTCCCGAGCACGGTGTGGTTACAGTAACGGATATTATCCGAGGGGAAGTCCAGTTTGATAATGCAGAATTAGAAGACTTTGTGATACGCCGCGCAAACGGTACTCCTGTTTTCCTAGTGGCGAATGCTGTTGATGATGCCGACATGGGCATCACCCATGTCATACGAGGTGAAGATCTTCTTAATACGACACCAAAGGTTCTTCTGTTATGGGAAGCCCTCAATTATGGCATACCTCCCACGTACGCCCATCTCCCTCTTCTCGTTGGGGAGGATAGGAAGAAACTTTCCAAACGCCGCCACTCGGTTGCTCTGGGAGATTTTAAGGATGGAGGCATACTTCCAGAGGCTATGGTCAACTATTTGGCTCTCCTCGGATGGGGTCCTTCAGATGAGAAAGAGATTAGGCCAATAGAGGAAATTATCAGCCTCTTCGCATTGGAGAACGTTAACAAGGCTCCGGCTTTCTTTGATCTAAAGAAGTTAGAACATGTGAATAGTCATTACATCGGAGCAATGTCTACGGAAACCTTTGTAGATGAAGTATCAGAATACATCAATGAAATTGGATGGAGGCCTACAAATTATGACAGGTCTGTTCTAGAAGCCCTTGCCCCACACCTTCAGCAGAGGGCCACTCGAATTCCTGATGTGCTTCCACTACTAGATTGGGTATTTGAAGATGAGCTCCCAGAAGAAACAGATGAAAAGGAGATCCTTAAAATTGCGAAAGCAATGGGAGGTGAGTTGGTTCCAGAGGTCCTTGAAATGGCTATCAATAGATTTCAGGATTGCCAGTGGGACTCAGAAACTCTCGCTAGCGAGGTCCAAGATGTTGGCGATGCTTTGAAGGTGAAATCCCAGGTACCTATTCGAATTGCGGTGACAGGTCGTAGGACTGGACTTCCTCTTTTTGAACCCATGGCATATCTAAGTCGGGAACTCGTGCTTAAACGTTTAGAGAGAGCTAGATCAAATTTGGGGTAGGTGTAAATCATGCCCTGTTTTATTTTCGGGAAATAAAAAAGGAACATGTTGACCAAAAAAAATAATCAAACAGCTCAATTGCGAAGATTTGTTGCTGTTGCTGCGCTCTCTATCTTTCTTTTGTTCTTCTCGTATCTGTTAATTATCTTTTTTCAAGTTTGGCTAAATAGTAGTCAAGATCAGGCGCGTCCAGCTGATGCAATTGTTGTCCTTGGGGCAGCTCAATGGGATGGGGTTCCATCGCCTGTTCTTGAAGCGCGGCTTGAGCAAGCGCTTAAATTATATGAGGAGGGACTCGCTCCAATTATTGTCACAACTGGGTCGAAGCAAACAGGAGACCGTTTCACTGAAGCGTACGCAGGACTAACATACCTACTTGAGCGCTCGGTTCCAGAGAGCTCTATTCTGGTTGTTGTTGATGGGAGCAATACCTTCGAATCGCTAAGCGCAACAGCGAACGCTCTTAGTGATAGAGGGATTGGTAATAACGTTATTCTTGTTTCAGACCCTTATCACGCACTTCGAGCGAAAGAAATTGCCCGTGAGGTCGGGTTGGAAGCGTGGTTCTCACCTACGGATTTGCCGAGTTCGTTTAGCCAACTTATCCGAGAAACAGTGGGTACTGCAGTGGGGAGAGTAATTGGCTTTCGTAGGGCTAGTACTTTAAGTAAGTGATCAAGCCAACCTTTTGTACCCCGTACGGGATTTGAACCCGTGCTACCACCTTGAGAGGGTGGCGTCCTAGGCCGCTAGACGAACGGGGCTGGACATTTTCATACTA
>MDSZ01181661.1_pt1 | contig 12143 bp, 9 predicted proteins | sample 811201 | NCBI WGS metagenome assembly MDSZ01 (sample SAMN05326647, study PRJNA326480) | marine metagenome | isolation source: seawater | place: Indian Ocean: North | collected 2010
AAAAGAAGAAAAAAAGGAAGTGACTGTTTTTTGGTGTGTTGTACGTTTAGGGTTTTGGACGTCTTTCAAAAAAAAAAAAACTCCTTCCTTTTTTCTCTTCTTCTTCTTCTTCTGTGTTTTTTTTTTGTCTTTTTTTTTTATACGAACACCAACACCCCACACAAAGAGACAACAAAGAGAGAGATGCATTTGTGAGACCCAAAAAGTTTTGCTTTGGGCTTTTGAACATCGAGGAAAAGAAGAATAGAGCAGAGCCCCGCTTTTAATTTTAAAAGCTTGGTTTCTTTCTCTCTCTCTCTCTCTTTGTCTCTCCGTCCGTTTCGTCGCAGACGGAACACACTCTTTTGACGACGACTAGACTTAAAAGGGGATTGATATTGTTTCTTTTTTGGAATTTGGAGATTTTGTGACGAAGGAATTGGAAACGGCATTTTTTACCTATTCCCTCTCTCTCTCTCTCTGTCTCTCTCTCTGTCTCTCTCTCTCTCTCTCTCTCTCCTTGTTTTTGCGTTTGAGAGGAGAGGAGGACGCCCGAAATATAGGGTGACGAGGAAGGAAACGAGGAGGGCATTTTAATTCGATTAGTATTATAAACGCGAGACGAGACGATTTTTCCAAACGACTTTTTCTTCTTCTTTTGTCTCGGGGAATTGTAAAACACGAGATTGAAAAGAAAAGAAAAAGAGAGAGAAAAAAAAGACCTCGAGGAGCATCATCATGGCGTTGTACGTGAAGGCGTTTTCGCTGGTTTTGAAAACCGTCTCCAAACCAATGGCAAAATCGTTGAAGTCGTTCGTCGTCAGTCAACCGGAATTGAAGAAGACGTGCATTTCCATGGCGCAGAAGATTAACGTGCTCTATTCGTACGTCGTGTTGGAAGCGCCGATACCGAAACCGACGACGGTCGTGGGAAAGAACGGGAAAGGAATCGCCATAACGACGAGAGGGCGAAACAAATCGTCGGCGTCGAGCAGTATTAAACCGTTATCGGACGATGTCGCCTTAACGAACGGGGCCGAGTTAGTTTCGGAGATCTTTCTCTTTTCCGTCGCCGGAGGGTTGGTGTATTGGGAAGCCGAGAAATCCAACGAACGCGAACGGGAGAAGAAAAAAATAGCCGCGGTGGAAAGGCAGCAATTGACAAAGTTGATGGAATTAACGAAAGATAGTTTAGAAGACGTGGTCGAAGAGTTGGAAGAGTTGAAAAGATGGAGAGAAACGGTAAGCAAGAAGAATTATAAGGATTTATTAGCAGTAGAATTAACGACGACGAACGACAATAATGATTTTGACGAAACTAGTATAAAAAACGACAATAGCAACAACACGAAGAAGACGAAGACGAAAGGAAGCTGGATGACGAGGAAAGGAGGGTGACGTTGAACGTCCATTATTGTAGTAGAAAAGTAGGTACCACCACACGTATGTATCAATATAAATTAATATTGTGATTTTGCAAATCCTCAAAATTTTCCTTTTTTTTTTTCGTGGGAAAAACACCCCCCTGTCATTTATTATTAGTTCTTTCAATTTTCGGGGAACCACTTCACGTTGCCGACAATCAAGTTCGTGTTCGGCAATTGACCTGGATTTGGACTCAAAAATGTGAATCTTTTCGCGTTCATGTCGACTTCGACGACGTGAATGAACCCAGCAATGTTCGAGGTTAGCAAATCCGATTGCGTTTTACCGTGCGAAACGGCGACGATGGCGTTCATTAAGGACATCGATGGGATCACAGAAGCGACTCGCATTGGGTCCGTGCTCGCTTCTTGACCAATGGGTAACGCAGATGTCGGAGCTTTCGGGCCACCGCCAACCTTATAAAAGGAAACGGACGAGAAAAACGCCGATTGTGCCACTGGTGAGAGAGGATTCGAGATAAAATCGAAGCCGTAAAAGTATTCGCGGAACCGATCGTCTCTGGTTTTGCGTCTAAAATCGGTGGTTCGTTCAACCACGCCGCCGGATTTCTTCAAAGAGAGAATCTCAACTGGTGGTGGTGGTGATTCTTCTTCGCCGCCGGCGGCGGCGGCGGCTTTTTTACTATCGCTATTGATCTTCTTTTTCTTTTGCTGCTGCACCAAAGCGGCGGCGTCTTTAGCGAACTGCTTCGATAACGTTTGAAACAATCGCTCTTGGCCTAAACACAATACCGTATCAATCTTTAAGGTTTTCACGGCGTGTAAGATCAACTCTAAACCTAAACCTTCGATCCATCCCATGGTGTTTACTATGCATCCAGAATGTCTGGCGTGATCATTCTTCGAGTTTCTCGCCTCCATCATTTCCGCGATTTTCTCGACGAGAAATTTATAATGTTCTTTCGAGTTTTCTGTGACCGTAACGTCGCCGAAAAAGTAACTGAGAGGCATCTCGGAATTTACGTGTGCGCCTTCCTCGAACGGGTTTATCGGGTGATCGATTGGGGCGGCCGAAACCGTTCCCGGGACTGAAATAGCGTTTTGGCCTAAATCTAGATCGATAAATAAAGGCGACCACCCTTGTCTCGCGGCGTAGTTGATAAGGATCTTCGACAAGGAAGATTTCCCGACGTCGGACGGGCCGACGATTAACACTCGCGGACCCGCGTCTCGCGAAGACGCCGTTCGAAAATCATTTTCTTTCTCTCGGTCTTCATCTTCTGCGTCATCTTCATCCACTCTCTTCCTCTTCTTCTCTTCGTCGTCGTCGTCGTCGATGTTGACCACGTCTCTGTCCGATGAAGACCAATAATCTCTCGCCTTTTTCCGCTTCGCCTCTAAGACGCCGTGCACGTTCAAGTAACTCACCATCGGCGTTTCCTCGGAAATGTACGCTATTTCAATCGCTTGTTGTTCGTCGTTCTTTGTGCCCTCATCATTCTCTTCGCCGCTTTGTTCGCCTTCGTCGTCTGAATCGTCGTCGTCTCCATCTCCTTCCCCGCCAGGAGTCGTCATCGTCGTCGTCGCATTCGTCTTCTTTGATTTTGACGCCGAAATCGTTTCCAACTCGATCGAGCATCCCTTATAGGTGAAAAACGCCCATTTCCCACCTCCCAATCTCTTCTTGCTCGTCAAAGTCGTCGTCGGTGGTGGCGTCGAGGCATCTGCCTTTTCGATGTGTTGTTGTTGTTGTTGTTGTTGTTGTTGTTGTTGTTGTTGTTGTTGTTGTTGTTGCGTCGCCGAGAGAGACGATCCAATCTCGCTCCCGAAAATCTCGCACGCGCCGCTTCCTGGCACGACGGAGACGTAAAACCATCGATTCAATTTGCACTCGACGCGCAGTTCCGATTCCGGTGGAAGCTCGAAGATTTGCGCCCGATTGTCCTCCATGATTTTCTCTTCTCCCTCTTTGGAGGAGGAGTATTCTAATAGTCACACAGTTGTTCTTCTTTCGATTCTTCGTCTTCTTCTTCTTTCCAATTCTTCTTCTTCTTCTTCTTCTTCTTTTACGTCTTGATACCCTAAACCATAACGCTTCGATTTTCTTTTTATATATTATAAAATCGAAAGTCGCATGTCTTTTCCCTCTTTGTTGTTTGAAGGAGACCAACACCACCGCGAAGATATATAATCCTCTCTCTACGCGAGTGACCCTTTACGACGAACGACACCGCGAAAGAGCGGAAGCAGAGAGAGAGAGAGAGAGAGAGAGAGAGAGAGAGGTTTGTGTGCGACGTCGTCTCGCGTTCCTCTTTAAATCGTTCTGATGAGCTCGCACGCTTCTTTTCTCTTCGTTTCGATTTCGTCTCGCGATCTCACGAGGGAGATACAAAAAGAAGGCGCGTTTTGCGCGTTCTCGGCGTCGAGCGATGATGAACAAAAGAACCTTGTTTTACTTTCTGAGATCGTTTCGAAGGCGATCGCGGAAGATACAAATCGTTCTGAGCTCGTCGGTCGCGCGATCGCGCAACTCTTTTTTTACTCGATGTTTGACTTTTCCCGAGAAGCTTTTTGAAAAAAGCAGCTCTCGAACGAGTTCTCTCTTCCTCGTCTTCACAGGTCAAACATGCCGTCGAAGAAAAAAGCACCACCACCAACAAAAACCATGCAGGTAAACAGCGAAGATAGCGATAACAAATTATGGCGAGGAATCGTGACGGGTAATCCGGATATATTTGATACTCATATCTTGCCGAAGCTGAACGGGAACGACGTTAAATTTTTCTACGACGTCAATCGTGAAAGTCGCGCGGCGATAAAAGAAAGGTCAAGTGATCGTTTGCGTAATGCATTCGAGATTGGAGATTTTGACACGAAGTCGACCATATCATGGGCTCTAGAGAAGTGTTCTGAAGAGCAGAAGAAACGATTTTGTTCGAAAATGGCTGAGAAGGGAAACTTAGAATTGCTTCAATTTTTGCACGAAAAAGGATGTCTTTGGGATGAAGAGACTTGTACTAGAGCTGCCCAATATGGTCACCTCGAGTGTTTGAAATACGCGCACGAAAACGGATGTCCTTGGCATGAAGATACTTGTGCTTATGCTACCTCAAGAGGTCACCTCGAGTGTTTGCAATACGCACACGAAAACGGATGTCCTTGGAATAAATGGACTTGTGATGATGCTGCCGTGAGTGGTCACCTCGAGTGTTTGAAATATTTGCATGAAAACGGATGTCCTTGGGATAAATCGGCCGTTAGATATGCTGCCGAAACTGGTCACCTGGAGTGTTTGAAATATCTGCACGAACACGGGTGTCCTTGGTTTGAAAATACTTGTTATTTCGCTGCCTGTAATGGTCAGCCCGAGTGTTTGAAATACGCGAACGAAAACGGATATCCTTGGAATAAATTGACTTGTTCTGTGGCTGCCAAATATGGTCAACTCGAGTGTTTGAAATGCGCGCACGAAAACGGATGCCCTTGGGATGGAACGACTTGTTCTGACGCTGCCTTAAATGGTTTCCTCGAGTGTTTGCAATACGCGCATGAAAACGGGTGTCCTTGGGATGAAAAGACTTGTTCTGAAGCTGCCAAATATGGTTCCCTCAAGTGTTTGCAATACGCGCACGAAAAAGGATGTCCTTGGGATGAAGAGACTTGTACTAGAGCTGCCCAATATGGTTCCCTCAAGTGTTTGCAATACGCGCACGAAAACGGGTGTCCTTGGGATGAAAAGACTTGTTCTAATGCTGCCAAATATGGTTCCCTCGAGTGTTTAAAATACGCGCACGAAAACGGGTGTCCTTGGGATGATTGGACGTGTTCTAATGCTGCCAAAAAAGGTCACCAGGAGTGTTTGAAATATGCGCGCGAAAACGGATGTCCTTGGGATGAAGAGAATTGTAGAGATCCTCCTCAAAATGATACCATGGAGTTTTTAAAATCATTGATGTTAATCCCAAGTGATTAAAATATGCGCGCGAAAACGGGCGTCACGCGTACCCACGAATGAAGAAAGAAAGAAGCGAACAGAAAGAGAAAAACCGAGAGATGGAGGAAAAGAGAAAGCGCACGCATTCGCGCGTCATAAAATGTATGGATGCGACGCTCTTCTACATCGCAACTTCCTCTCTTTATTTACGTTTTGCGCCGCGATTTCTCTCCATATGAGTGTGTATTTGTTGTTGTTGTTCACTTTTTCCTTCAAAAAATTTTTCTTTTCTTTTCGTTTCTCACAAAAAAAAAAGTAAAATACGAGACTTTTGAGCTCTTTCTTTCTCTCTTTCTTTCCCTTTCTTTCTCGCGACGAGGACGAGGACGACGAGGACGACGATGGTCTTCGCGACCCCGCGCGACGAGGTTGAAGAGGCCGTGGAGGAAAAAGAGGACGAAGGAGAGGCGCGCGTTCCAGAGTCTGTCTGTCGCGAGCTCGAGGGATTTCTCACGAGAAGCGACAAAAGCGACACAACACATTCGATGACATTTTCCGAGACGACGATGACGCGAGCGCAACGCGCCAAAGTCCACGCGCTCGTCCGGAGGAACGCGTCGCTCGGCTCGAGAACGATCCCAACGACCAACCAAATACGAGTGTTCCGAAAGAAAGCGTATCTTCTTCAAGAAGAAGAAGAAGAAGAAGAAGAAGAAGAAGAAACAGAAGATGAAGAGTATACCCCTTTCGAATTGGGAAAAATGGACGTCGGCCGCTTCGATATGCGCGCTCGAATGCGACTGAAGAAAGAGGCGAAAATCAACGCGGACATCGCGAGAAGGAAATATCACGGGCTCAGTCAACGACTTCACCCGAGTTATACAGCCGCAGGAGGGAAAAAACGAGGATGGTGCGATGAATGTGGGATGTTGTTACAAAGCGGGAGGTGGTGGAGGTGCGCAGCCAACGTCGTCGCGGCGGGAAGGGACGACGAAAACGACGATACAGAAGAAAAAGAAGAAGAAGAAACGATGGTTGGCGTGACGGATATTTGTCAAGTCTGCTTGGAGATGACGAAGAAGAAGAAGAATAGACGAGGACAAAAGTATATGGAGATGGAGAAAAACGGACAGTTGGTATTGATTAAAGACTTGTCGGCCGCGTTTGGCGAAAAAGGAAGCGACTTGCGAGAGACGTACTGTTGCTCTTCCTCTGATGACGACGACGAAAATGACGACGACGAGAATTATAACACGATTAAAACGCGCGCGCATAAAGCGACGCTAGACTTTAAAAAGCTCACCGTCGCGTACCTTTGCTTCAAAGACCCCTCGAGAACGGAGATTTACGAAACGTTTGGGTTCGAGGAGTTGAAAAAACACGAGGAAAACTACTCCGATGTGAATATTTTCGAGTGCGATCCTTGGGAAATCTACGAGGATTTCTTCGAAGGCAAAGACGAAGACGATCGACAATATTTACTCTTCAACGGAATAGATGTAGAATCATCAGACAGCGAAGAAAACATGATGGATGACGACGACGGGGACGACGATTCCGAAGAAAATCTCAATCTTCTCAAACGAGCGAAAGAGATGGCGAAAGAACAAGAACAACAGGAACAAAAGAAAGTGATCATGTCAAAGAGTGCATCCGCGAACGAAATTTTAAAGTTTCCGTTTCAACAATCGAGAGTTTGTGGCACGCACGATCGATTCGTCGACGAGGAGGAAGAGGAGGAAAAGAAGGAAGATATTTGGCAAACAACAATTAGCAAAGCGGCTGCGTTTTAAAGAAGTTAGGACGCAGATCAGTAGATGAGAAATAGATATCGTGGGGTGGGGGAGGGTGACAATAAAATAGCGTTTGATTATATATACGTACGTAGTAGATAGTGATTGTGTGTTCAAAAACTCTTTTCCTATTTACATTTTTTACGGCGCATCGGCAACGAACGCAATCCCTTTATCTATTTGCGCTTTCAACTCTGGTTTCAATTTATCCAACCATTCTTGCTCGTATGCGGTGATGTCCCCAATCGGCATCACTTCTTCGATGCCATCTTTGCCAAACTTGCATTTCGTCGCAAAGTATGGCATGTCTGGAACGATATCGGAGGAAACGTACGAGCACTCGTACACGTCAGATTCACCACTCAAACCTCTCAAAATAGCTTCGCCCATTCGCGCGGCGGCATACGCCATGGACAAAGTAGCCGAACCGCCTCCGGCTTTGGCCTCGACGACTTCAGTCCCGGCGTTTTGGATGCGCACGGTTAAATCTTCCGTTTCTTTCTTGCTAAACGACGTTTGCGGAAACGTTTGCGACAACAACGGTAAGATGGTAATCCCAGCGTGACCACCAATCACCGGCACGTCCACGTCGTTGACGTCCAACCCTTTCAAAGTCGAAACGAATTCGTCCGATCTCACGATATCCAACGTCGTCACGCCCAAAATTTTCCTCTTGTCAAATGTCCCGCTTTTCTTCATCACTTCGCACGCGATCGGGACCGTCGAGTTCACCGGGTTGGAGATAATTGCCACAACCGCGTTCGGGCAATGATCGGCCACGCCTTGCGTTAAATCACGGACGATGCCGGCGTTAATGGAGAACAGATCGTCTCTCGTCATCCCCGGCTTGCGAGGAACGCCGGCTGGAATGATGACTAAATCGCACCCTTTCAACGCTTGTCCGAGTTCTTCGTTCCCGCAATATCCGTTCACGGTAGACGCCGTGTTGCAGTGGGACAAGTCCACGGCCACGCCTTTGACGATTTCTCCGACGTCGTACAGCGCCAAATCAGAAATCATTGGATTCATTTTCAGCAACAAGGAGAGCGATTGACCGATGCCTCCCGCGGCGCCTAAAACGGCAACTTTGTATCCATCGTCGGCAGTCGCGTGCACGACGGGCGATCTGCGACTCGCCGATCTCGTCTTGAAAGAGACGGACGATTTTCTCGACGACGACGATCGTTGATCGTACCATCGTTGTTGTCCTTTGATCGAGCCCCTCATCGAGGAGGAAGATCTGGCCGTGGTGGTGTCGACGCCACGAGTCGACGATCCGATGATTTTGGTGGTGGCGATGGTGGCTTTTTGCATTTTCATCATCATCATCATCTTTTTTGAATCAATCAACCTACAATACGAGAGTAATAATAATAGTACGTCCTATTCGTGTTTTTGCGAATACGATTTCGTGATGCGTATTATTATCGCGTTTTCGATCGAAGTACGAAAGCACTTTGATGAGGAGAGAGCAAAAGAGAGTGATGGAGAGAGAGAGAGAGAGAGAGTATAATACGAATGAGAGTCGTACAAAAACTTTTTGTGTTGTTGTTGTGTTGTGTTGTTCAAAAAAGTTTCTCCTTGAGACCATACTCTAAAAAATACTTTTCAAAGGTTTGTGTCTCTTCGTGTGTGTGCTTCTTTTTTCTCAGATCGCGGTTTAGGGTTTTCATCGATGTTTTCTTTTCCATTTTTATCTCATTATTATTCGAGATGATTGATACCAAAAAAAAAAAAACAAGATAAAAAAAAAGCAACGATAATAATAATAAAACTGTGTGCGTAGGAGTATAATCTCTTCACACCTCTTTAAAGTAGTAGTAGTATACAAAACACATACAGACGAAGTGCGTTCGTCGTCGTCGTCGTCCGTCGTTCTCTCTTTCGCTCTTTCGAGGCGGCTTTTATACGAGAGAGAAGAGACTTGTGAAGTGTGTTGTTGTTTCGGGGAAAACACACACGCACATTAAAAGTTTTTAGATAATGATGATGAACACGCAAGGAGCCCTCTCGATGCGCGCTTTGAAGACGACGACGACGACGACAAAAAACACCTTTACCGTCGGGCAAAAAGTACCACCGACGTATTATTATAAAGGCGGCGGTGGCGCCGAAAGAAGAGGCGACGCGCACGCGACGCGCGCAAAAACAACGAGAGATTTTGGGGTGGTGGATGCCGATGATGTGGACAAAAAAGCGACGACTTTTACGACTTTTACGACGACACAAAATGTGACCCACAACGTCGGATGGAAAATGATGCAAAAAAAAAGAGGCTCGATGCAAAAACACGAAGCGTTGATGGGAAGACGTCCGTCTGCTTCTGCGGGGGCGACGTTCATGGATTCGTTTTCCAAATTCTCCGCGGTATTTAGCAACTTGTTCCCGTTATGGACCGTGCTCTCCGCGGCGTTGGCGCTGACGAAACCGGCGTTTTTCAATTTCATGACCACGCCGACGATAACCTTTTGTTTGGCGTTGCTGATGTTTTCCATGGGAATCACGTTAACAGTCGACGACTTTCTCAGAGTGTTTAAGAAACCAGACGTCATTGGTCTCGGGTTCTTGTATTGCTACGGGGTCATGCCGGCGTTGGCGTTTTTCATCGGAAACGCCATCGGCTTATCTGGACCGTTGTTAGCCGGTTTGATTTTGGTTGGGAGCATTAACGGCGGTCAAGCGTCGAATTTGTGCGCGTACATTGCCAAAGGGGACGTGGCGTTGTCCGTGTTGATGACGACGGCGACGACGATTGGATGCATTTTCATGACGCCGTTGATTTGCAAGTTGGCTTTGGGCGCGATTGTGGACGTGAATGCCATCGGGATGGCAATCAGTACGATTAAAGTTGTTTTGGTGCCCGTCGTGTTGGGCGTCACTTTGAACAAGGTGACGCCAAAAACGTGCCGAACGGTAGAACCGTTTTGTCCAATCGTTGGGGTTATCATGACGGTTATTTTGGTCGGCGGGTCCGTCGCTCAATGCGCGGATGGCATCTTGAACGCCGGGGTGAAGTTACAAATTGCCGCGTTCATGTTGCACTTACTCGGCGGCGTGCTCGGGTATTGGGGGATGAAGGTGTTCAAGTATTCGGAGACGACGTGCAGAACGTGCGCGATTGAAACGGCGATGAAATCGAGCGCGTTTGGGTTCTTGTTGGCGAGTTTGCACTTCCCGGAATTCTTGGTGAGAGTGCCGTCGGCGGTTTCGGTCGTCTGGATGGCGGTAATGGGATCTATGATGGCGGTGGTTTGGAGGTTTATTCCAGTGGAGGGCGAATAAATATATTGACGATGTGTCGCGCAAAATATGATATGAAATATGATATAAAAGTAACTACTACATAAGAGAGAGAGAGAGAGAGAGAGAGAGAGAGAGAGAGAGAGAACAAAACAATTTTAAGTAAGCGTGTTGTTGTTGATAAAAAAAATCGGTGGTAGTACGTACTTCTATTGCGATTACTACTATAACATTACACTACGTACTACTACTACTACCTGGAGTAACTGCCAACCTTAGTTTACCAGCCTATTTCTACACTACCTTACTATGCATTTCAAACAAACAAGAATTGAAACGTTTTACTAATACGGAGATTCGCGACCGCTTCTAAACGACGAAGATGGGCTATTCCTCAGCGCGCCCCCTCCAAAACTGTTGTTGTTGTTGTTGGTATTGTTGGCGTCGGTTTCGATGCGCTCTTTCGTCGTCGTCCACGCGCACACCAGAGAGTCTTCGCCTCCGGTGTATAAGTGCACTTTTTGACCGTCACTCGCACCAACCGTCGATGAAGATGATGCTACTAAACACCGAACGATATCGTTGTGTCCATCACCGCCAGAAGAAGAATCATTCGGTAACACGTATTCCGGCGCGAGTAAAGTCAACGGTTGCGTGCTCGTGCCGCTCTTCATACCGTTTTGGTCGTACGCTATTGGAAACAAACCAACGGTCCCGTTGATTGTTCCGCAGCACGCGTAATACTTGTGGTTATTTGCTATACCACCGTCGATAACGTTGATGACGTAATCGACGCCGTTTTCGATCAAATCTTTTAATCCTTTCTTTGACAACGATTTTGATGATATTTTTCTCTCATTCATCATCTTCGCTTCCTTCGCCGCCTCTCTCGCTTTCTCTCTCGCGTTCTTCACGCGTCCAATCTCAACGCCACACGTCGTGCCGTTTGCATCGCAATCGAACAAATGAATTTCCTCGATGCCGGTCAATGCCCACAAGATATTTTTGCTGTTACTACTCGTTCTCGCGCCGCTCAAAAATCCAAACTCGTTAATCGCCGCATTCGCGGTCCCGATGCTCACCAAACTGTTCTCATCATCAATCTCGTTGAATAAGTTGAACGTACACGTCAAACCGTCCACCGAACTCGTGTGCAAAATGTGTCTGTTTTCCGGATGGAATCGAAGTTTCGTAACTATTTCCGAGTGCGCGTCTTCAAACTGTTTAATCACCTCTCCTCCTCCTTGTCTGATCATCCTTCGGTCATAAAACAAAATCTTTTCACCACAACTTACGGCTAAAATCGTTTCGTTCGCGCCGCCGATGGAGCACGTTTCCACGGACCCGTTCTTACCGAGAATATGATTCGGTATCCGTACTCGCGCGACGCAATTGATATTATTTGTTCTCGCGTCCCACTCTTTGACCGTGTTATCGTGCGAACACGAAAGAATCGTCGTTAATTCGTTCGGCACGGGAAAGTGTGTGTCCGTCACCGCACGTTCGTGTTTGAGCGACGACGACGACGACGACGACGACGCCATATTATTATTATTATTATTTTGTCCGCCGTTTCGAACGACGTCGAAAACTTTCCCTTCGTTCGCGCTCGTTCTGTACACTATTTTCGAGAAATCAAAGTTGGTTTCCATTTGCGTGACGTACACGGATCCTTTCTCCCGTTTCGCAATCTCGCGAAACGAGACGACACCGTCGTTTTCATCGTCGTCCCATTCATCGTCTTCATCATCTTCTTCTTCTTCTTTTCGGCGTGGTTCTTGATGGTGTTCCTCCTTGTCTTTGTTGTCTTTC
>MDSZ01265488.1_pt1 | contig 12143 bp, 12 predicted proteins | sample 811201 | NCBI WGS metagenome assembly MDSZ01 (sample SAMN05326647, study PRJNA326480) | marine metagenome | isolation source: seawater | place: Indian Ocean: North | collected 2010
ACATTTTCACCAAACCTCCACACTAAAACCACCTCACTAAAACCTACACTACATTTTCACTAACAACAAAAATATACACACACACTTACACACTTATATTTGTTTGTTCAATTTATATAAAGTCTAACTAATTATTATAGATATATGCTAAAAATTGCATTTAATAACATCAAAAAAATAATTCCTAGAATTTCTGATACAGAACTAATTGCTTTAAGAAGTGGAACAACATCTATTGATCAAGAAATATTTAAAGGCTATGTAACACTACCCAAAAAAGTTGAATATGCGAAGAAACTGGATAAATTTAATTTAAATATACTATTTAATAAATTTGAAAATATGATTGGTGATAATAAAATATATCCTAATAAATTTAACTTAACAAAATATGTAGCAGAAAATAAATACTTTTCTTTTATCATAGATGAAAAATATGAAGGAAATAAGCTATCAGTAACAGAGCTATCCAAAATATTAACAAAAATATCATCATTTGATCCTGCTCTAGGTGTTATTGTAATGGTACCTAATTCTCTTGGACCTGGAGAGCTTATTACTCATTATGGTACAAAAGAACAAAAAAATAAATATTTACCTGGATTATCAAAAGGAACATATATACCATGTTTTGGGCTTACCGGACCAAATAATGGTTCCGATGCTACTGGAAGTATTGATACTGGTAAAATTATAACCAAAGATAACGAATTATATATTGATATAGAAATAAACAAAAGATATATTACTTTAGCACCAGTAGCTAATCTAGTTGGATTAGCATTTCGCGTTGAAGATCCAGACAAACTATTATCAAATGGTAAATCAGGAATAACTGTTGCTTTGATAGAAAAAGACCATCCAGGACTAGAAATGCTTACTCATCATAATCCACTTGATACAGGTTTTCCTAATGGTACATTAAAAGGACATTTACAAATACCATTAAGTAACATAATAGGAGGTGAAAAAAATATAGGAGAAGGATGGAAAATGTTAATGGAATGTCTAGCTGCTGGTAGAGGAATATGTTTACCTGCTTCAGCAAATGCTGGTGCTAAAGTAGCTACATTTGGTATACATCAATACATTAAACATAGGAAACAGTTTAAAATACCATTAATTAAAATGGAAGGTATTCAACAAAAATATATTGATATGTTATTTCACACATGGTGTATTCATAGCAGTATAGCTCTTACAAATAATATTTTAGATTCAGGTGAAAAACCTGCCGTTATTTCAGCTATTATGAAACAACAAACTACAGATAGAGCAAGAGAAATATTAAATAATGCTATGGATATACATGCAGGAGGAGCTATATGTAAAGGATATTCTAATTTTCTAGAAAAATTTTATAGGAGTTTACCGATAGGTATTACTGTAGAAGGAAGTAATATCTTAACAAGAAATTTAATTATATTTGGACAAGGATTAAATAAAAGTCATCCATATATTTATCCTGTCCTTGAAAGCATTTTAAATAATAACCAAAATCATTTTAATACAGCATTCAAAGATATTGTGAATCATAGTTTAAATACTTATTTTACAACTTTTGTATTACATGCTACAGAACCATTAGAAAAACAAACCATACAGTTTGCAGCTTTATCTAATTTTATTGCGTTGAAAGGCGGCTCATTAAAAGCCGAACAATATTTATCAGGAGATATGGCTGATGTGTTCTCAAATTTGTATATTGCACATTCTATTAGATGGTACCATAAACATTATAATACTAGTAAAATATTAACTGATTATTGTATAAATAGATTAATAAACGAAAACACTACAATTATTAATAGAGTTATTGAAAATAATAATTATTTAAAACCATTTTTATTTCATATTAAAAAAAGAAGTAAATCTGCAAGTTATAATGACAATAAAAAAGTAATAGAAGAGGTATTAAATAATAATAAAATTATTAACACAATTAAAGATGATATTGAAATAACAGGAATATTAAAAGACTTGGAAACTCTAGATACTGTTCAAATTAAAGACTATGAAAATATATACAACAAAGTAATTAATGTTGGTGAATATACAAATTATTAATTTTTATTCTGTTTTAATCTTATTTACAAACCAACCAGCTATTAATCCCCACATTATGCCCACATTAGATCCTGCTTCATATATTACCCATCGTAATCCTTGACAGTGTGGTGATGCAATTAAAAATGGTGATGCTAGCACTCCAAAAATACTTAATGGTGTACAAAACCTTACATATAAATGTGTTGCAATATAATGTGCAAGAATCCATAGAACATAAATACCACCTCCGGTCATAAACATTTTATAGAAACCCGCATTATCACATGTTGTAATATAATGAAAGAGATCTGAAACATAAGGAATATCTTTAAAATAACTCATCACAAAAATATTATTAATATATCTTTTAATAATATTCAAATCAATTTTTTATTGTTAATCACTCTTATACATTCTCTTATTTAAGTCCTAAAAAAATCTAAAAAATTGATATCAGTTATATCTTAATAAAAGTAAAACAACAACTATGGCATATGTATTAATTTTAGCTGTTATTGCATGTATTTTGTTTGTATCTTTAGTCTGTGATAGAAATAGAGATTTAGATGGAGAATAACTTATTTATAAATTTATTAACTATTCCATTTTATTTTTAAAAAAATTTCATGTGGTAAAAATGGTTTAATTATAGTCATCATTAAATCCACATATCTAGTTGTATTTATAAGTCTAATTTCTTTTAAAGTATCTGGATGCTCTAATAGAACTTCAATTATTCCCTTTGCTACTGATATTTCCAAAGCATTTTTTATTCCAAAATTTTTACCGTCAAATATATAAATCCAGTTACTTGATCCTATTTCGTTTAATTTTTCTCTTATATGTGAAACTATTCCTTCTTCATCCCAGTAATCTTCAGCATCCGCAGGGCATGAATAAAAAATATAGCTATCATTTTCTTTTGCTAGCTTATAAAAGGAATGCGCTTTTGGATTCTCGTCACATATTAAACACATAACACTATTGTATAATTATAAAATATTTATATAATTATACTACTAATTTAACATAATATGCCAATTTTCTAATTCATATGTTTTAATTGTAGGAAGTAATACATGTGATTCCCAAAAATATCTACAAAATGCCCAACTAAACTCATAATGTTCAGCATAATATGAATCATATTTTTTAACATGTTTTTGTAAATCTTTTGAAAGTAATGAAAAACTCTCTTTCGGTAAAACATAACATAATTGTACTGAATCTGAATATGGAGCATTTCTATATTGTCGTAAATCCTTATCATTATCTAAAAATGATAGTTTCGAATTTGGAATACACCCTACTAAATCAGATAATAGAGGAGGAAAATGATAATCATATTTCCACTTCCAACTCTTACAATCATTTGTATAATAACTAAAAACCCACTCCAAACCTTGCAAATAATTGTTACATATTGCCTTGATAGAATAATTATTAGCTTTTTCTAAGTGAAATAATGATTTATAATATCGTGTTTCCCAATCTTCTTCATAAGGACAAATATACTTCTCTTCTATTCTATAAAAAAGAGGTAGATTATCTATTTTATCTTTATCAGTCATTTTTCTATCGTTCAATTTATTTTGATAATAATTCTCTCTATGTGAATACTCTTTTAATAGAAAGTTTTTTTCGTGTTTCGCAAGTTCAATAACAAATGATTTTACATGACACCAATCAATTTCATTATTTTCAGTTATAAAAAATTTATTGTGATATTTACCAAGCGCCAATCTATATATATCCAATAATACACCCATTCCATGAGTACGTATATTTAATGAAGGAAAATGTGGTAAAAAATCATTACCCAAGAAAAAACACATAAATACATAATCATAAATCCTTCTTATATTTTTATTTTCACACGACATTTCCTTTTGTATACTATTTGCAAGTTGAAATATATCTAAAAAATGCAAAAAACTATTTTCACCGCTAGATACTAACTTGCTCTTTAAAAACTCAGGAGTATCTCGAAAAACAAAAATATTATTACAATATTTTAAATGAAATAACGAAAGCATTATTAAATCAGAATCTAATCCATAGACAGCTATATTATCTTCTATTTTTATGTCATTATTACGAATATAATTAAATAGTTTATGTTCTCCCTCACCTGGTTCATCTGAACAAGAAACTACAATATTTTCAGTCTTATATATATTTTTATACCCTTGTTTAAAATCATATTTAATTCTTGATGATAATCTTTTCATAAATTCAGTTCCGGGTGTAATTGCACATGTGTCCCACTGTATTTCTTTTTTTTCTAATTTTGACAAAAATTTTGTACGATGACGTCGAGTTCGTTGTTGTTCCATCTTAGCAAGAGGCGCTACACCATCAAATGATATATACAAAGTTTTTGTTGGTTTAATATAGCTAACATAATCTTTGATATTAGCACATACTTTATTAATAATTCTATCTTCAATAGATAAATTTGTCTTTTCATTTACATCTAAACTGTGAAATGCGTCATAAATTATTGAATTACAATCCATAAACAAATGATGAAACTGAAACATTTGATTTTGTAAAAAAAATTTCCAATCACGTATAATATTAGGATAATTTCTAATAATATACGAAAAATAACTTGGAACACCCATTTATAGTTTAACAAAAATATTTTTAAGCTATTTTAATAGTTTATTAAACTTTAATAGATATTTATATATATGAACAAAAAAATAGATAATAAACAAAAAGATACAATTGATTATCAAAATTTTGTTAAAGAAAAAACAACTTATTTACAGGAAATAATTCAAAGGACTATATTATCTATTAAGGTATTTCAAGATAAAAATATATTTAGTAATAATGATTGTAGCTTGTCTATTAATATTCTTACTGATTTATTTGAAAAAACAAAAAAAATTACAAATAAACTACAAACAAAAAATTTTTTAAAAGAAATTGAAAATATTTTAGAAGATCTACAACATATAATTGACAAACTATCTTTTATAATTTGTGGATTCGGTACTGAAAAAATAGAGGATCTATTATTTATTAGTTTTGGTTCTGAATATAAAAATATATCATTTGATGAAGATATTTTTCAACATAAATATGAATTAATTAAAAATTATGTACAACCGACTGGATATAAAATTATTTATTGGAAAAAAGATGATTCATATACAAAAAAGACTGATATTATATGCAATAATAAATTAGAAGATGATACTATTCAAATGGAATGTGAAAATACTCTAGAATGCTTTCATATAAATGATAGTACAGTTGGTTTTCATCAAAATATTTTTGGTATTAAAATAATATTTCAAAATGAAAAAAATAAAAAAACACTTATTGTAAGCGGAATATTAAAAGATATACATATAAACTGTTTATCAAATAAATATATTGATACACGAAAACATGACATTCTACTTATATCAAAAAATTACAAAGGAATTGAAAAAACAATTATACAAAACATTTATGATAGCATTAATCTAAAAGATATTTTAGTTTATGGAAATAATGATATACAGAAAAAAATAATTTCTGTAATGGTCGATTCGTCAAATGTAAAACAAACTAGTTTGGATATTACTATCAAAAAATTTTTAGATTTAGAACCATATGAACAACGATCTGTTATCATTAACTTATTATTATTTCAAGATGATAATGAAATCAAGTATATTTGCTATCTATTATACGACTTAATTAGTGATGACGAAAACAATAAAAATATTATTTTTAATAGTTTACCTTGGAAATTACAACAAACGTTTAAAAATGCTGTACAATCAACACTTAAATATAAACAAGAAATGACTGAAAAATACGACGTAAATAAGATATCTCTAGAACAACAAATATTTTTCTTAAAAGTAAACGAAGTTATAAAAGAAAAAGCTATAAACAAATTAAAAGAAATAAAAGGGAAACCAGACGAATTATGTTATAAGACAAAACAGTACCTAGAAGGTCTAATAAAAATACCATTTGGAAATTACAGCTACGAACCTATTCTAAAAAAAATGAAAGAAACCAACGAAATATTTACTAAGTTTGTTGATAAAGTACAGTTGATGTTCTCATGTAACAGTATAAAAAAAAATAAATATACTACAATTGAAATAATACATTTTATAACAACAAAAGAAAAAGAAATAAGAGACACTATAATTGATAAAATACGAGAACTTTTAAATAATCAAAACAATAAAACAATACTTGAAATCGGAAGAGAGTTAAATAAACTAAAACATAAAGACGATGATAAACTTAAATTTAAAAACACATCAAAAAATACAAATGTTGATAATATTTTAGAAATGATATCTAATAAACAAGAATACTACTTTCCTTATATTATTCGTATGTATGATAAATTAAATAACAATAAAATAAATTCACTAGATATTGTTTTTAAAGAAATCAAACTAATTCACACAAATATAAATAAAATAGAAACACAAATCGAAGAAATGTATGATAAACTAGATTCATCAATTTATAGTCACAAGCATGCAAAAAACCAAATTATGAAAATATTTGGACAATGGATAAATGGTGAACAAACGGGATATTGTTTTGGATTTGAAGGATCTCCAGGTATTGGAAAAACATCTTTAGCAAAGAAGGGATTAACAAATTGTTTAATAAATGAAAAAGGAGATAGCAGACCTTTTGCGTTTATTGCTCTAGGTGGATCAGCAAATGGATCTACACTTGAAGGGCATAGTTTTACCTACGTAAATTCAACATGGGGAAGAATTGTTGATATCTTGATGGAAACAAAATGTATGAATCCAATTATATATATTGACGAATTAGATAAAGTAAGTAAAACAGAACATGGAAAAGAAATTATTGGAATATTAACACATCTGATTGATCCTACACAAAATGAGAGTTTTCAAGATAAATATTTTTCTGGAATAGATATTGATTTATCAAAAGCATTATTTATTTTCTCATATAATGATCCAGATCAAATTGATAAAATATTATTAGATAGAATACATCGAATTAAATTTGAAAACTTATCTACAGATGAAAAGATTGTTATTGTAAACAAATTTATACTTCCAGAATTAAATTTAAAAATGGGTTTTGAGAATATTGTAATTATGGATAATGAGATTATTAAACATATTATTGAATCATATACTAGTGAACCAGGTGTACGAAAGTTAAAAGAATTACTATTTGATCTTTATGGTGAAATTAATTTAGAAATATTAAAAACAAACAAAAGTAATATTAGTGAAATTCCGATAAAAATAACAAAAGAAAATCTGGAAGAAAAATATTTGGAAAAATATAAAAAAATAATAGAAAAAAGTATACCCTCAACATGTGAAATTGGAATTATTAACGGATTATGGGCTAATTCATTAGGAATGGGTGGAATCACTCCCATTCAAAGTCTACTATATCCATCTTCAACATTTTTAGATTTAAAATTAACCGGCTTACAAGGAGATGTTATGAAAGAAAGTATGAGTGTAGCAAAATCACTTGCATGGAATTTAACAAACGACAATATTAAAAAAGAATGGTTAACATACTTCGAAACAACCAAATGCCAAGGACTTCACATACACTGCCCTGAAGGAAGTATATCCAAAGATGGACCATCAGCAGGTGCAGCAATTACAACAGCAATTTATAGTCTATTAAATAAAAAAAAAATAAAAAATACTATTGCAATTACAGGAGAAATAAATTTAAATGGAGATATATTACCAATAGGTGGTTTAGACACTAAAATTAACGGAGGTATAAAAGCGGGTGTAATAACTTTTCTATATCCTACATCAAACCATAAAGATTTTATAGACTGGAAGAAAAAAAATGTACATATTAAAGATATAACATTTATTGAAATTTCAAATATAAAAGATATTTTCCAACATGTTTTTATATAAATAGTATATATCATGTTTGAAAAAATAAATCTATTAGGTACTTTAATCGTAGCATTAGGTCCAATATTTCTTGTATTTTATTTCCTATTTGATAGTATTTTACAGGCTAATCTAAAAGGAATTATATATATTTTAGGAGTGATTGGGACATGTTTACTAACTATTTTTACAGGAAATACTATTTCATTAAAAAATAATTATGAACCAGATCGCGCTATATGTTTCCCTATTACCATTAAAAATATGATAAATATTTCAAACTTACCATTAAGTCAAAGTATTTATGGGTTTACATTTTTCTTTATAGCTGCCCCTTTGTATACATATAAATATTTTAATTATAATATTTTTACTTTGGTAATATTTGCTATGTTTATTATGTTGGACTTTTTCCTACTTATGCAGTACAAATGTTTCGACTGGAGACAAATACTATTATCTTTAATAGTTGGTTCATTTATAGGTTTATTATATAGCATAGTATTATTGAAAAATCTTAAAAAAGAGTATATTTATATTGCCGGTGCTGTACAAGATGAGATGTGTGAATTACCCAAAAAATCAAAATTCAAGTGTACATTAAAAAAGCGATAACCTCATAAAACTATAATCTAATATATATTTATAATATATATTAAAATGGAATTATCATTATCAACTTTAGCTTATTTATTTTTACAACTTTCTCCATTTGTAATTGTATCTTATTTTGGATTATCATCTATATTTAACGGAGATTTAAAAGGAATTATATATTTATTTGGACTTTTAATTAGTTTATCTTTATTATTTATTGCTACAAAAGTAATACAACCTTTAAGACCATACTTTTCATATTTATTTCAATCATATAATTGTACTATGTTTACATTAGGAGGAAATTTACTTGAATTTATACCTCTTAGCACAGCTATTATATCATTTACTTTTTGGTATTTAATGTTTACTTTAATTGAACATGACATGAAAGAAATCGGAGTAAAACATGGAGATAAACCTGAAAAAGCACATAAAATATGGAAAAATGCGTTTCCTACACCTTATATAAATGAAAACTGGGCTACTATTACATTCTTTGTCCTGTTATTAGTAGGTAATTTAGTTTTTAATAATGTAGATGTACCAAATTTTGGCATAGGTCAATGTTATAATTCAGGACAACATGCAATTGCTCTTGCAATAGCTGGATGCCTAGGCATTCTATGGTCTGTTATAGTTCGAAACATGAAGACTCCTGCGTTTCAGTATTTTTCAAGATACAAAAATAATGAACAATGTAAAAAAGCATCTAATAAGCAATTTAGGTGTAAAATTTACAAAAATGGAGTTTTACAAGAAAATGTTTCAGACTCACCTTTCGCTATTTCCTCTTAATAATTAAAATATTTATTATGACTCTTAAACCAATCTTCTATGACCTTTGCAACACGTAACCTATATAAATTTTCAGAAATTAACTTTACTGAATGATACTGTTCTTTAAAATGAAAGATAAAATTATTATACATATTATTTAAAATAGAAGATTCATATAATTCTAAAATATTTACTGATTCTTCTTTTTTACCAGTTCTTTTGTTAACATCATTATGAAAATAAAAGAAATACATCTTAAGATCATTTTTTGTTCGTATTTGCTGATTGCTAAGTGAACTCAAATAACTTGTCGAATGCATAGAACAATCAGGACATGGTAAATTAGTACATATTTGTTTCAAAATGTCTATTAATCCGTCCTTTATTTCTGTAAAAGTATCCTCTTTAACCTTTTCACATATAGAATGGATAAATTGCCATATAGGTTTCCCCCAAATATTTCTAGGCTTCTCTAAAGATGGTTGTGGAAGATGGGTAGTTAAATGTTTTATATCTGTATTTCGATTTACTATAATGGCACTATTTTGACTATTGGTTGTTAAATTAAAATTCATATTCATGCCACCTTTTGCTCTTCTATTTTTAAACATTATAATATAAACAGACAGAATATTTAATTTTATATAAACTTATTTTATATGGAAATAATCTCATTTAGAGAAATTTACCAACATATTACTTTATCTCTTATTTTAGTTGTAGCGTTAACATGGAGTGATGCAATTAAAGCCAAACTATCAAGCATGTCTTTATTTAAAAATATTAATGGATTATTTTTACAAGCAATTGTTATTACAGTTGTTATATTTGCTATATTAATACTTATTAATTTTATTATCAAAAACCTACAAAAGGAACAAGATATACTAGTAAAAAAAGAAGAGAAACTAACAAAATAAATATATTATGTATTCTAATAATAAAAACATAATATATAGTATAATAATGAGCTCTAAAGAACAACTTATTGATAATATAAAAAAATGGGTAAAATTAGATAATGAAATTAAAGAGTTGAAATCACAAGAAAATTTGCGAAAAAAACAACAAAAAGAATTATCAGACAAATTAATTACAACTATGAAAGAGAACGATATTGATGTATTTAATATTAAACAAGGCCAGATATGTTATAAACAAACTAAAGTAAAAAAACCTATAACAAAAAAAGTGTTAATGAATATTTTAACTAAATACTATAATAACGATCTTTCCAAAGCAAATAATCTTAATGATTACATATTAAATAACAGAGAAGAAACCACGAAAGAAACACTTGTGCACAAATCAAACAAAGAGTGAATTATCGATCATATACTTATTATCAATTAAACGGTATCTGCCAATAATTCTTGGATTTACAATCTTTTTCATAATATCTTCTGTATTGTAAATATTATTAAATTTATCTAAGAAATAAACAATTCCATTAATTTCTTCAGCAAATACATCCATCTTTTTTTCTTGACTCGAATCACTAATTTCACTACATATTAATCCATGAGGAGTTCCTTTTACATGAGTACCACAATATTCACAATTATCCTTTCGTCTTCTTGTACACTGATCACCATCTGCTCGTTTTGCATTACATCTATTCGAGCTTGGAATAGAATTTTTTATACGTTTTCTTTTAATCAAATCTTCTTTATTAATCGTCAATCTAGAATACTCATAAATGAACTCCAAAGCTGGCAATAATTTTGACGAATCAACATCGATGTTCATAAGCTGTTGCCTAACATCGTCCTTAAATCTAGAAACATATGTTTCAATCTTCTTATTTATTCGCTTCTCCATTATATGTTATACAAAATATAATATATAACGTTTACTTCAATTTTTTAACATAGTTAAAAATATACTTAAAGCTTAGTACTCAAAGAAATCTCATCACTCTTTGTAGATAAAGATGCATCATCTATAAAAGTCTTATCTGGATCAACATCATTAAATTGAAGCTTTGTACTTAAATACGCTGAGTAAAATATATTCTTATCAGTATTTACAACTGAGTAGGCATCGTTAATTTTAAAAGCTAAAAACATAACATTTGTAATATAAACAGTAATCGTTTTATTATCCAAATAATGGATGAAAATAGGAACACCACTAATTACTGTATTCAATAAAAACATAACCATACAAAGATAACCACTTAACTGATACACTCCATCCATATGTAAGATAGCATCCTTCTTTTCTCTCGGTAATTTTAGTAACATTTTGCCTACTTCATCATTATCGTTAGGTAAATCATCATTTACTTCTAAATAATTTATTAACATATTTTCACGTTTTATTTCATAGTTGTAAAACACACAAAATACTAAACAACTTACTAAATTAAAATAAAAAGCAACATCAGTTAATACATGTCCATCAAATACATTTTCTCCAAGACCACAAATTTTATCACCACATTTTTGAGGTACAAAAACAATAAGTAAACAACCCATCAATACACGATAAAACTCCAAACCAAAGCTAATAGCTACATTAATTTTTTGTTTAGTGTCCTGAGACATTTGTTCTTGTACTACTTCGTTTTTAGCCATGCTATATAAAATTATAATATTTTATCATAGTAAAATATACATGAAAGATTTAATTATTTCAGGCATATTATTAGTGTTGATTGACTCTTTGTACCTTTCATCTATCACAGGCTTTTTTGATAAACAAGTAATGAGCGTACAAAAATCTCCATTACAAGTTGACTTTTTAGCAGCAATTTTATGTTATTTAGTATTAATTATTGGATTATATTACTTTATTATAAGTAAAAAAAAGCCTGTATATGAA
>MDSZ01095837.1_pt1 | contig 12142 bp, 11 predicted proteins | sample 811201 | NCBI WGS metagenome assembly MDSZ01 (sample SAMN05326647, study PRJNA326480) | marine metagenome | isolation source: seawater | place: Indian Ocean: North | collected 2010
GTCAACTGGCGACTGCCCGATACCGACGGCGTCGTCAGCCTGCCGCCCCTTCCGATGCATGTCGTGACGACCTTCTACATCGAAACGGACGGATCGGTGTCGGACTGCGAGACACTGATGAACGGAAAGCCTGCGCCGGTCGAGGGGCATTGCGCGCAGCAGATTTTGGGCCGCCGCTATCCCATCCAGGAGGATGCAGCCGGCAATCCCATCCGCCAAAAAATGCGCACGAGCTTGCGATACGAAAAGATCGACGCTGACGACTAGAGACGAACCGCCGGCGTTCCGTCCCGTTTCAGCGCATAAGGCCCATGGCGTCATAAGCGGCCCGCAACGTGGGCTCGGCCCCCGCGGCTGCCCGCGCCGCGCCCTTGTTCAAAATCGCGTCGAGCGCGACGTCGTCGGTGCGCAGGGCTAGAAACCGCTCGCGGATGGGGCGCAGCGTTTCGACCAGCACGTCGCCCAGCGCGGGCTTGAAAGCGCCAAACCCCTTGCCGGCAAAGTCGGCGCAGACAGCATCGGGCGTCCTGCCGGTCAGCGTCGCGAATATGCCGACCAGATTATTGGCCTCTGGCCGGCTAGTCAGACCCTCCGCCATTTCGGGCAGCGGTTCGGGATCAGTCTTTGCCTTTTTCACCTTCTGCATGATGGCATCGTCGTCGTCGGTCAGGTTAATCCGGCTCATGTCTGACGGGTCGGACTTGGACATTTTCGCGCTGCCATCGCGCAACGACATGATCCGCGCCGATTCCTTGGGGATGATCGGCGCAGGCATGGTGAAAAGGTCGACGCCGAAATCGGTGTTGAACTTGGTCGCGATGTCGCGCGCCAGTTCCAGATGCTGTTTCTGGTCCTCGCCCACCGGGACATGGGTCGCATTGTAAAGCAGGATATCGGCCGCCTGGAGCACGGGATAGACGAACAGGCCGATCGAGGCACCCTCGCGATCCTTGCCGACCTTGTCCTTGAACTGGGTCATGCGGTTCAGCCAGCCGATCCGGGCAGTGCCGTTCAGCAACCAGCACAGCTCGGCATGGGCCGGCACGCGCGCCTGGTTGAACAGGACGGACCGATCCGGATCGATGCCCGCCGCGACCAGGGCGGCGGCCATGTCGCGAACATTGCGGATGCGCGCCTCGCGTCCTTCATGCACAGTGATCGAATGCATGTCGGCCAGAAAGAAGAAGCACTGGCTGTCACTGTCCATCTCATCCTGCATCCGCACCCAGTTGCGGATCGCGCCCAGATAATTGCCAAGGTGCAGATTGCCGGTGGGCTGGATGCCGGAAAGGACGCGCATTGTTGATCCGTTCTTGTCTTCAGTTTGCGTTTTTACGGCGCATCAGCGCCTTGATGTCGGACAGCCGATAGGCCCCTGTAACGAAGGACGCCAGCCCGTAAAGCGCCACGCCCGCGCCAACCAGCATCGCCAGTGCGAGGTAACGTTGGAACATCGTGCCGGTCAGCCATGGGTCGAGCAGGTCCTCCCCCGCCCACAGCGCCGCGCCCATGATCAGCGCGGCCAGGGCAAGGCGCGGGATACGGCGGCGCAAGCCTGCGTCCGCGGCGAAATGCCCGCGCTTGACCAGCGTGGTGTAAAGCATGGCGACATTGACGGTAGAGGACAGCGCGGTGGCGAGCGGCGGACCGATATGGCCCAGCGTCGGGATCATCGCCAGATTGCCCGCGATGTTGATAAGGATCGACAGCATGGCATAACGCACCGGCGTCTTTGTGTCGCCGCGCGCATAATAGCCGGGCGTCAGCACCTTCACCAGCACATAGCTCGGCAGGCCGATCGAGAAGGCCGACAGCGCCCATCCGCACCGCATCGCGTCTTCGGCGGTGAAGCGGCCATATTGAAACAGGCCGCGCACGATCGGTTCCGCCACGACCAGGAAGGCGACAGTGGCGGGGAGGGTCAGGAACAGAGCCAGCTCGATGCCGCGGTTCTGTGTCTCCATCGCCTGCGCGTCCTGCCCTTTCGAGAGCATGCGTGAAATGGTGGGCAGCAGGATAGTGCCAAGGCCGATGCCGATCAGGCCCAAAGGCAGTTGGTTCAGCCGATCGGCATAATAGATATAGGTGATCGATCCGGAGGCGAGCAGCCAACCCGACAAGGCGGTGGAAATGAGCAGATTGATCTGCGATGCGCCCGCGCCCGCAGCCGCGGGGATGACCCGGCGCAACAATTCGCGCACGTCGCTGTCGAAGCGCGGCCGCTTGAGCCGGATCGTGACGCCAGCCCGGCGGCAGGCAAGGACTAGCCACAGCAATTGCAACGCACCGCCGATCGTCACGGAGATGGCCTGGACGCGGGCGGTTTCATACTCATCGGCACCGTGGAAGAACCATAAGCCAACGATCATCGCGACATTGAGGAGGATCGGCGCGGCCGCGTTGACCCAGAATTTGTCGAGCGAATTGAGGATGCCGCCCAGCAGGGAAGCGAGCGATATCAGCGCAAGATAGGGAATGGTGATCCGCGACAGCGCCACGGCATAGGCGAACTGGTCCGGAGTCGGATTCTGCCGCGCAAAACCGCCTGACAGCGCCCATGTGATCGGCCATGCCGCCGCTATCAGGACCAGAGTGAAGAAGATGAGCACCGGCAGCAGTATGGCCAGCGCACGCTCGGCAAAATCATAGCCCGCCGGGAGCCCCCCCTCCCCCGCGGTCTTCTTGTTGAAGAGCGGGATGAAGGCCGCCGAAAAAGCCCCTTCGGCAAAGAGCGCGCGAAACATGTTGGGCAGGCGAAAGGCGACGCCATTGAAAGCATCGGACGCGAAACCAGCGCCGACATAGCGCGCCGCCAGCGAATCGCGCACCAACGCGAGCACCCGGCTGGCGAGCGTCAGCCCGCCAACCGATCCCAGAGCGCGGACAAGCCTCATATCATGCCGCCCCGTCCCGCCGGACAGCCCCCTTCGTCAGCCCATCCCCGCCTGCGGCGGACAGGGACAGGACTGTAACCGGCTCAGCCCGAACGGGAGCGAGACTCATCGACGGATGGTCAGGCGTGACCGGCCGGCTCACCCGCGGTCGCCTGCATCTGCTGGGCCTGCTGCATATAGAGCGAACCGAAATCGATCGGATCCAGCAGCAGCGGCGGGAAACCGCCGTCGCGGATGGCATCGGCCAGCACGCGGCGCGCGAAGGGGAAGATGAGGCGCGGCGCCTCGGCCAGCATGAACGGCTGAATCTGGTCTTCGGGCACATTGCGCATGCCGAAGATAGCCGCATAAAGCAGTTCGACGGCGAATGCCGTGCCCTGCGGGGCGATCGCCTTCACCTCGATCTTGAGCGAGACTTCCAGCACTTCCTCACCCACCTTGTCGGCGCCGATGTTGAACTGAACGTCGATCTGCGGCTGGTCGGGCCATTGATAGACGGCCGGCGCGTTAGGGTTTTCGAAGGACAGGTCCTTCACATATTGGCTGATGAGCGCGATCTGCGGCCCTGTGTCGGCACCGTTGGGCTGGACGTTGATGGTGCTGTTGAAGTCGGCTTCGTCGGCCATATCCCTACCTTGACTTTCCCAGTTGGCCGGCGGCCGCTGGCCCCCGGAATATCAGTGCCCGCGCGCTTAGCAGGGCCGCGGAACAAGGGCAATGGCGGGTCGGGCACAGTCTATTTGAAGTTGGGGGGAAACATGCCTATGTTGTCGGGAACATCGTCCCGAACAAAGGGTATTTGCTTCCGTGTATGTGATCGTCATCCTCGCCATGATCGCCGGCTTTCTGGCGCTTCGGCTCTACTCCGTGCTCGGCAAGCGCACGGGCCACGAGCAGGAGCCCGCGCTGCGTCCTGCCGAGGATCGCGCGAAGGTCACGGTGTTGCAGCCCGGTCCTACCAACCATGGCGGAGGCGATACCGTTCGCCTGGCCGAAGGGCTGATTGCCCCCGGCGCGGAAACCGGAGTTCGGACGCTAATTGCAACCGATCGCAATTTCGATGTTCCCCAGTTCGTCGAAGGCGCCCGGAGCGCCTATAAGATGGTGCTGGAGGCGTTTTGGCGTGGTGACCGGGAAGAATTGGCGTGGCTTTGCGATGCCGATGTCCTGGCATCTTTCGAAGACGCCATCGCCGCACGCGAAGCGGACGGCCATGTGCTGGACAACCGTCTGGTGCGCATCGAAAAGGCGCAAATCATTGAAGCGACCGTCCGCGATGGCACCGCGGAAATCGCCATGCGCTTCGAAGCAGACATCGCTGCCGTTACGCGCGATCGCGACGGCAATGTCATCGCCGGATCGATGACCGACGCAATCGACACGAAGGATATCTGGACCTTCACGCGTGATATTCGCAGCGCCGATCCCAACTGGAAGCTCAGCGAAACCGACGAAGCGTGATCGCGGATCTGTTCGCAGCATGATGGGGCATCGCAAGGGGGGCGCTCTGCTGGCGGCGTTGTTGCTGTCGGCCTGCGCCGGCAGTGTCATTCCGCCATCACCAGGTGGCCCGGCGTCAGATCGCCCCAGCCCCACAGCGGCTGGTGATACCGCCGCCCGTCCCACGCCAGCCACTCCGCGTCCCACTCTTTCGGTAGACACGCCTGCGCCGCCCGGCATCGACACGACCACGGCGGCGGGTCTGGGCATCACCCGCGGGCCAGCAATCGCCGACCTGCTGCCTTCAGGCGAACGGTCGCGTCGGGCGCTACTTGCCTTTCGCTTGTCCTGCCCCGGCTTGATGCGGCGCGCGGACCAAAGCGGCCTGACGCGCGGATCGGATTGGAACAACGCCTGCGCGGCCGCCTCCAGTTGGCCGGAATCTTCGGCGAGCGAGTTTTTTTCCCGCTATTTCGAAGCGGTCCAGATCGGTGACGGCGCGGCCTTCGTCACTGGCTATTATGAACCCGAAATCGCAGGATCCCGAAGCCGTCAGCCTGGCTATGACGTGCCGATTTACCGCCGCCCGTCTGACCTGATCGACGTCGATTTGGGCCAGTTCAGCGACAGCCTGAAAGGCCGTTCGATTCGCGGCAAGGTGCAAGGCACCAAATTCGTCCCTTATGATGCCCGCAGCCAGATCGTGGCGGGATCGTTAGCGGGCCGGGGACTGGAACTGGCATGGGCTGCGGACCCGGTGGAATTTTTCTTTCTTCAGATTCAGGGAAGCGGCCGCCTGCTGCTGCCCGATGGCGGCGTGATGCGTATCGGCTATGATGGGCAGAATGGGCGCGACTATACCGGCATCGGCAAGCTGATGAAGGATCGCGGACTGATTCAGGCCGGGTCGATGCAGGACATCATGCGTTATTTGCGCGCCAACCCGGCCGAGGGCGCGGCCATCATGAATGAAAATAAGAGTTTCGTGTTCTTCCGCGAGATCACGGGGCCGGGACCGCTGGGGGCGATGGGTGTGCCGGTGACGCCTGAAGCCTCCGTGGCCGCCGATCCTAAATATATTCCTATGGGCGCTCCGGTTCTACTGTCGCTTGATCGCGCCGAGCCCAACGGCATCTGGATCGCGCAGGATACAGGTGGAGCCATCAAGGGCGCGAACCGCTTTGACAGTTTCTGGGGTGCAGGCGCACAAGCGCGCGCAATCGCCGGAGGCATGTCCGCGCGCGGGAGTGCCCTTATCCTGCTGCCGATCGGGTCGACGGCCCGCCTCATTGGGCGCTGATTGGCCCCGCCATGATCCGGCGGCGGCTGAATGCAGAGGATGAAGCGCTCTGGGCGGCACTGATACGGTCGGTTCGGCCTTTGCGACCGCAACCAGCCCCGCCCGCGAGTCCCGCCGCGCCAACAACGGTCGAGCATCGTCCTCCAAGCCGTTCAGGGCCGCTTCCATCCCCTGTGCCACCAGCTTCATCGCGACCTTCACCAGCTGCAAAATTGGACGGAACCTGGGAAAAGCGCATTCGTGGAGGCAACATCAGCCCGGACATGAGCATCGATTTGCACGGGCACAGCCTAGCGTCGGCGCATGCACGGTTGAATCAGGCCATGGCCTCCGCCGTGACGAACAATGCGCGCATATTGTTGGTCGTGACGGGAAAGCCCCCAAAGATGACGGAAAAAGCCGGCGCGTCGCGCCGCGGGGCAATCCGCGGCGAAATCGGCCATTGGCTGGAAACCGGGCCGCACGCGCATCAAATAGCCAGCGTGCGGATCGCCCATCCGCGGCATGGCGGCGACGGCGCGCTCTATGTGATTTTGCGTCGCAAAAAATAATCGAACTGCGCTTGCGAATGCTGACCGTTTCTTAACCACCGTCCGTCATATGCAACGGATTGGTGCTCCTTGACCGGAGCGTAAAGCGGGCGGGAGATATATGCGGGGGGTGACGTTGAAAAGCCGCGCCACTGCCTTCGCCTGCGCCGCAGGGGCTTTGGTGTTCACGCTGTCGCTGGTGCTGGGTTACTCGCCGGACCAGCAGGACGACCTGAATCAGGTCGGCCGCGCATTGATCATCGCTATTCTGTGCGGGACATTGAGCTGGGCCTCGACCAGCCGATCCATGGCAGCGACCGCAGCCGCCGTGGATACCGCGACCGAGCGGCTGTTATCAGCGGCTCATGGCGATCTGCAATCTCCCGTGTCACCCAATATCAGCGCCGAACTGCCGGACCTGTCCGTCGCGATGCAAAGCCTGTTCAGCCAGGTGCGCACCAATCTGGATCATGTGCAGAGTCTGGCGCTGTTCGACCAGGTTACTGGCCTCGCCAACCGAACCAGCTTTTGTCGGCAGGTCGAGCGGCACCTGACCGGTCGAAATACGGACGCCATGGCCGCCCTGTTCTTCATCGATCTTGACGGGTTCAAGGGCGTGAACGACAGTCTGGGCCATGCGGCGGGCGATCAGCTGCTAGCCCGCGTCGCAGGGCGGTTACGCGAAGTTGTTATGGCACAGGTCAGCGCCGGCACAGGCGACGCCGTGATCGGTCGTCTGGCCGGCGACGAATTCACCATGTTCTTCCCCTTCCTGCCAGGCCCCAGCGCCGCAGCCCGCATCGCGCGCGCCGTGCAGTTTGCGCTCAGCGAACGATTCGATCTTGGCAGCCAGCATGTCGAACTTGGCGCATCAATCGGCATCGCCTGCTATCCCGACCACGGCGACACCTTGTCGGCCCTGCTGCGCGCGGCCGACGTCGCCATGTATCACGCCAAGCATCAGGGGCGGGGACGAGCGGAAATCTACAGCTCTGAGCTGGCGCTGGAGGCGGCCGATCGCGCCGAGCTGGAGCGAGACCTGTTGCTTGCGCTGCAACGCGACGAGTTTTTGCTGGAGTTTCAACCTCAGATAGACGTCATCAGCGGTCAGGCGGTCGCGGCTGAGGCATTGGTACGATGGGCGCACCCGGAGCGCGATCTGGTCATGCCCGGCACGTTCGTCCCGGTCGCCGAGGAAAGCGGCACCATCGTCGCACTGGGCGACTGGGTGATGAGCCGCGTTTGCGAGACGGCCGCGCGCTGGGCCGAGGCCGGGCAACGACAGCGAATCGCCATCAACATCAGCACCCGCGAACTGGCTCAGGCGGATTTCTTCATGCGATTGCGTCACGCGATGGCGACACACCGGACGCCGGCGTCAATGCTGGCACTGGAAATTACCGAATCTGTCGCGATGAATATGGAGCCCCGCATCCTCGACCAATTGGCCGCCATGCGGACCGAAGGCCTGCACATCGCCATAGACGATTTCGGGACCGGCTATTCCAACCTTGCCCGCCTGCGCGAACTGCCTGTCGACCGTGTCAAGATCGACCGTAGTCTGGTGCGCGACATCGCCAGTTCCGCAGAAGCCCGCACCATCTGCTCCGCGGTGGTCGGCCTGATCCAGGGACTGGGCATGGAGGTGGTGATCGAAGGCGTGGAAAATGAAGCCCAAATGGATGTGCTGCGCGTTATCGGATGCACTCTGTTCCAGGGCTATCATCTTGCCCGGCCAATGGATGAGCAGAGCTATCTGACCCGCTTTGCCGTCCCCTTGATCGTGCAGGAACGCCATATCGGCTGAAGATCAGGAAAGCCGCAGCGCCCGTTCCACGATGTGCGCATAGATGCTTTGAAGATCACGCAAATCCTGCAGCGCGACGGCTTCGTCCAGCTTGTGCATGGTCGCATTGTTAAGGCCGAATTCGACGACCGGGCATAGGCGCGACAGGAAACGGGCGTCGGACGTGCCGCCCGTGGTCGACAGTTCAGCGTCGACGCCAGTCACATCCCTGATCGCCGCGCCGACGATGTCCGACAGCACGCCCGGCGCGGTCAGAAAGGATTCGCCACTGATCCGCGCGTCGACCGTTCCGCCCTCCTGCGCCGCCAGCCCCGTGATCCGATCAATCAGCGATGCGCCGCTATGCTGATCATTGAATCGGATCGAGATACGCGCGGTGGCTTTTCCGGGAATGACATTATGAGCGGCGTTTCCGACTTCGATGTCGGTGATTTCGATATTGCTGGGCTGAAACCAGTCCGTGCCCTCGTCCAATATCTCCGCCTCCACCGCCGTCAGGATGCGGACCAATCGCGGGATGGGGTTATCCGCCAGATGCGGATAGGCGACATGCCCTTGCGACCCGGCAACGCTGATCCACATATTGACCGAACCCCGCCGGCCAATCTTCATCACGTCACCCAGGCGTTGTGACGAGGTGGGCTCTCCAACCAGGCACAGGTCCGGCCGCAGGCCGCGGGTCGCCATCCGCTCCATCAGGGCCAGCGTCCCAAAAATGGCAGGGCCTTCCTCATCGCCCGTGATGATCAGACTGATCGTTCCGGGCAAATCGTCTGGCAGATCGGCGAGCGCGGCAACAAACGCTGCAATCGCGCCCTTCATGTCGACCGCTCCGCGCCCATAAAGCAGGTCGCCGCGAATGTCCGGAGCGAAGGGATCGCTGCTCCATCCCGCGCCCGGAGGAACGACATCAAGATGACCAGCGAAGGCAAAATGCGGCCCCGCCCCGGTCGTGCGCCACGCCAGCAGATTTTCCACAGGTCCGTCGGGCGCCTCCCCCACGATAAATCGATCGACGGTAAAACCCAGCGGGGCCAGCATCGCTTCCAGCTCGGCAAACACCGCGCCGGTTGCGGGAGTCACCGATGGACAGGCCAGCAAGCGCTGGGCCAGGGCCACGACATCATCATTGGTGCTGGTCATGCTCATGGCGACGCGTTAGCGAATGCCCCGGCCCTTGGCCAGCCGCACGGAAAGGAGGACGCCATGCCCCGCATCGATCTGGAGGATATCGTCCAGAGCAATGGCACAGGCTATCCGGCTGATCATGCCGCCCTCGTCCAGCAACGATGGGTGCGGCGGATCGCGCCGGCGGTGGGCCTTGCCGATTTCGGCGTCAGTCACGTCGTGCTGAAGCCCGGGGCCGCGTCGTCCCAGCGGCATTGGCATGAGGACGAGGATGAATTTATCGTGATGCTGGCCGGGGAGGCCGTGCTCGTGGAAGACGACGGGCGAACGCTGTTGCACGCTGGCGACCTGGCTGCATTCGTCAAAGGAGAGCCCAATGGCCATCAGCTGGTAAATGAAAGCGATGCCGACTGCGCTTTCATGGCGTTTGGACGACCTCCGTCGGGCGACTGCCATTATCCCGACATAGACCTGCTGTGGTCGAATGGGGCATACCGTCACAAGGATGGGAGACGATATTGACGATCGAGATTAGCCGCCGCGCTCTGGTCACCGGCGCGGGAAGCCTGATGCTTGCCGCACATACCCCCTCCGCCATGGCGGCGACCGCTCCAGGCCCGATCAAGCCACGCCGGCTGCGGGAAGGCGACACGGTAGGCCTGATCGAACCCGCCGGTTTTACAGACGACGCATTCGACCTCGATCTCGTCGAAGACACGATCAGGGCCATGGGCCTGAAGCCCAAACGCGCGCCACATCTCATTGATCGCTACGGCTATCTGGCCGGAAAGGATGCGGACCGAGCGTCGGACGTGAACGCGATGTTCGCCGACCCTGCGATCAGCGCGCTATTTGCCGTGCGCGGAGGCTGGGGGTGCGCGCGTATCCTGCCATTGCTCGACTGGCGGAAGATTCGAAGCAACCCCAAGCTGCTGATCGGCTTTTCCGACATTACCGCCTTGCATCTGGCCTTTGCCGCCAAGGCCGGCTTCACAACGATCCATGGCCCTAATGCATCGAGCAGCTGGGGCCAGTATAGCTGGGATGCGTTCCGGGCGGTCGCGTTCGACGCGGGCACGCCGACGCTGACCAATCCACAGGGGCATGAAGACCGGCTGGCGCAACGGATCGGCCGCGTTCGCACCTTTGGCACGGGCGTAGCGCGCGGGCGGCTGCTGGGCGGCAATCTGACCGTCCTGGCTGCATTGATGGGCACGCCCTGGCTGCCCGATTTTGCGGGCGCTATCCTCTTCATCGAGGATATCGGCGAAGCGCCATATCGGATCGATCGGATGCTGACACAGCTTAAGCTTGGTGGAATTCTGGACAAGTTGGCTGGCGTCGCATTTGGCCAGTGCACCGATTGCGCGGCGGCAGGTCCGAGCTATGGCGGCTTCACCGTATCGGAAGTGCTGCAACAGCATCTTGCGCCCTTGGGCATCCCTGCTTTCCAGGGCGGGCAATTCGGCCATGTCGCCAATCAATATAGCCTGCCGCTAGGCATACAGGCGGAAATGGACGCGATGACGGGCACGATCCGGCTGCTGGAGCCAGCGGTCAGTTAGCCGCCAGCGTGCGGGCGCACGTTCCAGCGCGCGCATCGCACCGAGCCATCGGCGTCGACGGCGAATTCACCGAACGCGCCGGTGCGCAGTTTTGCGGGGGGAAGGCCAAGCGTAATCAGCGCGAAGCGGGCGGCCCCATTGCTGGTGATCAGCAGATCCGCCCCTTCCCCCGCATCGGCGAAAAAAGCGCGCCACGCCGCGATCCGGGCGGGTGCGTCCACCCGCCAGCCGTCTGGTGCGATGGCCTCGTCCTCCCACCGCGCGAGGGCCGCGGCGCCGATGCGCGCGACGACGGCATCCTCAGTCTTACCCTCATCCGGGCCGTGGTCGATTTCGCCCAGCCATTCTCGTGTTCCGTCCAGTTCGTGGCCGGTGGCGACTGCGATTGGCGCTGCGGTCTGGCGCGCACGCAGGAGCGGGCTCGACAGCAAAAGGCGAACGTCGGTTCCCGCGAACCAGCGTCCAAGTGCGGCTGCCTGGGCATGGCCGCTGTCGACCAGCGGAATATCAGTGGCAGAGCCTATCCGCCGGGGCGCTTCGTTGCTGGCGAATGTATTGCCATGGCGGATGACAAAGATGCGGCGCACAGATGTCAAAGCGCCGGCGTCGGGTCGCCATGTTCAGCGATCAGGCGCTCAACCTTGCTGATGTCGGCTTCGGTATCGATGCCTGAACTGTCGAAACGCGGCGCATCGACGGCAACAGTCATGATCTCGATACCCAGTTCGATTAGGCGCAGTTGCTCCAGCCCTTCCAGGCGCTCCAGCATCGTGGGCGCGCAGGCCTCAAACCGCCGCAGCGCTTCCAGTTGATAGCCGTACAGCCCCACATGCCGCCAAACGGGGGAAAGCCGATCGGTAGCACGCAAACGGTCTTCATCGCGGATTGCGGGCAGAATTGCCTTGGAAAACCAAAGAGCCCGCCCGTTGGGCGCTCTGACACAGGTCGTGCCGCTGAATGGCGATAGCAGCTTGTGCTCCCGCAAGGCATCAAGCGACTCCCAATCCAGCGCAATCACCGGAGTCGCAACTTCCGCCCCGCTTTCCAACGCGGCCAGTACGGCACCAAGAGCGCCTTCGGGTTGGAAAGGCGAATCGCCCTGAAGATTGACGACGAAGCGCGGCCCCTCGGCGAACGACAGAGCCGCGGCCAATGCGCGGCCCGAACCGGTTGCAAGTGCGCTGTCGGTCATTACGGCCGGACATCCCGCCTCGCGGGCATGGGCCGCAATATCCTCATCGTCGGTCGCGACGACAAGGGCCACGTCATCCCTGTCCGAGATCGCCGCGCGCGCCATTGCGATCGTGCGATGCAACAGGGTCCGCCCTGCGATCAGCCGCAGCGGCTTGCGCGGTAACCGGGTGGATCCGGCACGCGCAGGAATGACGACAAGATGATTCAGGCGACCCCTGCGTGCAGCAGATCATGCATGTGCAACGCCCCGGTCAGCCGGCCATTTTCGCACACGAACAACAGCA
>MDSZ01133056.1_pt1 | contig 12142 bp, 9 predicted proteins | sample 811201 | NCBI WGS metagenome assembly MDSZ01 (sample SAMN05326647, study PRJNA326480) | marine metagenome | isolation source: seawater | place: Indian Ocean: North | collected 2010
AATACCAACCAAAGGTGCGAAGGATACGATCAAGCCCCAAAATAAAGCAGGCTTAATCGAATTCCCTTTGAAAGACCAAAGATAAGATCTTTTATATGCAGTGGATGCAAACCATTTCAAAACTGGATATTTGTGAATATTAGAGCGTCTGGGCAGGGGACGCATCCAACGTTTTAATCTTCTGATTCTTTTAAATCGTAATTCCCTTTCCTTTGGACAATTATGATCAGTTGTCATAACTCAGAAAAAATCTCTATTACTTTCTCCTCTACGAACTTGGGTGCATTGATAAGATTTTCCTGCAAACTCAATTCTTTTTTTCCAAAAGCATAAATCTCAACATTAGAAAATTCCGATTTGCATTTCATAAGTGCCTTTTCATCTACTGAGCCTGCCATTAAGATTACTCTTTTATCATATTTAGAAGCCAAACGAATAATTTCATAGGGCCCTTTTCCATAAAGAGAAGTATTATCAAATCGACCTTCACCTGTTATAATCAAATCAGAACCTCGTACTCGATTCTCTAATTCAAGCCATTTTTCAACCAAACTAAATCCTGCCAGAAACTGAGCATCATAAAATAAATTAAGACCATAACCTATTCCACCGGCTGCACCAGTACCGGGTTGATTTCTTAAATCGAGCGATTTACCAAGAATCAAAGATAGTCTTGCTGACATATTGGAAATTTTTTCTTCCATGCCCGATAGACTTTCAGGTTTGAGTCCTTTTTGAGGACCAAACTGAAAAGTCGCTCCATTTTTACCCAAGAGTGGATTGGTCACATCACATGCTATTCTGATAAAAGGAAGATGAAGCTTATTAACCGACGAAATTTCTTTGATGTCTGACCAGAATTTAGGAGCAGGAAATGGTATCTTCCGATCATGTAAATCGGAAAATTCAATATTTAAAGCACTCATCGCACCCACTCCGATATCATTGGTTGAACTACCTCCAATTCCTAAAAGTATAGAATCAGCACCCAACCTGCTCGACTCCCAAAGCAATTCACCAACACCGAACGAGGATGTTTCCCATGGGTCTCTTTTTTCGACTGGTAAATCAGCAAGCCCTACAATTGAAGACATCTCTACAATAGCTAATTTTTTAGAATCTGATAAATTCATGAAATCCAGCATGGAAGAATCTAATTCTTCACCGGATACAATCCCAATTTTTGCCTTCTTGATTTCTCCTAAAGAATCTTTCGCCTGGACTGAATGAAAAGTTCCACCCTTGGCCTTTGTTAATATTTCAACAAAACCTTCTCCTCCATCTGTTAATGGTGCTATTTTAGTATTTTCAATGCCAAATTCCGAGTAAAGAGTTTTCTGAACAAGCGAACAGATTTCCCAGGCACTCAGGGAATCCTTGCATTTATCAAATGCAGCAAGGACCTCCATAATTTTACCTAGCGAATCTCATCATTTGTAGACTCGTCAACCAATTTAAAGTTTTCCACATGATAGGATTCAGCCGCTTCAAAATTTAATTTCAAATCATAATTTCTTTCCATTCGATCAATCAATTTTGAGTCTGGACCTCGAAAACGTCTCAAAGCACTTGGATGTAAAAAAATCTTAATAGCTAGATCTTTTCTGACATTTTCTTCCTTTAATCTTCGAACTGCACTTGTTATTTTTCTTTGAATTTCAATACTCACCGCTCTGGGAGATTTTACAATTCCACGACCCGAACAGTATGGACAGGGTTCATAAACACCACTTGAATTACTTTCATCATGACGTTGTCGCGTAATCTGCATGATGCCAAGTTGTGAAATCGGTAAGATATTGTGCTTAGCCTTATCAGTAGCCATGCTCGACTTCATTTTTTGAAAAACTTTCCTTTGATCGTTCTTATTTTTCATATCAATGAAGTCAATGATGACCAATCCACCTAAGTTTCTCAGCCTCATCTGACGACACACCTCAGCAGCAGCCTCTATATTAGCTTGTAAAATAAAGTTTTTTCCATCTTTTCTGTCGCCCCTATGACTTCCAGTATTCACATCAATTGAAACAAGGGCCTCCGTTTCCTCCATCACAATTTCCCCGCCCGAAGGGAGAAGGACTCTTCTCATAAAAGTCTGTTCAATTTGCCGCTCTACATTGAATCTTTCGAAAATTGGAATTTCTTCATCAAAAAAGGAAATTTTCTTTTTTGATTTCTTGGTAATCTTCTCAATATTTTCAATTAATCGATTATAATCGTCCTTATGATCAACCTGTACCCGATCAATATCGTCGGTAAGAAAATCTCTGGCTGTCAATCCAATCAAGTCCGGCTCCTCATGTAGAAAACATGGACTATCCTGCGTCCTCATTTTTGCCTCAATATCATCCCAGCATTGAAGTAAGATTCTTAAATCATGATCAAAGAATCTTTCGGGCTTATTCTGCCCGGCAGTTCGAATTATAACTCCCATCCCCTCTCTCAAGCTTAGGTTTGAAATAATTCTTTTTAATCGGCTTCTTTCGGCTTTATCGTCTATTTTTCTTGATATTCCACACTGTCCTGCATAAGGCATAAGCACAAGAAAACGTCCGGGCAAAGAAAGATTTGTAGTCGTACGGGGACCCTTGCTTCCAATTTGTGCTTTTGTAATTTGAACCACAATTTCAGAACCAACGGGAAAAACTTTTGGAATTTCCTTTATTGATTTTGCTTCGACTCGATTATTTGGCGTTTTTCTTTTATTCTCCCGAACAATTTCGATAGATGGATCATTGTTCGCACCCGGAAGCATATCCCAATAGTGTAAAAATGCATTCTTTTCTTGGCCTATATCAACAAAGGCTGCCTTTAATCCTGGCTCTAAATTTTGAACCTTACCTTTGAAGATTGCACCCACCATTCGGTCTTCTCCCAATCTTTCCACATCAAAAGCCTGAAGGATTCCGTTTTCAATCAACGCAACTCTTCGTTCGAGAGCTTCTGTATTGATGATTAGTTCTTTGTAATCCTTATTCGTTTCTCTTCTGAAAAAAGCTTTAATTCTTTCTCGAATAGGTCTTTTTTTTGCACGCTCCAGTGCCTGCTCTCTTAGCTCTCCTTTATCTATAGATATTGGAGAAGGCTCAACTGGAGGTCGTGTTAAATCATTTTTATTTTTTTTTGAATCAGATTCAGATGCCTTTTTTCTAGAACTTCTATGCTTTGAATAATTGGGTCTGCGTTTGGTTTTTCTGGCCATTGGTATGATGGTAGGAGAACCCGTTTACACAGGACAGGAAAATAAAGGACAGAAAATAATTTTTTGTCATCTAAATTCCTTTCTGTGTCGATACACACTCTGAACCAACCCAAGCAAAATAAAACAAGATATAATGAATGACCCACCATAGCTTAAAAAAGGCAAAGGTAACCCAGTTATAGGGGTAATACCTAATGTCATGCCAATGTTTATAAATATGTGAGTCATGAATAACACAGAAACGCCAACGGCTAACATTGCCCCAAATTGATCATTAGATTTTGAAGCAACTTTTAAACAGCCAAATATCAGAAACATGAATGCAGTTATGGCAATCATTCCCCCGATAAAACCTGATTCTTCAGCCAAAACCGCAAATATAAAGTCGTTGTGAGCGACTGCTGAAGGTAGATAACCTAATTTTGCCTGCATTCCATTCCCAAGACCCTTTCCAGAAATTCCACCTGTGGCAACTGCAATTAATGCTTGGATTCGATTCCAGTTAGCCCCAATTCCGTTCGGGTCCATAACCTCTGGTGCAACAAAAGTCAGGATGCGTTTACGTTGATAGTCTTTGAGTGGTATGAGAGATGTATCCTCATAAGCAACAGTTGCTTCTGTAGGGTACGGATTCTCGGATTTATATTGATAATAACGAAAAACGTCATAACTCAGCACACCAACCATCACCACAAAAAGAATACTTATGGCGATGAAAAAACGATTCGGTATGCGAGCGACGTACAAAATTGAAAAAGCAATTGGTGGAAAAACAAGAGTTGATCCTAAGTCAGGTTGCATGAAAATCAAGAACATTGGACAGAAGAAACAAAAAGCTAATTTCAAAATTCCTTTGAGTGATTCTCGTAAATCACCAATTTCGGATCGGGATAGAATACTTGCACCCAAAATCAGCGTCACAATTTTTGCAAATTCTGAAGGTTGAATTTTAAAAAAATGAAGATCAATCCAGCGCTGAGCACCATACCTTTCAGGCCAGATAAAAACTAAAAAGAGAGATGCAATCCCGATTACATAGCTAATATGAGCAAAACGCATCCAAAAATGATAATCAACAAAAGAGACTATTACATAAATGATTATACCGCACAAAACCCACACTGCCTGCATCTCCCATTTATTCCCTCCAGTGTAAACCTGTGCAGAATGGATAAAGACCACACTCATTACAGATAGAATAATGATACTAATAGGAGTGAAAATCTCCCACCTTCCCTCCTCGGTTATGGTTTCTGATTTTTCCTTTTTGAAGGAAAAAATTCTGTTTTCCCTTTCATCCATTAACCACACCGCTTTGAGTTAAAAAAAATTCAACTAATTCTTCCCATTCTTTTTCTAAATTTTCGTCTCTTTTTACCGGTTTGGATGCGCGATTGTACCAATAGGCAGCATTTCCCAGATCTCCTTCCACCCTATGGAGATAAGCATGTATCCAGTCTCCTTTTGAAGTCCCTTCATCTTGCGCTAAATCATGAGCTTTTTCCCAATTTCCTTTTTTCACCCACCAAAGGGCCTTTAGGCAAACAGATAATTCTTCAGTTGGTTTTGAATTTGCATGAATATTTGACAAGAATTCTCCTACATTTTTCATTTACAAAAATTATTACACTATTTTAGAGTTTATCATAAGAAAAAGAATAAGAGAGATGTGAATAGATCTACACCCTTCGCCAGCGTGAACCAAAAGACACACTATATTGATATTTTCGTCTATGTTCGCGAATGAGAAAAGGTAATTCCACTTTTCTCTCTAATTTGAAATAGGGATGCAATAATTCAGCTAGTTTTTCCTCTGAATTTCCCGACCCAATCCAGTTTTCCCTGGGCGTGAACTCCTCCAACCATGTAAAAGGTGTGGCAAGTAATAACTGACCACCCTTAATAACTAATTCTGGCAATCGATTAATAAAATCCAAAGGATTTGGAAGACGACAAATCAAATTTGCAGCATGAACTACATCGAAAGCCGGTAGATCTGTTGGAAGTTCGCAAGCATCTGCCACAAAAAAACTTATATTTTCATTCTGGTTATTAAAAGTAATTGTGGAATTATTATAAGAATCCCCTTCCTCTAAATAATCGTATGATAGAGCACCACCCGAAAGAATTAATTCAGCTGCCTTAATAAAAGCATTAGATAAATCACAACCCCTAACCTCGTCACAATGCTTCGCCAACTCAAAAGTGGAACGGCCAACTGCGCAACCTACATCCAAGGCACTTGTTTTTTGAGAAACATTTAATGATGCATGATCCAACAATTCACTAACTGAACGAATTGCAAAATTTAATCCATTTTTAGGGCCAAAACTCCAAGGCATGACTTCATTTTCATTTCCATAATGAAAATGTAAGTACTCTCCTAATAACTTATCCGTTTCATATGGATTTTCCATTAATAAAATCTATTTAAGAACTGATTTTGGAAATTTCGGAAAATTGTGCTTTTAAGCTCGGGTACAACGACTGAAAAACAGGATAGTATTTTCTATAAATATCCTGTTCTGGCCCAGGGTTTATCGATTCTGTTTTTTGGATCCACGAGTTACATGCCTCAGGAACACTCGAATACCCTCCTACCCCAACGGAAGCTAATATGGCTGCTCCGTATGCTGCACCTTCTACTGCGTTAACAAGAGAACACTCGGTAGAGAAAATATCAGCGAGCATTTGCTTCCACAAAACTGACTGAGCACCTCCCCCAGTAAGAATAGTTTCATTAGGGTTAATCCCTAAACCCTTCATCAAAGAAAGAGAATCATTCAACCCATAGGATACTCCTTCTAAAACGGAACGGGTTAAATGTTTTTTCGTGTGTCTTAAACTCATACCTATAAAACAGCCCTTGGCATAAGGATCAGGATGTGGAGTTCTTTCTCCTGAAAGATAAGGAAGGAAAAAGAGTCCTTCTGAACCTGCCTTTATTTCACTGGCACCATCCGTCAGAAGCTCATACGCATTTGGACCTCCCCCGTCTTCAATTCTTTGCTCATCTTGCCCAAATTCATTCTTGTACCATTGAAAAGAACCGGCAGCTGATAGCATAACTCCCATCAAGTGCCACTTACCTGGAACTGCATGACAAAAAGCGTGCAACTTTCCATTAGGCTCAACTTTGTAACTATCACTTTGGGCAAATACTACTCCACTTGTACCTAAAGTAACTGAAATTTTCCCCTCTTCGACAATCCCTGAACCAACTGCTTGAGCTGCACAATCTCCTCCACCTCCAACCACCGGAGTACCTGCCTGAAGACCAGTCAATTGGGCGGCTTCCTGTGAAATTTTACTGGATGGTTCAGTGGACTCCGTAACCTCCGGCATCCATGAAAGAGGCCATTCCATTGCTTGAAAAATTTCCTTGGCCCAGCTTCTTTTTTCAATATCTAACAAGGAGGTCCCCGAGGCATCTGATACATCAGAGAAGAACTCACCTGTCAGTTTAAATCTGATATAATCTTTGGGTAAGAGAATTTTCTTTATGGCTGAAAAAACCTCTGGCTCATTTTTTTGGGTCCATAAGATCTTAGGCGCAGTAAACCCTGGAAGAACAGGATTTCCAGTGATTTCTAAAATCTTTTCACGGCCAATTCTATTGGTAATTTCGTTACATTCGACATGAGACCTCTGATCGTTCCACATTATACAAGGCCTCAAAACATTTCCACCTTGATCTAGTGCGACCATACCATGCATTTGACCAGTAAGACCAATTCCACCGATTTGGGATGAATCCATATTCCCAAGCAAGGTCTTGATCGCATTTTGCGTGGCTTCCCACCAATCAGAAGGATTTGCCTCTGCCCAAAGAGACTTTGGAGTTGAAAAATCATATTCAGGCGTCGCTTTTTTGATCACCACGCCAGATTCATCCACTAGGAGAGCTTTTACAGAAGAAGTTCCTACATCAATTCCAATGAAATTCATAGCTTTAGCCAACAAAAATATTAAATGTTTTGCAATTAGAATGAACCTTCAAAAGTAAGTCCCATAAACTCTTCTCTTCATAAGAGCATGCAAAATTCATATCTTTAAGTTACAGACAATTAATCTTTCCCGAAAAAGAAAGAGTATCTATCTATTCTCAACTTTTTGAAAAAATAATAGGTAATATTTCATAAAATTCTTTTGATTTTCTAAATTTTAATTTGAGGAAATCTTTGATTCAGAAGGAAAGTTCTTTGACAATTTGATGCTTACCTTTCCAGTAGCCGCCGATTCTGTCCCCCTCAGCAGTACATCTTGAAAACCTACGCACTTCATTGAATAATCAGCGTCCCATTGGGGTATGGAATACTCGCCCCTTACCATATTTAATAGTCACGATCATGGGTTCATGTTTTTTACTTTTATCACTAAAAGCAGTAGCCAAAACATTAACATTTTTGGCTGGCCCACGAAGAGAATCATAAAGTTCATCTTTACTATGCAACCACTTGATAGGCATTCCGTCAGTAATTGGATCTTTAGAATCGCGAATCTCTACAACAAATTCGTGCTGTGGGCCATGACTGCCTCCTCGGCCAAGTCGCGGGTCTCTGATTAATTTTCCAGAATTATCAAAAAATAAATTCGGTCCAGAATCTTCATTTCGACCTCCCCATCCTCCTAGGCCAATCATTTCATTATATTCTAACCATTTGCCAAATGCATTATTGGCAGCATAAACAACGACAAAGGCACCACCAGACTTCACATAACTGACCAAACTTTTTTGATGTCTCTCGGGCCAGAGCTCTCCACTATAATTACTTAATGTAAAATCAAATGAACTAAATTTTGGATTCCATTTTTCCCAATCAGACGGATTGGATTTTTTGGGAGGTGAAGTGGCCACTGTTACCTTGATGTGACCTTGTTTTTCCAGGTCATCAACCATGACCGTTGTTGTTGCTTTCCAATTGTGGTTATTTTGACCATCCAAAAGAAGCACCTTGATAGGCTTAGCCTGAAGGATTTGGTCAGTAATTAAAACATACAACAATAGAAATTAAGATAAGTATTTCATAATTTTGTTTTAAATTTTTGAGAAAAAAGAAAAGAAGGAAGATATTTTTTAGTTCATAGCCTGCTTGTTATTACCATCAATCTCTTTTTCCATCATTTTAATTTCATCCATATCTACAAATTTACTTTTCCCTCCAGTCATTGCCGCGATCTCTTCAAGTGGAGCTTTTGCACCAGCGGGAGCACCGTATCCAATTGTATAAATTTTAGTTCTGCCTTTTTTCTGTTTAATTATTTCCATTCCCTGCAAATTCTTATTTGCATTTCCATCAGTCATAAAATAAATCACATCTGGTTTTGGGTTCATGTAAAAAGCCCAGTCAAAAGAGTTGTCCCAAACCGTGCCGAATGTAAGCGGTGTATCGTAGACTGCCTTGATTAGCTTCTTTTTATTAGAAGGAGTTACCGGAAGCCATTTCGGTCTAACAGGTTTGTAACCATCATTTGGCTTCCAACCACCATTATTCGTACCACTCCAATTTTTATGTAATGCATTCGCATCTTCGCCGGCTACCCATGTAGGCCCACTAAAAAATATTACTGCAACCGAACCCACCGCTGGAAGCTTTTCGATAGCTTTACTCAATTCACTTCTCATAACTTTATCTCGCCCCTTCATTGAGGCAGAATAATCGATTATGAACAAAATTTTATTGGCTTTTGATTTCACTCCCATGAAATTTGATGCAAAAGCCTTATTGAGTACGGACATATCAACATTCACGCTGACATCACCGACATTACCCATTGGACTAATCGCTATTGCAGGGTTTAGTGATTTCGTTTCTATATCTACAACAGGTGCGGCGATTTCAGAAATTGCCTGAGCCTGAAATGTAAAGGTCTGGGATGGTTTTGCCTGCTTTTGTCTTTGCATCAATCTGACTTTTTGCTCTTGTTTTTTGGGTGCAGTGCTTGGTTGCCCAGCATCTGCAAAGTCAGAGCCAGCATCATCACTCAAAGGAATTCCCATCATGATATTCCATATAACTGAAAAAGTAATAACCAAAAAAAACAAAGCCAATAAAAGGCTGTTCAGTAACCTGTAAGTACGAAGATATTTAGAAAATGCCCCTTCTAGCGGAACTGTTTCCGATACATGTAATTGTTCATCCATTGTTATCTACATAAATATGCAACAATTGAATGACTTAAAGCAATTAAAATTAAACTAAGCTTGTATAATTTCCTTTATCAAATGACCATAGACCTCAGTTAGTCTCATATCCCGACCACCAAATCGAAATGTACTTTCGGTATGCTCAATTCCAAGCAAATGGAGCATAGTCGCATGTAAATCATGGATTTCATATTTATTTTCCACTGCTTTGTAACCAAATTCGTCAGTAGCTCCAACAGAAACTCCGGGTTTTATTCCGCCTCCGGCAAACCAAGTGGTAAAACCAAAAGGATTATGATCACGACCATTTGTACCCTGTGCAAATGGAGTTCTTCCAAACTCTCCGCTCCATACTACCAGAGTTTCGTCTAACATACCAAGCTTTCGAAGATCGCGAATCAAACCGGCAATTGGTTGATCCACTGATTTACAATTTTTCCCATGTCCATCAACTAGGCCCCCATGCTGATCCCAGCGGTCACCATTCCCACCGGGACAGGTAAGTTCAATAAAACGAACCCCGCGCTCCACCAATCTTCGGGCAAGCAGACACTGCAAACCAAAGGTCCGGGTATTCTTGAAATCTGAATCCATTCCGTAGGATTTTTTAACTGCTTCCGATTCCCCACTCAGGTCCATAAGTTCAGGAACTGATGTCTGCATTTGATAGGCAGTTTCGTAATTTTGAATCGCAGCTTCAACCTGCGGATCAAATTCTGATTCGGTTAAAGAATCTTTATCCAATTCCGAAAGCAAAGAAAGTTTATTTTGCTGGAGCTGTGCGGTTCTTTCCTTGGGTTTAATATTGGCTACAGGTTCAGATTGGGGAAGAAAGACAGAGCCCTGATAACTGGCAGGTAAAAAGCCTGAACCGAAACAATCTAGCCCACCGGGAGGTATCAGACCACCATTCAACACAACAAAACCAGGAAGGTTTTGATTTTCCGTACCAAGGCCATAGCCAAACCATGCACCCATGCTGGGCCTTCCCTGAAAGCCACTGCCTGTATGAAGAAAATAGTTAGCTGATGTATGTTCTGAAAAGTTGGATGTCATGGATTTAACCATGGAAATCTCATCAATCACATCATCCTGTGCGATATGTGGAAAAAGATCAGAAACCCAGTGCCCACTCTCCCCCCTTTGTTTAAACTCCCATGGACTTTTTAGGATTTTTCCAATCTTATCAAACTGAGTTGGGGCTAACTTGCCAATAACCTCGCGTGGATCTTTCCCATTATATTTTTCAAGTGCCGGCTTATAGTCAAAAATATCAACATGAGAAGGACCGCCATCCATATATAAGAAAATTACATTTTTTGCGCGAGGCGTGAAGTGAGGTTTCTTTGGTAATAAAGGAGCAGCACTTATTCCATTGGACAACGCGGAAAAAGCAAGACCACCGAAACCCATTGCACAGGATTGAAGCATGGATCTTCGTGTAACGGGACGATTAAATTGATTGCAATGCATGGCAGATTAAAGATTAATTTAAGAATAGAAAACTCTTGGAATTTATCAACACATGAGCCAGATCTGCCCATACTTGTTGATCTTTCTTTCCAAGATCAGTGGATTGACTTTCAAGAAATGCTATTAGTTTTTTTTCAGTGTCAGAAGTTAACCGTTTACCAGTGATGGTACTGTAAAGATCGTTTAATGAAGATGATTCATCTGCTTCTAGCTCAAATATCTTCTTTCCCATCAATTTACATTGCTCGATGATAAATGGATCATTCAGCAACGCCAAAGATTGAGCGGGTACATTTGAAACGGATCTTCTCCCTTTCGTTCCAAACGGTGCAGGTTGATCAAAGGCGAGCATGAAAGGTGAAATGAAATTACGATAAACCGACCCATAAACACTTCGCCTACCTGCTCCATCCAAAGGTCCGCTTCCTCTTCCTCCCCTCCCTGTCATGAAGGGCGTACGGTGAATAGGTATCGATTTGCCAAACATCTTCGTATCCAATCTACCTGAGAATGATAAAATCGAATCACGAATAAATTCCGCCTGTAATCGGCGGACTGGCATCTTGTGAAGGAGGATGTTTTGAGGATCAGTCAGTTCTATTTTTTCGTTACTATTCTCTAAATGAGTAACACTTGACTGACGATAGGTATGGCTAAGCACGATTTGCCCAATCAAATTCTTAACCGACCAATTATTTTCACGAAAATCTGTAGCCAACCAATCCAGTAATTTAGGATGACTCGGTTCCTGACCCATTGGTCCAAAGTCATCGGGAGTTGGAACAATTCCACGACCAAAAAACTGCAACCATATTCGATTAGCCATTACTCTTGCCACCAATGGATTATCTTTGGAGGTCAATTGATTCGCTAAATCCAACCTATCCCCTTTATTCCCACCCAAGGCTGAGAGATTACGACTTGTTACAGGGTCACCAAGAGAATGAGGACTTCCCCTAACATATACATTTCCTGGATAAGGCGATCCTTTACCCATGGCTAAAACATATCTCTCCCTTGGCGTTTTGGTGTCGAGCTCAGATGCTTGGGCTAAGATTTGTTGGATCGTAGTTTCATCAAACTCGAGAAGACCTCTTGCTTTTAAGTAATTAACAAAATCAACTTCCTCGCCCGTCAAGTTTCCATTTTTTAATTTCTCGGGTAACAGGTCATAAAATTCATCTAGCATTTGGTTTATATCTTCTACCTTCAAGTTCGGTTTATTGAAGACAAACGCTAATTCATTGTTAGGTGTTCTTCCGATACCACCATTAGCAAACCTTACCTGATCAATCTCAATAAAAGCATCATGACCTTTA
>MDSZ01157753.1_pt1 | contig 12142 bp, 8 predicted proteins | sample 811201 | NCBI WGS metagenome assembly MDSZ01 (sample SAMN05326647, study PRJNA326480) | marine metagenome | isolation source: seawater | place: Indian Ocean: North | collected 2010
GGGCTGTATTGAGACTTCTCATCAGCACTGGGCTGATTAATAGAGTCTGTGCCGCCAGCCTCCATCTCGGGGGCTTTGGTGTTTTCTTCAGACATGGTAAACGGGAATCACTCCCTAGTTGACGCGCTAGTGTTCCTATCAGCCAATTCTTGAAACAGACAATATTGCTTGGCTGATGTAATAATCAGCACCTTGTTCTTGATCTATTTTGCATTCAAGAAATGCTGAACTTCTAGTGACGCATGCCACAATTGAAGCTTTTTGAGTCAAAGTAATCGCAGTACTGGTTGCTGTATGAGCAGGGAACGTGAAATGCGTCCTAGTATCAACATCATCAAGGCCAGCGCCTTGAGAAAATAAAATTTCAAGCCAATGAGAATTATAACTATTAGCGCTAAGATTGTTTAAAACAAAATCAGCAACAAGGTCTATTTGATAAATGCCTGGCGTTATACCACTTATCGTATTAGTTCCGCTGACAGAATCTTCAAGTAATAGAGTTGGATCATTATTGGGACTCTTTGGCCCTTGGTTGTTGTTATCGCTTAGATTTTCATACGTCATATCTCGCCAAACGCCTGTTAAGCCTGTCCATTCACCGATTCTGTCTGAAAACTGAATTGTGCTAGTTGGTGCAGTTGTTTGCCTGTAGAATAGTTTTGCATAAGTAGGTTTTTTGGTAGTCCATAAACCCTGGTGATAAGTAAGAATATCTCCATCGATAAATGCATTATTTGTTACATCGAGTAATTCGCTAACGTTTACACCAGACTTGTTGTTGTTAAAGTCGACACGTTCAATTGGTACATCGATGTTGCCGCCAGCTGGATCACGGTGTGCCTTTTGTAGATCTACATAATGAGGTCCAATCAAACGAGTATCGTTTTCATATTGGATTGAATAAAACGATCCAGCACTGCTAAATAAGAAATTATGGTCAGAAGTAAACGACCCTTGCAGCGTTCCTGCTCCTTCGTCTTCGCCATTCACCCAAGCCCTAAAGTCTGTGCCTTTTCTAACAATCGAAACGTGAACCCATTGATCAAGTAACTCAGGAACAGTCCATTCAATTACCTTTTGAGCAATAATACTTACAGTGCCGCTAGTGGTAGCAGCGCTATACAAACTAAGTGCAGTGCCAGAATATTCAGGGTAGAAAAATTCATAAGATGGGCTGTTATTGCTGTAAAACAGCATTGCGTCCACCCATGCACCACTACCGGTGGGTTTATACAACCAAAAGTCTAAAGTGAAGTCAGTTGAGTCTGTAAATGATCCTACCGGGTTGTAGTCATGACTATTGCTGTCATAAGCCGCATCACCATAAGGTGGTGGGGGGATTGACCCTGGACTCGCTGAGTGAAGGTCAGTACCGTTGTTTCCAGTTGAGCTGGTGGTATCTTCAGTCCAATCAGATGCGTTGCCAGTGTAAATATTGCCAGTAGTGCCAGCAGAGAAATCAACACCAATAAAATGCTGACCCGAAGTTATTTTTATAGCCTCACCGGGACGCTTCAGACTCCAATTGTTGTCAGTGTCATACCTTAGGATCTTACCTAAAGAGTTATTTTTTGGAGCGGTGCTGGTGCTATCGTAGCCATCTACGTCTGAGTGGTTTGATAATTTACCGATAGCTTCGCTTTGTTTTTTATTTGTAAATCTAGAATTTGTTGAGTCGAACGACAAGAGTTCGCCGTTAGCAATCACTGGCGTTGTTGTGCCGGTAGTAACAGTGTTTGATACGTCTGCAGTAGTCAGTTCAAATAAAAACTGGTTAGCGGCTGGTTTGCTTACAATTGTATGCGTACCGTTTAAAGTGGCTACACCCGCGTTGCTGATCGTTATTTGTTGGTTTACTACATAAGGATTACCTTCTGATGTATTTATAGTTACAGTGTTACTGCTTACGCTATAGCTTTGTATAGCACCAATATCTTCAGTAGTTAAATGTACATTTGTTAAATCTGCTAAATCTCCTGCTCCGCCAACTAAATTGCCACCGACAGTTGCGCCATCGCCAATATAAAACTTATCTTCATCAGTAATATATACCGGCTCGCCAATAGCAGGGATAAAATTCTCAGAAGTTACATCAGCTGCAGTACCTCTTCTGAATTGTAAACCCACGACTAATGGTCAAAGACTAGACTAGTATTCCTTGAGTCCATATATTTGGGAGCATTTTTTTTCAAGAAATCCTAGTCACAGTTCCGTTAGGTTTAACTAATACTGAACCAACTGGCACCCCGATACCACCCTGGGCTCTATACGTTATCGGAGCTGTCCAGATCGCCTGTCCTCTTTCATCACCATCCTCATCCAAAACCCCTACCGCTATATGAACCTGCGTGCCTGCTGTTGCGTACCAGTTTGCTCTCATTGTTAAAGTGATATCTCTAACACCATGGTCTTCATATAATGAAGCGAGATCTACAGTGACTAATTCAGATCCAGATGATGATGTATCGTCTCCTGACCAACTCATATATGTTGAAGTTGAGCCATGTGCCCATCCAACTGGCCCGTCACTAATCGGATTAACAATCTGTGTTGTGTTATCTAAGTCTCTACCATCAAACCATGAATATTCTATCACAACTGCTACAGTAACACGACGTTTAATAATCGCAAGCGCAAATTCTGTTACGCTAGATGGCGGTTGAACCGCTACTTTCTTTTTCTTGACTGCAGGCTTTTGAGGTGCTAAGGGAGTTTTTTTGTATCTTGGCGTAATTAAATCTGTCTTCTTCGCATATTCAACAGTACCAGTTTTGTCAAGTATCATGTTTTTATTTTGAGGATTAGATGTATACCCTTGGCCGTCGGCTGTTTTAGTTTTAGAGCCTTTTTTTACATTAGGCATGCCATCATCATTGTATCCTTTCCATTGCACTTTTGCGGTATCAGCGTCCATTTCTGACTCAATCTGAGCCATGAGTTTATTCCTAGCTTCTTCTGCAAATATTTTAAGTCTATTTTTTAAAGACATTTTAGTAGTTCACTTGCTTAAAGCCTCTAGCAATCCTCAATGTAACTTTACTGTTCCCTGTTGTAGACCTACCAGCAATATTTCTTGCCGAATATGTGCGATTTTTATATTTCACAACTGCTAATCCATTATCATTATATCCCTGCCAAGATACCTTAAAGTTTGAGCCACGATATGGATTGCCTCTGTACGCCGCATCAATAGCATTAATTCGGGAAGCTGTTTGCGTTTCCTTGAGCTTTTCTTGTAAATTCATTACTGAGCCCCATGAAGAATGTTGATTTTAATTCTTGCAGTGCTTCCGTTAGCTAAAACGGCGACTTCATCCAATGTCTGAAAACCTACAACCGATACGGTGCCACTTACGTCACGAAGCAATACAATATGATTGAATCTAATTTCGGTAGAAGATCCGTCGTGGACGAACTCTGCTGTCTTTTCTGTAAATGATTGACCGTTATTATATGTCTCCAAGTCTGATGAAGTATATGCATAGCTTAATCTGGCGTATCCACCGTCTCCTGTATTAATTTCATCAGCCTCAACAGTACTTAAAGAGACCGCATCAGTATAATCAGTTAAATTATATGTTAAAGCAATTTTATAAGTGCCCTGAATGTAATTCGCTTCAGCTTGATCAATAACCTCTGCAGATGTTAGAAGTGCCATTGATCCTTTTATTCGTAGTAGTATTCCACTAGCTTACTGATGAGCTTAAGACTGGCTCGATAGGACTTGCAATAGTACCAAAGTTGAGATTATAATTAATCGGTGTTGTAATAGTGCCGTTATCGATGGGAGTGCCTTGGCTGACAGAAACAAATCCATAATCCCATCCCAGTTGTAAAATTATCTCAGAAGTAATCGATACAAGGTTAAAAGTTTTGAAACTAAAATCAATTTCGATCTCTAGCAATGCTTCTTCATCCCCGCCAGGACCAGGCAATTCATCGGTTCCGATTAAATTCCCGTCTGCGTCAACTACATTGCTACCATAATCGTCTTCTACATTCGCTTCGCCGTTCTGGGCATTACCTTGCCCTATAGGCAGCGGTTCAAGTGCTGCTACCTCCTCACCAGTATCAAAGTCTCCAGCATTCATGTTGTAGTTTCCGCCAGGTCTTGTCCCTAAATCAAAATCTCCACCGCCAGCCGATACGTCACCTGCTGATGTGTTGTCGTCAAATTCACCAGCATCGGCAATAATATTGTCTAGGAAGACATATTGATCAACAGGAAATATATCGTCACCTGAACCTATTTGATTGCCATTGGTGTCTAAAACTTCATAAGAAAATGAAACTTGTGTCGTATCGTTTGTAGGGGGTGTGTAAACTAAATTCCCAGCTTGTATATCTGAAATACTTATGATATCACCAACAGATACTGAATTTCCATTGAGTGTTAAAGTACCAGATTGAGGCAATGAGTTGATCTGTATGCTTGTTGCCGTCGACGCTACGTTAACATCGTTGGTCGTAATAGTAGAGGCCCCCTCAACCTTAGTTATTGTTGTATAGATGTATGGGCTGATTTCGTCTTGGTCAACACTAGACGTTATTTCAGATGTCCTGAAACAATCTAAAGAACATAATATATTGTCTCTATCAAAAACCCAATTAGAAGACGCTGCTCTTAAGCCGTAACGTTTCCCTAAACTCGAAAGATTTAAAGATATCGGGTAATATGGGTAGTATCCAAATAACTCCGCCCTTGTGCCTATTTCTGTAATTCTAAAACCGGAATTATCTGCTGCAATTTTCAGGGCTTCGTTTTTTGCATATTTCTCTAAGATTTTCTTATATTGAGATAATTCTGCTTGCACATTTATAAAAATTGGAGTTCCATTGCTGGTAAACTTTCTTCTTATTGGTGCAAAATCGATAGGCAAGTTGATAATTTTTTCTTGTGGTCCTGGTTGCCCAAGCCAACTCGATTGCACAGATGTATAATCACCTTTTAAGTTAACAGCTTGCTTATATTCTAATTCTTCTGTTTTACTTTCTCCTGCATTATTGCCAGCGCTGTAAATATTTCCATTAGCGTCTCTTTGTATTTCAATACGGTCAGGCTCTACAGGGTTTTTGCTGCCAGTAGATGAATAATTTACACGTTTATAACTGTTAAGTGGGCTTTCGTGGTCAATATATTCAACAGTCTCTTCAACATACAACTTCCCATATTTATAACTTGTTATTGTAGTTGCCGCTAAAAATAAGTTAAAGCTCCCTTCTGGATCTAAATTTCTACTGTCATGGGAGGTTATTAAGCTGTCTCCAGACACTAACCCATCAAATGTTTGCCCAGTAAGCCGAAAAGATGAAAAATTAAATTCACCAGTAGCATAAAAATAATTTATTCCTTCATCAAAGAAAAACCCTGTTGATCTATTTGTTTTATTATAAACCAGTCCGTTTGTAGCCTTTTGTGCAGCATTTGTAGCAGCAGGATGTATATAGTTTTTAGTAATTTTTTGAGCTAAGGAATCGTCTTTGTTGTAAAAATAATGTGTTAAATTATAACTAGAATAGCCATACTTTTTTAAGTAATTATCAACAATGCTTACAGCATTTCGACTCAAAAACTGTGCACCATCTGCAATACCTTTGGCAGCAGTTAAATAATGCTGACCAATACAAGCATAATATTCTGCTGCATTAGCGTTGATTTCACTTTCTTCGCTTAGCTCTTGATTGGTTAAGGTTCTATTTCCGTTCGCGTCTTCTTCATAAAAATAAATAACTGTTTGCTCTCTACTATTATGGTCGTCACGGGTCGTAAAGGCTTGGTTGGCTTTGCCGCACATCGCTTGCGCTTCTTGTGTCTCTCCATTGATAGCATCAACATACTTATTTAGCAGTCCATTTAAGACCGGACCAGCATATGTTCCAGCGGAGGAATGCTCAAAGTCATATTCGTACTCAACTTGATTGCCTGGGCCTGTATAGCTTGTGTAACTACCTTGTGTTACTGTTTCTTTTACTTCTCTCTCAACTGCAACAACTTCGCCTGTTACGGTATATCCATAACTTGCTACTGACGGAGAGTCAGGATCAGAGATCGACCCACAAGCTGGGATACTTTCAGATTGAGCCTCAGGGGCATTCGGAATATTTTTAACCTGAAAAAAAGGATCTAATGCTTCTGCATCAGGAACTCTAATTGTCCTTGTAGTGCTCGATGTAACAAACGGTGGAGGTTTGCCATCGGCACCGGCTCCAGACCCGCCGCTTCCTGTGCCACTTCCAAAAGTAGGTATTTCGACAGATGCCTGCACAATAACTGACGACGGTAATTCTTCGATAGCACCGCCCAAGCTTTCAACATCAACAGTAGTGAATTTGTCAAAACTTACTAATTTACCACCACCTACATTAGCTCCTATGCCGTCGCCGCCAAACTTTTTAGCCTTTTGTATGGTGCCATAAGCATTCTGGAATATAATTAAGCCAGATATATCAAGTAAATTATTCAGGGTGGCTATATCTTTTTCTTCTATAACAAAAGAGTTTTTGATGTCCGCAGGGATGAAAGTATTAATTAATGTTTCTATTTCTGACTCGTAATTTGCTTCTCTTGCTGACAGGTAATTCAAGCTACAGCCAAGTTCAAAAGTAATACTAGGCTCTTTTATGTCGATAGAGGATTCTAAAATTAAAAGACTACCTCTTGGCATCTTTGCAAGCTTGCCATTACTAAGTGTCACATAAATGCTTACAAGACTACCAACGGGAAATTTTGTTTTATTGTAATCTAAAACATCTGCACTACCAGCAAGTTTCATAGTGCCGCGACTTGTAATTATATTTGTCGAATATGCAGAATCGTCACTTACAGAACCATCGACCAAAAAATCACTATAATCTACTCCATTGATATATACTTTAATCTTGCCCGTAGCATTCATCATGGGTTTATGCCTCCGTCAATCCAAAGCTGATAAGATAAATTTGATTAGAATTTCCAACTAATGAAACACTTGGGGGTGTCGTAAAGAACGCTGTTGTTGACACTGCAGGTATGTTTGTATCGCCAGTTTTCTCCCTTAGCAAGTCATCAACAACATTGACAAGTGCGTTGTTCACACTTGAAGATCTGGCAAGATCCCATGCGTCAAAGATTGTATTTAAGGTAGCTATCTGTGCCGGGGTCGCAAATGCAGCAATCGCCCAAATCTTTCTTTGCCGGCGAGCTGGACCTTGTGAATAGCCTAAACCAATTTGTGTAAATTCAAGTGAAGCTTGCCCTAAGGTCTGACCTGGCAGATCATCTCCAGAGAAGTCTGTGAACTCGACAGAGTTGCTTCCATAGCTGACTGTAATACTGCCTGCCATGATCAGAACCTCCGGCTGTTACGAAGGCGCATGCGAGCCACATTGGTCATCAAATCAGAGGCGTCATTGACAGGGCTTTGACTTTGGATCGTTACGTTGTTGGTGATACGGTTTGACGTAGATCCAGACACCGCAGAGCCTAGTTGCTTAGCTAGGCTGCCAGAAACACCACTTGCAGCAGAGGATGCGATGTTAGACATATTAGGCGATTGTCGAGTTTGTTTTGCAGAAATATTTGCATTAATGTCGGCATTTTTTTGCATCGCCTTAACAACTTTTGCTGGAATAATTGTACCGCTGGATGGTGCAGTCCAATTCATGTTGGAAGCCGCAGGCAGCATTTTAACATCGCCAAATTTATTCATAAATGCTTCACGACCGAGGCCAGCGTCATTAACTCGATATGTTTGACCAGCTTCAACAGGACCACCCATAAATCTTGCTGAGGTCTGACCACTTAAAGCAGAAACCATTGACCTTATGTAGCCGAGAGTGTCTCTCATGCTGTCCGAAAACTTTCTAGCTTCCGTGTTGACGCCGGTAAGCTGACTTGCGACACCATTATAAGCGTCTTTCAAAACCGCCCCTGTGCCAACTAATTTCTCATTTGTTTTTTGGATTTCCTTAAACCTATCTGACATCTTTTTAGCAGCCTCTCCCTGTTTTTTGAGTCCTGTTTCTGCGGCCTTGATAGCAACCTTATCTAACTTAAAGACCTCAACTGCTCCTTTGTTTTCAATATTGCCCAATATGTTTTGCATATCTTTTAAGTCTGTTTTTTGCAAGCCAAGTTCTTTTCTGATTTTTTGTTCTTGTACATTTCGATTCTTAAATCGTTTGAACATTCCTTTTTCTACTGCCTGTTGCAATAACATCTGATCCTTGAGGCGTTTTTGAATATTAAGCCTTTGCGTTTCGAGTTTAAAGATCTTCTCCTGTTCTGCTCCAATTAATTTGCTTTGAGCGAGTTGCTGATCTATTTCTCGTACAGCAGCAGTGTCTCCACGTTCCTGTGCCATCACTCGTTCAAGTCTTAATCTTGATTGCAGCTGCTGGTTTTGTAGCTGTGCAACCCTGAATTCAGTAGTGAGCCTAGATCTTGCGATAAGATCTTCGATTTTATTTATTCTCGCCAACATCTTGAGGCGTTTGTCTTCAATATTTCGTTGCTGCTGTGGGCTTTTACCTCGTTTTTCAGCTTCAACAACAACATCTAATAAGCTTCTAAAGTCACTAAGTGCGCCTGTCGTCGAGCTGGCAAGTTTACTTGACGTGTTACTGATTGTTGTTGCAAGTTTTTGAAAGCCATCAGCAGTAGCGTTAATAGCATCTAGTGTTAATCGCAGATCAGCCTGAATAGCTTCATTTGTAGCATTGCTAGCCTCTTTGACTTTTTTCTGTGCTTCAATTTGCAGTGCCGTTAATGCTTTAATTCTTGCATCTCTGTCAGCACCCTTGTCTTCGCCTGGACCCTCCTCTCTAGTTCTTGCTAATTGTGCATTTAAATCCTTCAGGTTTTGTTCTGCAAGCTTTTGTCTTGCTGCTGCTAATATGATTGCTTTACTCGACGCTTCTTCCATGCTGTCACCAAACTCTTTCATGAATCTGGTTTCGAGCCGCATTTCCGCTAAATCTCTTATCTTGCCCTCTTCCTTTAATTGATCGTTCAACTCGCCCATATTTTTAGCCATCTTGCGTACAATTTCGCCTGATTCAGATCTTAAAATCGTCTCTTTTTCTACTTGACCTAATACCATTTTGTAGCCTGTTACTTGTTCCTTCAGGCCAGACGTAAGTGCTTTAGATTTCTCCAGTGCATCTTTACCAGCATTTGTAGATGTATCAATAGTTTTCGCGTAATCTTCTTCAGCTTTTATAGTTTCGTTTAACTGGACTACAAGTTTTTGCAGTGACCCTCTACTGGTAGCAATTGCATTGTCAGTCGCTTCAAAAGCACCAACAGCTATTGCACCACCCTCTTTAGACAAAACACCAACTCTGATTAATTCCTCCTTGACTTTAGATATTCCTTTTGCGGCTTCATTGGTCAATTTAGTTACTCGAATAAATTCATTGACACCCTCTTGACCACTACCACCACGAAAAGTAGTGGCGTCAACAGGTTTTCCTTTTTTTCCGCCTTCGCCACCCGGTAATTTGTTTAATTGATCTGCTGCTTTTTTAGCCTTGTCAGGAATCTGCTCTAATTCCTCAATTATACCCTGTAAACCCTCTTTAAAATCATTTGCAGGCTTGTTTACCTTTTTCGTGGTCTTGGCAAATTGATCCATTCCGACTTTAGCTAATGCAAGCACTGCCACAATTGGTGCAAATTTAATCGCAAATGCCGCAATCAAAGGCACAAGCTTTAATAAAGCTCCCTTCAACAATAAAAGTGTCTTACCAATCCCAACAGCTTGTACAAGAGCAAGCGCTGTAGACAACTTAGTAGCAGCAGTACTTACAAGCGTCATGCTTCCAGCAACAGTTACCAAGAGTCCTTTGATGGCAAGGCTTGCCTTGAAACTCACAAAAGCCAGAGTTGCTATTGTGACAGCTCTAATCAACCCACCGAAAAGCTTAGTAATTCCTGCAATTGGTTCTAGCAATGCAACGATTATCTTGCTTACTTCTGTAACAGCTTTTACAAAATCTCTGGCACCTTTTGCAACTTCATTAAATATTGTCGCCAGGAATTGACCGACTTGTGACTTACTAACAGTTTCAATAAATTCAGCGACAACAACTTGAATCTCTAAAAAAGCCTTTATACCAGGCTCAATCGCCTTACCAATACGCCTGATATTTTGCGTATCAATTAAATCAATCAGGTTTTGTAACTGTTGAATCGTTGCATTACCTGATGCAATTCTTTCACGCAGAGCATCTGCGCCATTCGCCATATCATTAAATGCTTTGACGAAAACTTTTGAGGTGATCTCGCCATTTTTAATCATATCCTCCAGCTGTTGCGTCGTAACACCAAGAGACTTAGCAAGTTGCCCCCTGAAGGCACCGTCAAGTTCAGAAATTTGCTGATTAAGTTCCTCTGACTGCAGCTTGCCTTTGGACAGCACCTGAGCGAACGCTTCCATGAAGCGACCGGTCTGCTCTGTGTTAAGACCTAACGTCTGCGTCCGTGCTGCAATTCCTTCCAAGAATTTACCACTATCGTCAGCGTTTACACCTACAGCTTCTAATGCAGGAACCATCCGCTTAAATGACTTCTCGACCTGCTCTAACGGCGCACCAAGTTCTGCAGAAATCTTTGCTGCATCTGCTAAACGCTCATTAACTTCTGCCGTAGACAGACCAACATTTTTCAATGCCAGCTCAAAACCTTCAAGCGCCTTTTGCTGACCAACGAACTTGTTCAGTGAGCCAGTGAATGAACCGATAATCGCAGCAAATGCAGTAAAGCCAGCTTGTACAGTTGCAATACGATTAAGGACGCCAAAAAACTTGCTTAACGGACTTGTAGTTCCCTTAATTTCATCCCGTATCTTCCTTGCAGCGTTTGCGTATTGGATTTGTTGAGCTGAACCAAGCGTGTATAACTCACTAAGTTTTTGCAGTTTGTTTGCTTGCTCAGTTAGATCAGCAATAGACCCCTTCTGTACACCATTGTTTTGCCTGATCGCAGCAGTGTACGCTCTGATGCCCTTTTCTAAAGTCCTATAACTTCTACTTGTCTTTTCGACTCTACTTTGTGCCTGTTTTAAAAACGATAGCTTCTGTGCTAAGCCCATTGCTGAGCGTTTTTCAGCACCAGTTAACTTGTTTAACTGACTAATCGTTTCCCTGGCTTCTTTACCATACTTATTTAATTTATCCGTAACGACCCCGATGGTGCCGCTGGCTGCATCCTTACCTTCTAAGGTAATCAGCGCTCTTTGACCTGTGGCAACATCACCTGCTTGACGCTTGAATTTATCAATAACCTTGGCAAGCGCTTCTACATCGCCTTGCGCTGCCTTTAATTCTCTCCTGAACTCTGAGACATCGGCACCAGCTCTTAACTCAATACCGAAGCTCTGTTCAGCCATCGACCATAATTAGACTAAATTAGTCTGCCAAGAAAAAACCCCGCCGTAGCGGGGCTTTTGAGCTATTTAGATTGTTATCAAGCGTTAGCGTCAACGTCCAGGATGTAAGGACCGTAGCCGTTCAGGGTTGCGCTGTAGGACACCACGGAGCCAGCCTCGATCGACTCAGAATAGCCCTCAAGGGTGCCATAGCCGTAAATAGTCTCGTCAGTGCCGGTAGGGCCAACACGAGCGAACTTAACGCGCAGGCTGTTGTTAACAGCGTTGGCTTCAGTCAGGCGCAGCACCTGATAAGCAGCACTCTTAAAGTCAGCCACGCCTTCCAGAGAGATGGAGAAGGACTTGGTGGTTGCAATGTTGGTGTTGTAACCCTTGGTGGTGCGATCGTAGGTGATCACGTCTTCACTGGAAGTGTCAGTTTCCAAAGAAGCGTTAGTCAACCCAATCATTTTCAAAGGCTTGTCAGTGGCGGTCGTGCCATCCATTGCATAAGCCTGACTTTCGATGGTAAAAATACCAGTCGAGCTGTCGTAAGAAACAGTGTCGTTGTCAGCGGCAAGATTGCCTTCATCGCCAGCAGAGCTGCTGTCAGTTTTTAAAAAGCCGGTAGAGGCACCGCTCAAACCAGTACCAGTCGTAATTCCAGAGAAGGTCAGATCGACCTCATCAGAATGAACAGGCAACAAGTAGAACTTATAGCCAAAGGCTGCTGAATAATTAGCCATGGGTGAATTTCCAGAATGCTGAAAACTGAGCAAATATGGGGGATTCAC
>MDSZ01222513.1_pt1 | contig 12142 bp, 11 predicted proteins | sample 811201 | NCBI WGS metagenome assembly MDSZ01 (sample SAMN05326647, study PRJNA326480) | marine metagenome | isolation source: seawater | place: Indian Ocean: North | collected 2010
CCTATGGATTTAAAAAAAGAAATTAAATATTTACACAGTGTATTAAGTAAGGTCAAAAGATGAATATTTTAATTACTGGAGGAGCAGGGTATATTGGTTCTATTCTAACACCTTTATTACTTGCTAGTGGACACAGGGTTACTGTTATAGATAATTATAAATATAATCAGTCTTCATTATCAACATTATTTTTAGATAAAAATTTTAGTTTAATTAAAGAAGATTGTAGAAATATAAATATTTTAGAAAATATAATTAAAGAATTTGATATAATAATTCCATTAGCTGCCTATGTGGGCGCACCACTATGCAATAAAGATCCTTGGGCTGCATCTAGTATAAATAAAGACAGTATAATTAGTCTGTTTAATATATTATCAAAAAATCAGCTAGTGATAATGCCCACAACTAATTCTGCCTATGGTTCTGGGAATAAAAATAATTATTGTGATGAAAATTCTCAATTAAACCCATTATCACTATACGCAAAAGAAAAAGTTGAAATTGAAAAAATCTTAATGGAAAGACAGAATTCAATTAGTTTTAGACTAGCTACAGTTTTTGGTATGTCACCGAGAATGCGCTTAGATTTATTGGTTAATGATTTCACTTTTAAGGCACTAAATGAAAAATCAATAGTTTTATTTGAATCACATTTTAAAAGAAATTTTATACATGTGCAGGATGTGGCAGGTGTATTTAAACTAGCAATTGACAATCCAAAAAAATTTGTTGGCGAAATATTTAACGTGGGTCTTAGTGATGCAAATTTATCAAAATATGAATTATGTGAATTAATTAAAAAATTTTTACCAGATTTTGAAATATATAAGTCTAATACAGGCAAGGATCCAGACCAGAGAAATTATTTAGTTTCTAATGAAAAAATAGAAAAAAAGGGCTTCAAACCAGCAATTAGTATTGAAGAAGGAATAAAAGAATTAATTCAGGGATTGAAAATATTTAATACCAAACCTTATACAAATCTACATTGAAGATTCTAATTGTAGTTCCAACATATTTTCCTGCATATGAATTTGGAGGACCAATATTTCAAATACATTATTTGTCAAAAAATTTGATTAAGCAAAACTATCAAGTAGATGTTTGTACAACAAATAAAGGTAATGAAAAAAAATTCAAATCTAATTTAAAGCAAATAGTAAATGGAGTAAATGTATTTTATTTTAACAGATTATTCCCAAAATTTTATATTTCTATTAGTATGTTTTTTTTCTTAATTAGAAATATCAAAAATTATCAAATAGTACATATACATTCAGTTTTTAATTTTCCAACAGCTATTTCACTAATATTTTCTTCAGTATATAATAGAAAAATTATATTATCACCACGTGGAATTCTGGATCAAGAATTAATTAAAAATAAAAATACTTTATTAAAAAAACTATGGTTATTTTGTTTAAATAGATACTTAAAAAAAGTTGATACTTTTCACGCTACTTCAAATTTAGAAAAAGAAAAAATAAAATTTTATTTTAAAAATAGTAATATTAAATTAATTCCAAATGGCATTGATATTGGTGATTTAAATAAAAATATTGATCAAAATGTATTAAAGTCTAAATATAGTGCCTATTTTGACAAAAAAATAAACTTATTATACATTGGAAGAATTGATAGGAAAAAAAATATTGATCTAATTATTCGATCAATTCACAAATCAAAAATTTCAAATTTTAATTTAAATATTGTTGGTAATGGTGATAAAAATTATTTAAAATATTTACATAATATTGCAAATGATCTTAGATTAAATAAAAATATAAATTTTATTAATCATATAGATGGAGATAATAAAATTTATTTTTATCAAAATTCATCACATTTAATATTGCCCTCTAAATCTGAAAATTTTGCAAATGTAGTTATTGAGTCAATTTTTTATGGAAAATCAGTACTAATAAGTGATAAAGTTGGTTTGAAAGATTTTGTTAAATCTAATAATTTTGGAACAATTTGTAACAGTAAAAAAACATTTGAAAAAGAATTAATAAATCTTATTGAAAATAAGAAGATAATTATAAATACAGAAAAAAAAGGAAAAGAAATGGTAATTAATCATTTTGAATGGAATAGTTTAATACATGAATATATAAAAATGTATAAAGAACAATTATGAAATCAAAATATAATATTTTACTAGTTTCATCCTGTGGAGGTCATTTAAGAGAATTGTTAGAGCTGAAAGAATGTTATTCTCAATTTGAGCACACTTATTGTTTAAATGATAAAATTCAATTAAATGAATACATGAAAAATAAAACATTATTTATTACACATGCTGAGCGTAGTTTAAAACAATTAATAAATCTTTTTGAAGCTTTAATTATTTTGTATAAAATCAAACCAAATATTATTTTATCTACAGGCGCAAGTCCTATTGTTCCATTTTCCATATGGTGTAAATTCTTATTTCAAAGTAAAATTATTTATATAGAAACAATTACAAGTGTAACTAAACCAAGTTTAACTGGAAAAATAATGTATTACTTGTCAGATACTTTTTATTTTAGATGGAAAAGTCTAAAAAAATATTTTCCAAAAGGAATATTAGTGGAAAGATTTTGAACGGAACTTTTTGTACAGTTGGAAATTTAAAAAAACCTTTTAAAAGGTTTTTTGATTTAATTTTTGATTCAATTGATTTGTTGCCTAAGCCTATTATTATTCAGTGTGGTCATAATAAAATTAATGAATCAAGTTTATATAATTTTAAAACTTTTTACGATATCAATGAGCATCAAAATAACATATCAAATAGTCAAGTTATAGTTTCACATGCTGGAGCGGGCACAATATTTCAATGTCTGCAAAGTAACAAAAAACCAATTATAATACCTAGACTAGGTGATTTAAATGAGCACATAAACAATCATCAGTTGGATTTATTTAAAAAATTGAATACCCTTGACTTGATTTATACTGCAAATTCTAGAGACGATTTTTATAATCTTATAAAAAAAAATATTTTTACACAGAATAATGATTTAAAAACTGATCCCTTAATTAACATTATTAAAGATCAAATATTAAAATTAACCAAATGACAAATAAAACAATAATTGGAATAAATGCTTTTCATGGGGACTCTTCTGCATGCCTGATTGAAGACAATAAACTAATTTTCGCTTCTGAAGAAGAGAGATTAAATAGAATTAAGCACTGGGCAGGTTTTCCCATGCAATCTATTGAATTATGTATTTCTAAACAACGTGTAAAAAATAGAAATATCACACTTGCATTTAATTTTAACTTATACGGTAATTTATTTGAAAAATTTTCGTATTTGTTTTTAAATCCTTCTAGAATAATAAAAATTAAGAGATCAAAAAAAAGATTAAGTACTATACAGGAGTATGTTTTAGAACTTCAAAATAAATACCCTAGTATAAAATTTAATTGTAAATTTGTTGAGCATCATAAATCACATATTAATTCATCATATTACTTGTCAGATTTTACAGACTCAGGATTTATCTCCATAGATGGTTTTGGTGATTTTTTAAGCTCTAAATGGGGTTATGTAAAATCAGGTAAATTTATAACAAAAGGAAAAACTTCTTTCCCACATTCTTTAGGTATTTTTTATCAATCCATTACACAATTTTTAGGATTTAGTAACTATGGTGATGAATATAAAGTAATGGGTTTAGCCCCTTATGGAAGAGATTCATATAAAGAAGTTTTCGATAAAATAATTAAATACAAATATCCTGCTAGCTATGAGCTTAATTTAAAATATTTCAGACATCAAGATATAAATTTTAAATATGCATGGGAAAATGAAGAACCTAAAATTGAAAAACTTTACTCAACTGAAGTTTTCAATTTGTTTGGAGAGGCTCGTAAATCAGATGAAGCTATATCTCAAAAACACAAAGATATAGCATGTTCACTTCAACTCAAATTTGAAGAAATTGTTTATAAGATGCTTAAAGATGTAAAAAAAATTACTAATATGAGCAAAATTTGTATTTCAGGCGGCTGTTCAATGAACTCAGTTATGAATGGCAAGATGCATAGCTCAAAAAAATTTCAAATTTTTGTGCCACCTGCTGCAGGTGATGCTGGTGGTGCTATTGGTTCTGCTCTTGAATGCATTGATATTATAAAAAAATCAAAAACTAATACAAACTACAATAACCCTTATTTAGGTATTAAATACAATATAAGTGATATCGAAAAAATTTTAATTAAATCACTTAATAGCTATAATAATATTTATTATGAAAAATTTGATTTTAATTACATAAATGAAGAAATTTCCAAAGAAATATCAAATGGCAAAGTTATTGGATGGTTTCAAGGTCCCTACGAATGGGGACCAAGAGCTCTTGGAAATAGATCAATATTAATGGATCCCAGAAATAAAAATGCAAAGCAATTACTAAATGAAAAAATTAAAAGAAGAGAAACATTTAGACCTTTTGCTCCATCTATATTGGAGGATCATGTTGATGATTGGTTTGATAATCCAGTTTATTCACCATATATGTCTTATGTAATTGATTTTAAAGAAGATAGAAAAAAATTGATACCAGCTGTTTGTCATGTAGATGGCACAGGTAGACTTCAGACAGTCTCAAAAGAGTTTAATAATAAATATTATCAACTAATTCAGAGTTTTTATAACTTAACAAAAATTCCAATTTTATTAAATACATCATTTAATGAAAATGAACCTATAGTAAACCATCCTAGTGAAGCTATAAATTGTTTTTTAAGAACAAAAATGGATATTTTAGTTATAGAAAATTATATTATTTGCAGAAAATAATTAATGAAAATTTCAATTATTACAATTACTTTAAATTCAGAAGAGACAATTATTAAAAATCTAGAATCTGTTATTGCCCAAAGCTATAAAGATGTTGAGCATATTATAGTTGATGGAGGCTCCAATGATAAAACAATGCAAATTATAAAAGAAAAAAATTTTAATAAAATAGTAATTTCTAAATCAAAAATAATAGGAATATATGAATCATTTAATGAAGCTCTAAAATTAGTAAATGGTGATTATTTTTGTTTTTTAAATTCAGATGACTATTTTGATAATGAAAATGTTTTAAAAAATATAATTGAAAATATAAAAAAAGAAAAAAATCCAATTTATTATGGAAATATTAATTATGTTAATAAAAGTAATAAAATTATAAGAAAATGGAATAGCGGTTATTATAACAAAAGAAAATTAAAATTAGGATGGATGCCACCTCATACTGGTACTTTGTTTTCTTCTAAACTTCTAAAAAATGGCTTGTCATTTAATCAAAAATATAAAATTTCATCAGATTATGATTTTATGTTAAGGTCAATAATTTTATCAAATCATAAGCTTAATTATTTAAATTTAACTGTAACAAATATGAGACTAGGTGGTGAAAGTAATAAAAATATACAAAACTTAATCAAGGTATTTATCGAAGATTATAAAATTGCAAGCTTATATTTTAGATATCCAATTATTACAGTATTAATGAAAAAATTAAGAAAAATTAACCAATATTTTTTTTAACAATTCTACTAAAAAAAATCTCTATAACTTGACACAAAAAATAAAATAAAACAAAAATTACAAAGAGTTGATAACTACCTGAAAATATTTGTTTTAATGATAAATTCAAATTAACCACATGAATAATTAAAGATGCTCCTAAAAATTTAAGTAAAATATTATTTGATAATATAAATACAAGTATGGAAGTATAAAATATACCCATTATAAAACTAATAATAAATATACCGTTATTTAAAAAATTAATCCATGCTTCAGTAAGAATACTTACAGAAATTATAGTTCTATTTCTATCATCTTTATTTTTTAAATTATTCATTAATTTCATATAAACATCATCCGCATTATCTATTGGTTTATTTTCAAATAAAATTCTTGGTATAAATGTATAAAAAATAGGTATATATGTTTTTCCATTCACAGCATGCAATTCATTAACTTCACTAATTACTTGCACCAAAGGTGAAAAAAAATCAATTCTGTGAACAAATCTAAAAAAAATGTAGCAAGATGATTGAGTTTTTAAATTTAAAAATTCCTTTATTTCAGGAAAATTTTCAAGAAAATTCAAATTTAGTTTATTTTTTTTATACTTTCCATTTTCGAATACCAAACTGGAAATTAAATTTTCAATAATTGTATTTTGAAACTTATAACCATTACTACATATATCTGAATACAAATAACTTTTATTATAGACTAGAAATTCTAGTTTTTGTTTCATAAAAAAATCTTCTGCATTTCTGTAATCGTAAATTTCAGGATAAGTTACATTTTTTTCAGTGTATTGATAATTTAGTTTATCCATACCACCATAATGAACATAATCTCTATAAATTTTTTTTAATCCTAAGACAGTTATAGCTAGTAAAGTAGATAAAAAAATTACATATAAAAATTTTTTCAAGCTAAATTTATACGAAACGATAATTATAAAAGTAATTAAAGTAATTAGAAAAAATTTACTATCACCAGAATATAAACAAATTAAATTACACAAAAATAGACTGAAATAAATAATTATAAGATCTTTTTTTCTATAATTTATTGTGGTATTGAGCAGCATCAAAATTAAAATAAAGTGCTGACCTATATAAAATAAAAGATTATAATAGTATAAATCCAAAATAAATAGTTTTGATATAAAAGTAGATAATATTGAAAACAAACTTATTAAAATAATTGTAAGAAATTCTATTTTTACAATTTTATTTTTAAGTTTTTTGAAAGGATTAAAATAAAGAAAATAAAGGCAGAGAATATTAATTATTAAAATAGATAGTAAATAATAATTTTTAGCTAAAACTACATAACTTTTATCAACCTCAAACTCAGAATAGTAAAAATTATTATAAAATAAAATTGGTAATACAAAACCAAGAATGATTGGGGATTGAAGTATTAATATTAAAGGATAGTGTTTAAAGTTATATAAAAAATTTATCATTTAATTATTTTTGAAACCAAAAAAAAATTTATATTTATCAATAAAAAAATACAAAAATAAACAAAAAAATAAAATTGTAATATTTTTAAGGAATATGACTGTATGAGCTTCAAAAGATTGTTCAAAAGAAGATAAATATTGAATAAAAAAGAAAAATGAAATTGTTTTCAAAAATAAATTGCCAGATATAAAGCTACGATTTAGTATCAAAGTCACTATTGCTATTTTAAGGATATACATAAAGATGAAAACATATCCTCCAATCCAATAAATTTCACCAATTAAAGTAGGACTTACCCCTAATTTATAATTTTCATTTCCAATACCTGATTTGATATAAAAATTATCAACTTCTATGTTTCTTTCATAATTAAATGTATAATTTATGTATTTTAAAAAAGAATTTAAGTAAGTGAATATAATCATTTTATATTCATTAAATACTTTTCTTTCTTTTAGTTGATTATTATTTAATAAATAAATGAGACTAGAAAGAGGCTGATAGTTATTTAATCGTACAGTTAAATTATAAATTGTATTATTTATAAAATTCATTTTCATAATATTGTTATAAGTAACTTCTTTAAATTCATCTGTATTTGGAATTTTTAAATTTTTAGTAATAGTTTTACTTTTTATATTGTAATCATTAAAAGCACGTTTTTTACATATATCATATTTTGAATATTTAGTTCTGTCTTTGTATTCTTCTAAATTATTTTTACATTTAAAAAAAACAAAATTTTTATTAAGTATTACATCAATTATTTTTTTATTTTTATAATCTAATTCAGTGATGTAAATTTTTTTATTTAAATCAAAAACATGAATTCCTATAAATTCCAACAAGGTAGCATCTTTTTTTACAGTTAAGATGTTAAAAAACATAAAAAATATGATAAAAAAAGAAAAAAATTTAAAAATATAGTTCTTAAAATTTGTAAAATTAAAAATTTCAAATAAAAAAATAAATAATATTATTATAATTAAATTAATTCTTCCACCATGGGAAAACAAGACAAAAAAAATAAAGTATACAATTGGTACTACAAATAAATAAATGTATTTTGGTTTATTTTTATTATAATAACTTGCTATAAAGAATAATAATGAAAGTAAGCTTAATACATTCATTGATGAGAAATATTCAACAATAAATAAACTAGAATTAACATCACTATATTCATAATTTAAATATGATCCATTTATTACATTATTAATTTTTGAAGCTAGACCAACAAAAAATAAGATATATGCAAATAATAATAGAGAGTCATCATTCCAATTTATTATATTAAACTTAAATCTATTTAACGATAATTTAACTGCACTAGTATAAAAAAATAAAAATGCAATCAATACAAGCAATACTATAAAAATGTACTGAAAATTAATATAGAATATATATTTAGGATTAATTATAGAAGAAATATAAGGAAATAAAAAATATGAAAATGAAAAATACATAATTATTAAATAAAAAAATAAATAATTTTTAATTTGTAAATTATTTTTAAGATTCATAATTATTTTATTTTGATGTATACTGATATTGTTGCAAAAGATAATTTTTTTAAAATTGGTGTTATACTGATAATATAATCAAGGTAAAAAAAGATATAAATAAGATAAAATGGTAATTTTGAAAAAATTTTAAAAGCATCAGGATTATAAAAAAAAATATATCCAAGATATCCAATTCTGTGATTAGTAATTAGTTTGAATCCATTTTTTTCAAAAAAATTATTTAATGCTTTTAGCTCTATTCCTGATTCAGTTTTTTCATCAAAAAAAGAATTTCTTTTATATATAAAGTTTCTTATCAGTTTTATTATTGAATATTCATGTGTAGGTTCAAGATTAATAAAATGTGCATTTTTTTCATAATATTTAGAAATATTTTTTATAGCTTTGTCTATATCGTTAGATACATGATGAAGACCTCCTATTAATATGCCAAAATTAAAACTTTTTTTAGTTTTAAATTTATATATATCTGCTTCTTTAATATTTAAATTGGAATAATGTTTTTTGCAAAAATTTACAACTTCACTACTATAATCAAAACCAATATAATTGCTTATATTATTAAATTTTGAATTTAATATTTGATAACCCTCAATAAAACCACACATTGGTTCAAGGATAGAAATTTTTTTATGTGAATTATCAAATATTTTTGAATATTTTTTAAAAAAAAAATCCCATGTCATTTTTTTAAAACTAGTATGAGATTTTATTTTTCTATATTTATAATAATCATTGGCAATAGAGTCAAAATGTTTTTTTTGCCTTAAATTTAGGTCTTCCATAATTTTATAAAAAATCTTTTATATTTATCTGCTTTAAATGATGTTTTTTATTTCTGTTAAAGCCATTATTTTTTATATTCTGAATTAGTACGATAGTAATTAATATTATAGAAAATGTTATAGAAATAATTAAAGAAGACCATCCAGAAATCAAATTCTCATTATAAATGTAAGTAAATAAAATATAAATTACATAAACTAACTCTAATATGATTATTGATAACAAAATTAAATTAATTACAATTTTTTTATTAGAGAAAAAGCTAGACAATGCTAAAAATAGCATTTTTTTGAAACTATATTTAGTTTCGCCATATCTTCTTTTTTTTACTGATGTGCTAATATTTGTAATTGATAAATTAAGACGGTTTACTGCTCCTCTTATAAAAGGGGGATGTTCAATTTTATTTAGAAGTTCTTTTGCAGCATCTTGAGAAATTAATCTAAAATCAGAATATCCATTTATATTTTCACCACTTATCAAGTAATAAATAAAATAAAAAATATTAGAAAAAATTTTTTTTAAAATTGAGTCTGTATTCCTATTAATTCTTTTTGAATTAACAACATCATATCCGTTTATATATAAATCAATAAATTCATTAATTTTTGTGAAATCATGCTGTAAATCGCAATCAATTGAAATGAATGCATCAACTTCATTTAATAAATATTTATAAGCTGCCAGTAATGCATATTGATGACCATAATTCTTTTTCAATGAAATAGCTTTAATTTTAATATCCCTATTTTTAAGATTTTTTATCTTTTTATAGGTTTCATCTGTACTACCATCATCAATATATAAAATCACAGAGTCTTTGGAGATAATATTTTTCTGAACAAGTTTTTTCAATTCACTACTTATATATTCAAATGAATATTCAATATTACTCTCCTCATTATATGCAGGTAATAATATTGCTATTTTAGGTTTAAAATTATCATTGTTGAATACAAGTTTCATAATTTTAATTTTAACATATAATCATAAGAAAGGTTATAAAAAATATAATTATCATAGTACTGAAAAATATATAATAAATAGTGCTTTAAAAAATTATGGTTTATAAAAAAAGAAGATGGTGTCTTTGAAATATCAAATATTTCAAAATTTTGATTTTTAAAAAATATTAAAAGATCCTTTGATTGATTTGCATTTAATATAAAATATATGTTATCGTATTCTTCTAAATTCTTATTAATATATTTTTCAAAATAACTTAGAGAGTAATTGATATTCAGATCTATTAATTTCAAATCAATATTATTACAATGCAAACTTTCATTTTGTAATGAAATTCTTTTAAAAAAAGTTCTATCCCAATAATCAGTTTTTTCTCTTACTAATACTTCTGGTGTATCAAAAATATTGATAACAATTTTTTCATTTGTATTACATGATGATTTAAAAATATTATTAACATTATTCTGTGTTATAATTGAATTAAGGGGTGAAAATTTAATTTCAATTAATGTATGCAAAACTGATGGTAAATTAATTATTAATAGCAATGAAGCAAAGATGTAAAAATTTCTTAAATAATATTTATTCAGATTTTTAAAATCTATTGAATAGATAATTAATAAATAAACAGGAAGAAAATATTTTGAACTATAAGCTCCAATTATAATAAGAATAAAAAAATAACATATTCCATAGGATAAAGAAATTAATTTGACATCATTAAAATTAAAATTCTTAATTTTATAAAAATTTGAAATGACAGAAAAAAATAGTAATAAATATAATAAGGCATCTGAAAAAATAGAATTAATTAAAAATTTTAATGATTTAGTAAAGCTAAAATTATTTGCATCGGCATATATTTCAAGTTGATTGATTAAATATATTTGAAGTATTAAGTAAATATAAATTAAAGATACAATAACAGTTACAATACTTGATATAAAAAATATTCTATTAAATTTGCATTTATTTTTCATAAATAAATTAGCAGATATATATATAAAATTTACCAAACCTAATGAGGCAAGTGCCACTTCTTTACTCATTATTGTTAAAGCAAAAAAAATGACTGATAACAGATAATTTTTTTCAAGATAAAATAAATATAATATTAAAAATAATAATACATACCTATCTGAATTTGAAAAAGCATTATAGGATAATACAAAAGGTATTGATAATAAAAAAATTAAAATTAAAAAGAAATTTTTGTTATTTTTGTAAATAAAATGACATGATAAAATAATTAAAAACGTTGATGATACAGCTTGAAAAAAATTTATATTTTCAACAACAAAATTTTTATTGAAGATTAAACTAAAAAATTTAAATTCAATAAGAAAGGTTGGAAAAAATCTTGCAAACTCGTTGTACATTCCAGCATTTGGCCAGACAAGATATCTTGAATTGTATGAAAAATTTTCATCATCATTAGTAATGCCAAATAAACTTATCCTAGAATAATGATCTATTTGTTCATTAAATATAAATGCAAAATAATCAAAAAACCCATATGCTATTAAAAAAAATATTATTAGATAAACAAAAAAATTAAATGTTTTTAATTTCATATATTTTTATTAACCATTAAACAAAAATTTGGATCTTTAATTCTATGTTTATATGCAGATAGATTAAAGAAATTATTTTTTAGTTTTATATATTTGCCAAAGAATCTTAATAACTCTTTTAGATTATAGTCTGGTATATATGATAAATTTGTACAGTAATATTCTTTAAGATTATGCTCTTTAATAAGTAATTCTCTATTTATTTGATTATTAGAATTAATATTTAAATAAAAAAAATTTCCTAAAATTGATATATCAATTTCAGATATTGGTTTTGTTATGTTTTTATAAATTGATAAA
>MDSZ01263879.1_pt1 | contig 12142 bp, 12 predicted proteins | sample 811201 | NCBI WGS metagenome assembly MDSZ01 (sample SAMN05326647, study PRJNA326480) | marine metagenome | isolation source: seawater | place: Indian Ocean: North | collected 2010
GAAAACGAAGTAGAAATCGTTAATGTTTTTTTTTTATTTTTATCCTTCATATATAATTATTTATAAATTATCTCCCTTGCTGACATGATCAAATTATCAGCTTCTTCTCTAGACAATGAAAACTCTTCGAGGTAGCCTTCTATCCTTATCTTTTTTCCTTTTAATTCATCAAATCCACCAATTAGCTCGTCTGAAGATAAATCAGCAAACTGACTTAATTTTTTAATATTTTTTTGTCCAAGAATTACCAACATTCCTTGAGTCATTCCTTTTAAATTAATTAAAGAATCCTCCACACCTAATTCCTTTAGCTTTTTTCCTACTTCTTCTTTCTCTTTTATTAATGTTTCTTTTGATCTGCTGATAAGTTCTTTTGCAGTATCTTCGTCAATACCCTCTATTTTTGATATATCATCTGGACTAGATTGAGATATCTCTTCAACAGTTTGAAAGCCCTCAGAAACAAGGAGTTGCCCCAAAGTTTCGTCTACTTCTAAATTTTTTATTAAATTTTCTGTTTTTTCTTTAAACTCTGTTTGTCTTCTTTCGGAGTCCTCTTTGTCTGTCAAAATATCTATCTCATAATTAGTTAACTTAGAGGCCAATCTTACATTTTGACCTCTTCGTCCAATAGCTTTTGACAAATTTTCTTCAGTAAGTATCACATCTATTCTCTTATTGCTTTGATCAATTAAAACTTTCTGAATTTCGGCTGGTGATAGAGACTCTGATATTAATGTTGGTAAATCTTCAGTCCATTTTATTATATCTATTTTTTCCCCATGAAGTTCATTTACAATAGTTTGAACTCTACTTCCTCTCATACCTACGCAAGCACCAACTGGGTCTATAGAAGTATCTTTTGAATTGACGCAAATTTTTGCTCTACTGCCTGGATCTCTAGCAACAGATTTAATTTCGATTATACCCTCGTAAATTTCAGGAACTTCTTGAAAAAATAATTTTGCTAAAAATTGAGGATGTGCTCTAGAGAGGAATATTTGATGTCCTTTTAATTCTTTCTTTACTTCATAACAATAGGCTTTAACTCTATCGCCATTTTTTAATATTTCTCTTGGAATAAGTTCTTCCTTCTTGATAATCGCCTCTGCTCTGCCAAGATCTACAATTACATTTCCATATTCTAATCTTTTAATGATACCACTGAGTATCTGTCCCTGCTTATCAATAAAGTCATCGTATTGTCTATTTTTTTCAGCCTCTTTTACTCTAGAGCTTATTACTTGTTTCGCACTTTGAGCAGCTATCCTTCCGAAATCTACCTGTGGAAGTTGTTCGTATAATTTATCTCCTACTTTGTGGGAACTTTTTTCTTTATTTGAGTTAGCATCTTTTAAAGATATTTCTCTACTGGGATCTTCAACTTTATCGACTACTTCCAATACTTTCATTATTGAAATTTCACCGTTTTCCCTATTGATTGTAACTTCGATATTATTATCATTCCCAAATTTTGTAAGAGCTGCCCTTTGAATAGCACTCTCCATTGAGCCAATAACAAGCTCTTTGTCTATTGACTTTTCATTTGCAACTGCTTCTACAATTCTTAAAAGCTCTAATTTATCTAATCCTCTATTTAACATTTATATTGCCCTAAAAAAAAATGGGCTAAAGCCCATTTTGTGTTTATTAATAATTTGTCTATTGATATTAAATTATTGGTGATTTTGCAAGATCACAGTTTAAATAAATCAATTTTGTCTATTTTTTCCCAAGAAAATTCACCTTTTGATGTAGGCTTTCTTCCAAAATGGCCATAAGCTGATGTAGTCTCATAGATGGGTTTGTTTAAACCCAAAAGCTCTCTAATTCCTCTTGGAGACAGATCAAAATTTTCATTAATAAGTTTAATTATATGGTCAACTTTTTCGCTGTCTTTCTCACTCAATTTTACAAATATAGAAAGTGGTTTTGAAACTCCTATAGCATAAGAGAGCTGTATTAAACATTTTTCTGAGACTCCTGCAGCTACTATATTTTTTGCTAAATATCTTGAAGCGTACGCTGCTGATCTGTCCACTTTCGTTGGGTCTTTTCCAGAAAAAGCTCCACCACCGTGCGGAGCAGCTCCTCCATAAGTGTCAACTATAATTTTTCTTCCTGTTAAGCCAGTGTCTCCATCCGGTCCGCCAATAATAAATTGGCCTGTAGGGTTTACATATAACTCTTTATCTTCCAGTTCCTTTAAAAAATTTTTTGGAATAGATTTCTGAATATAAGGTAAAACTAATTGTTTAACTTGATCCTGATTTAAATCTTTAGAATGTTGGGTGGAAATTACAATAGATTTAACCTTTGACGGCTTGTTATCCTCGTACAACATTGTTACTTGGCTTTTGGAGTCTGGTTCAATTCCTTTTAATTTTCCAGATTTTCTATCTTCTGCCATTAATCTGAGTATTTTATGTGAATAGTATATAGGTGCTGGCATTAAATCTTCTGTTTCCTTACAAGCGTATCCGAACATTATACCCTGATCGCCTGCACCTTCATCTTTGTTATTTTTTGAGTCAACACCAATTGCTATATCTTTTGACTGTTCATGCAGATATGAGTCTATTTGGGCTGTTTTCCAACTAAAGCCTTCCTGATCGTAGCCAATATTTTTTATACATTTTCGAACATTATCAATTAATTTTTCATTATCTAATTTTGGTCCTCTTGTTTCACCAGCAACAACTACTCTGTTGGTAGTTGTTAATGTTTCACATGCTACTCTTGAATATGGATCTTTCGAAAGGTAAGTATCTACAATCATATCTGAAATTCTGTCACAGACTTTATCTGGATGTCCTTCAGAAACTGACTCGCTTGTAAATAAGAAATTTTTAGTTTTCATAATATTTTTTGTTAACAAGAAAAATACAAATATATGATAATAAAAGGATAAAAAATATCAAATCATTTCTATTTTTATTTTCATTTTTTAATATGGGTATATTTAACTCGATATTTCCAGCTTCAGTATTTGATAGGATTTTTTGGACTATTCCTTTGTTGTTAATAATTGCCGATATTCCCTTATTTGCAGAACGTATTAAAAATGAATTGTTTTCCACAGCTCTAAAAACAGCCTTTGAAAAATGTTGGTGCGGACCAATTGAATTTCCAAACCATGCATCCTCTGAAATATTAATTATTAAATTGGTATCTAGATCTGAATTTTGAAAAATTTCTGTAAAAATTATTTCATAGCAAATAGCCGGTAGAATATTAATATTTTTATAATTGAAATTTTTTAATTTGACTCCTTTTGAAAACGAACCCGCACCATAAGTAATTTTTTTAAAGCCTAGTTTTTCTAAAATATTATTGAAAGGAAGAAATTCACCAAAAGGAACTAATTTGGTTTTGTCATACTTATATAAAATTTCGAAATTATTATTTATAACAATAAAACTATTAAAAAAATTATTCAAATCCTCACCTTGGGTATTGGCTCCAAAAATAATAATATGTTTTTCTGAAAAACTTTTTTTGATTATTTTTTTAAATTTTAATAAATCTGAATAATAATAACCTGTAAAAACCCCTTCAGGCCAAATAAAAACTGTTTCTTTGTCTTTTTCAGGTTCACTATATTTTATCATTTTATTTAACAACGGCAAAAGATCTTCATCATTTAAATTATAATTAAGATTTAAATTTGGTGAGATAACTTTAAAATTAACTCTTTGATTATCTAAATAAGTTGTAAGAGTTTTTTGATTTTGATTTATTTTGAATGATCCATAAACATACATAGAGAGAAATATTAAAATCAAAGTAAAAATAGACAAATATTTAAATTTGTATTTCTTAAAAAAAAGAACAGTTGGAATACAAAATAATGTTATCGAAATGAGGTTAAAAGCAAATAAACCTGTTAAATTTACTAATTGAATTATTTCAACAAACCAAGACCAGCTATATGCCCAAAGATTCCAAGGAAAACCAGTTAAAATTTTACTTCTAATAAAATCTGCTAGTGATAATGAAGCACAAAACAATAAAACTGAACTTAAATTATGTTTTAAATATTTGCCAACAAATAAAGTTGTTAATCCAAAAAACAATCCTAAAAATAAAGGAAGTAAAATAATCGAGAAAGGAATTAAAAAATAAAACTGATTAGAAACTGTTAGAGAGTAGGAAATCCAGTAATTGCCAAATAAAAAAAAACCGATACCAAAAAAATAGCCCACAAGAAATAAATTCATAAGAAATGGCTTTTTTCTATAAATGTTTTTTGTTTTTTTATTCACATAACATAAAATAAGAAACAACGAAGATAATGATACAAAATTTACAAAAGTTAAATTAAATGGCTGAAAACTTAAGATGCTTATTGAGCCCAGACAAAAGGGAATAATATAAAGAACTAAAAATTTATTATCTAAAATTTTTAACATTTAAGATATAAGTTTTAAAAATTTATCTTCTAATCTTTTCATTTTTAAGTAATCATCTATTCTTTTATGACGGTGGCCAAGAAGATGAAGAAGTCCGTGAATCCAAAGTTTATTGAAACTATTTTTAAATTTTTTACCTCTTTGATTTAAAGAATAAAAATTTATTATAATATCACCTAAGTAAATATTTTTTTTTTTTCGAATTTCAGAATTTAAATCTCTCTTTGAATAAAAGGGGAATGACAAAATATCAGTTATCTTATTTTTCCTTCTATATTTACTATTTAAAAGTCTTATTTTTTTATTTCCTGACAGCATTAAAGAAAAGCTAAAATCCCCATTTTTTATGGAAGGAGTATTCTTATTTATCTTTTTCAAATATGAATTTAATGACCTTTCAGGATTTTTTATATAATTTTTCCAACTTTGGTTTTCGATAATAACATTAACTTTTATCATCAAAATCTTTTTGATAAGCTTGTATAATTTTTGAAACTAAAGGATGTCGCACTACATCTTTGTGATCAAATTCAATTATTTCTATTTCTTTTATTTTTTTTAATAATTTTGTTGATCTAATCAATCCAGAGTAAGATTTATTTATCAAATCGATTTGTGATGGGTCTCCATTCACAACTAGTTTAGAATTTTCACCTATTCTAGTTAAAAACATTTTAATTTGCGTAATCGTCGCGTTTTGTGCCTCATCTAAAATTGCAAAAGAATTTTTAAGCGTTCTACCTCTCATAAAAGCTAAAGGAGCAATTTCAATTTCTCCGGTATCAATTTTTTTTTGTATTTTTTCATAACCAAATAAATCATATAAAGCGTCATATAAAGGTCTCAAATATGGGTCTACTTTTTCCTTCATATCACCTGGTAAAAAACCCAATTTTTCACCTGCCTCTACTGCCGGACGTGATAGAATTACTCTATCTACTTTTTTTTCCATCAATAATGTAATTGCAACTGAAACTGCCAAGAAACTTTTTCCTGTTCCTGCGGGACCCAAAGCCATAATTATATCTTTTTCTCTTAAGGCTTCTATATATTTTGACTGTTTGTCTGATCTTGCAATAACTGATTTTCTTGGAGTCTTTATTAATTGTCCTAATGATCTTACATTAGTCTTCTTATCTAAATTAATATTTTTTTTCACTGATAAAGATATATCATTTTTTTCAATCGTATTTGTCAATAGATATTTATTAACTAAAAATCTTAATGCTTCGGCTGCTTTTTTGATTTTTTCTGAATCCCCCTTTATTGTTATTGAATTCCCTCTAAAAAATATTTTTGTATTTGTCAATTTTTCTAATTCGTTTAAGTTTTTATTAAATTCTCCAACTATGGAGACTAGAATATCATTTCCAAATATCTGAATATTAATAGTTTCTTTATCGATTTTTCTTTCTGAATAATTTTGATTTAAGTTGCTAATTTCTGACATGATCTGATTTAATCAAGCTGCCGCATAATTTAAATTTTTTGAAAAATCTACTTCGCCGAATAATGTGTTAAGGTTTATTTCTTTAATTAAAACAAATTTTATCTTTCCAACCAAATTTTGATTACTTTCTACAATAACAGAATTAAAATGTTCATCCCTTCCAAAATATTTATTTTGGTTATTAATTTTTCTCTCAAATAAAACCTTAACACTAGTATTCTTTAGTAAGCTTCTATATTTAATCTTGATTTTGTTAGCTACGCTCTGAAATTTTATTAATCTTTTTTTTGCAACTTCTTTGTTAATAGGTTCTAATTTTGCTGCTGGTGTTCCTGGTCTTGGGCTATATATAAAGGAGTAAGAACCTATAAATTCTACCTGTTCCATTAGCTCTAATGTTAAATCAAAATCTTTTTCTGTTTCACCAGGATACGCTATGATAAAATCGCTTGTAAATTTAATGTTTTTTTTATTTTTTTTTAAATCATAAATGATATCCAAATAGTCCTCTTTCGTATGCTTTCGATTCATCTCTTTAAGAATATTGTTTGAGCCGCTTTGAACAGGGAGGTGCAAAACAGGCATTAACTTATTACAGTCTTTATGCGCTTTAATTAAATCAGCTTTCATATCTTTAGGATGCGAAGTAGTATATCTTACTCTTTCTAAATTTTGAATTTCGTTTAGTTCATAAATCAAGTCTGAAATTTTTTTTTTATTATTTTTGTAAGCATTAACATTTTGTCCTAATAAAGTAATTTCTTTTACACCGTTAGAAACTATTTCCATAGCTTCTTTTTTTATTTCAGAAAATGACCTCGATAACTCTGGACCTCTCGTATATGGTACAACGCAAAATTTACAAAATTTATCACAACCTTCTTGTATGGTGATAAATGATGAAACATCATTATTTAAATTTCTAATATTGTTTATCTCGTCAAATTTTTTGATAGTCTCAAATTCAGTGTAATCAATCTTAGTATTTTTTTTTTCTATTTTTGAAATAATATCTTTTATTTTATGATAAGATTGTGGTCCAATTACTGCATCTATATAATTGTCTTGTTTGAGAATTAAATCACCTTCTGCTTGTGCTACACATCCTGCAATTATTAGAATTGGTTTTTTTTTATTTCTAAATTCCTTTTTCACCCTTCCAACATCATGAAAAACTTTTTCTGTTGCCTTCTCTCTTATATGACAAGTATTTATTATATAGCAATCAGAATCTTTCACATTTTTTGTTTCGGTATACCCAATGGTTTTAACAAAGTCCTTTATGCGAAGGCTATCATATTCATTCATCTGACAGCCAAATGTTTTGATAAATATTTTTTTTTCCATTTATTTAGATTTATCCTTGACGCAATATAGCTCTAATTTATGATCTACCAATTTATATCCATATTTTTCTGCAACTTTTTTTTGAAGTTTTTCGATTTCTTCATCAACAAATTCAACTATCTCTCCTGTCTTTACATCTATTAAGTGATCGTGATGACTCTCATTTAATTGCTCATATCTAGCTTTTCCACCTTTAAAATCATGTTTAACTAATATTCCTGACTCTTCAAAAAGTTTTACTGTCCTATAAACAGTTGCAATACTTATCCTCTTGTCAATCAAACTAACCCTTTTATGGAGCTCATCCACATCTGGATGGTCTTTTGAACCATATCTCTCCTTCGAGTCAGATATAACCTTTGCGATCACTCTTCTTTGATCTGTGAGCCTTACTCCCTTTTCTTTACACTTATTCTCAATACTGTTCATAATGTAATACTAATTTAACTCATATATAGGTTTAATCAATTTATTTTCCAAATTTTTGTTATTAATTAAAAAATCAATATTTTCAAGGGTAAAATCTTGAAGTTGATTATTTTTAAATCCATATATTTTTGCCCCTTTAGATATTTTAATTCCTTTTGCTATAGATAAAGATTTTCTAACAGCTGAAAAACTACCAGGTCCTATATTAACAAGGATAGAAAAGTTTGGGTTGATATCAATTTTGTGGGTTTCTAAAAATTTTAATATACTATTGATAAGAATTTCTTTATTCTCAATTGATTTGATTTTTTTTTTAAAGAACTGCTTTTTCTTTCTTAATCCAATTAAATCGTTTTGACCTATGCAATTAATTATTAAAAAATCTTTTATCATATTTTTTTTGATATCCTTTATACTACCATTACATAATCAACTATATTCTCAAAGTCATTTAACCAGAGATTATGGAATTATATCTTTAATGTACCATCGTTTTGAAGAAAATAAATATCCATCCACTAATATAAGAAATAATGATTTCATTAACCATATAAATGCAATTAAAGCAGAAAAAATTGAGTTCATAAATCCAAATAATTTTGAAAATGAAATCAAAAATAAGGAAAAAAGGAAAATATTGTTGACCATAGATGATGGTTTTTCCTCATTTTATAATAACGCTTGGCCATTTCTTAAAAAAAATAGAATACCCTTTATTCTTTTTGTAAGCACTAGGGAGGTTGGCAAAAATGGATATATGACATGGGATCAAATCAAAGAAATTTCTCAAGAAAATTTTGTGCATATCGGAAACCATAGCCACACACATGAGTATTTAATTGATGAAAGCCCTGAAGATATAAAAAAAGATATAGCGCTATCAAAAGATATTTTTAAAGAAAACTTAGGTTTTAACTCTAAGTTTTTTTCATATCCATTTGGAGAATACAGTTTGGTATTTAAGCAAATAATAAAGGATTTTGGTTTTAGATATGCTTTTGGTCAACATTCTGGGGTTATTGATGAAACAAAAGACATGTTTGAATTACCGAGGTTTCCAATTAATGAAAAATATGGTGAAATGAAAAGATTCAAAACTCTATTAAAAACACTACCATTTAAATATAAAAAGATTGAGCCTGAGGAAAAATATATATTCGATAAAAATAATCCGCCAAAAGTCAGAATTAGTTTTTACGAAGACTTATATGATTTAAATCTTATTAATTGTTTCTCAAATGAAGAGGATAGATGGAGAAATTCAAAAATTATTAAAATAAACTCGAACGAGATTAAAATTGAACTTGCGGGTAAATTTGTTACTGAACGAGGAAGAATAAATTGTTCACTAAGAAGCAATAGTTCTTTTTATCACTGGTTAGGTATTCAATTTGTAATAGCTGAAAAATAGTTTAAAGATCTAATTCTTTTTTAATGACAGAATTTGTTAGTTTGACTGTTTCGAAATCAGATAAATTGTTTTGTTTTATAATTTTTTCTAAAATTTCGGTATATTCTTTTCCTGTTTGAGCGTATCTATCCAAAGTATCTATAAGAGTTAAACCTTTTACAGATCTGTTTCTTTTTCTAAGATTGTGTCTTTTCTCTCTAAATTCTGTATAGCCTTTATGTGTATTTAAATTATTTTTGTAGGCTTTTACTGACGCTCTTAAAATTGGAAATCTAAGTACTTTATGGTCTTCATGTTTACCTTTATTTAATGGGGCTATTCCTTGACCGGTCCAAGTCCATTGACCAAAAATGGCATTTCCCTCTAATGCGAATCTAGAAGTGCCCCATCCGCTCTCCTTTGCAGCTTGTGCTAATGCTATTGAAACAGGAATAATATCCATTCTTTTCTCCAGCTCCTTCATGTCAGAATTTTTGACTTTGTATTCTCTTAATTTTTGTCTTAACCAAAGTTTTTCTTTATCCGAAGTTATTCTACTAGAGATAATTTTTTTAAGTTTTTGTCTATCATTAACTATTTTTTCATTTTCTGCCACCACTAGAGGTAACACAATTTTTATAAATGTTTCTTTTTTAAGTTCAGTGTCCTTGATTTCATCTAAATCTTTTGGAAACTGTGTAAAATAAATTGGCTTTACGGTCTTTTTGTATCTCACACTCTTTAAGTCATATTCAACATCTTTAAATAAACTCAAAACAGTCTCCGTTTTTAAATTTAGATTAGGTAAAACTAATTCTGTAACCTCACTTGGTTCCTTCTTTTTTTTAGTTTCCGGTTTTCTATTTACTTCAGGTACCTTTACTACTTTATCTTGTTTTAATTTTTTTTGAGGTTTATCAATTTTTTTATCATTTTCTTTTTTAACTTTATTTTTGTCTTTTTTTATTGGCTGATCTATTTTCTTAGTTTCTAATTCTAAGTCACTTTTAAAGTTTTCTATTATTGTATAACCAGCTACTCCAATTACACCTGCTATCAAAATAATTCCAAATGCAGCTACAATTTTGTTCGCTTTTTTCTCTTGAATTTTAAAACCAGACTCATATATCGAATTAAAAGTATTTATAAATACATTTGTTATGAATCTTGCTGTGACAGAAAAAAGTTTTGGAAAAGTATTTAAAATACCTAGGCCAATATTTCCTAAATTTTTCCAAGTGTTAACAAAAAATTTACTTATATCTCCAGTAGTGTCATCGTATATGCCTGATACCTCTCTCCCAGCTTTAGAAAATGGTTTGGTAATATTTTTTTCTATAAACCCAACATTAAAATCTTTAGGAATTGGAACTTTATTCTTTTTTAATATATGTTCAATTTGGTTAGTAGTAAGATTCTTTTTTCTTTTAATATAGTTTTGAATTTCGTTGATCTTATAAATGTGTGCTAACTCGAGTAATTTATCTCTATAACTAAGATTTTTTTTCATAATTTATACTGCCTCAACAGAATTTACTTCTTTTATGTAGTGCTTTAGAAGATTTTGGACTCCCTGTTTTAAAGTCATTAACGAACTAGGACATCCGGAACAGCTACCTTGTAGTTCAACTTTAACTATTCCGTTAGAAAATGATTTAAATTTGATGTCACCGCCATCCCTTGCAACGGCAGGTCGAATTTTAGTGTCCAAAACTTCCTTAATTTTTTTAACTGTATCGTCTTCTTCATATACTTCTACATTTGTTTTCTTGCTTTTTTTTAATATCGGTTCATTATTTTTTTCAAAATAATCGTTAAGATGAGATATTACCATAGGCTTCAGAACTTGCCATGAAATATCTTTAGTTTTTTTAACAGTTAAAAATTTTTCAGAGAGTAAAACTAGTTCCACTCCTTGAAAATTAAGAAGTTTTTTTACAAAATTATTATTGACACCTGAAATTTCTTTTTTTTGAAATTCCTCTGTTCCTATTTCCGAAATAACTTTCTCAGATAGAAATTTTAAAGACTCTGGATTAGGTGTTGGTTCTGTTATAATCATCATACTCTTATATTACAATAAACCAATTATTTCACGCACCTTTTTTAAGTTTTCCTCAGCAATATTGTCGGCTTTTTCTTTACCTTTCTTCAAAATCTTCTCTAGGTTGCTTTTATCTTTCATTAATTCTTTGATTTTATTCCCAATCGGAACTATTTCGCTAATTAATAGATCTGACAATTGTTTCTTTAGTTGTGAATATTCTTTTCCAGCGAAGTTATTTAATATGTCTTTGAGATTTGAATTTGATAACTCGGAATATATATTTAATAAGTTATTTGCTTCGGGTTTTGAAGATAAGTCTTTTAAACTGTCTGGTATTCTTCCTGTATCAGTTTTTGCTTTATTTATCTTTTTTATTATTAGATCGGCACTGTCTTTTAAATTTATTCTTGAATTATCTGATTCTTCTGATTTACTCATTTTTTTATTTCCATCTCTTAAACTCATTACTCTAGAAATTTCTTTTTGTATCAATGGTTCGGGTATAGGAAAAAAATTTTCTACTTTAAAATCATTATTAAATTTTTGGGCAATATCTCTACATAATTCAAGATGTTGTTTTTGATCTGCTCCAACAGGAACATGTGTGGCTTTATAAAGTAATATATCTGCAGCCATTAAATTTGGGTAAATATATAAGCCTACGCTTGCTTTTTCTTTATCTTTCCCGGCTTTATCTTTAAATTGTGTCATTCTGTTCAACCAACCTACTCTGGAAACACAATTTAATATCCAAGCCAATTCTGAGTGTCCACTAACAGATGATTGGTTAAATATCATACTTTTATCCTCAAACAATCCAGATGCAATGAAGCTCGCGGTGGTTTCTAAAATATTTTCTTTTAATCTTTTTGGATCTTGAAAAGTAGTTATTGCATGAAGATCTACTACACAATAAATGCATTCCATTTTATCCTGTAGAGATACAAAATTTTTAATTGCACCCAAATAATTACCTAGATGTAAATTTCCTGTGGGCTGAACACCGGAAAAAACTCTTTTTGTATTTTTCATAATATATTTTAAGTTTTAAAGCTTCTAAATTTTAA
>MDSZ01177893.1_pt1 | contig 12141 bp, 14 predicted proteins | sample 811201 | NCBI WGS metagenome assembly MDSZ01 (sample SAMN05326647, study PRJNA326480) | marine metagenome | isolation source: seawater | place: Indian Ocean: North | collected 2010
ACCGCTGTCGTTAGCATCACGGAAAAGACCAGCGTAAAGATCTTGCGAACCGCTTGTGTCGTACAGACCGTAGAAACCAATGTCTACAGAGTCGGCGGCATTGTTTCCATTTGCCAAAATGATAAGCGGATCTTCAACTGATAGCGTTGCAGTATTGACAGTAGTTGTGTCACCATTAACTGTAAGGTTACCAGAAATCGTTACGTTGTTAGGAAGCCCAACAGTTACTGCACCAGTTGAAGCATCAACCTCAACTTCATTGGCTGTGCCAGTAAGTGAGTTGACAGTTGTTGCCGCAATCCTATCATTAATTGCTGCTGATGTCATCAAAGACGTATCATTATCAGCAAATGACTCACCACTTGTTTGAACCGTGGTCAACGCCACGCTGTCGAATGTAAATGTGTCAGTGGCTTGAATGGTTATGCCACCATTGGCAGTAATCAAACCGGCTACAGTCAAACTCGTGAGTGTGCCAACACTCGTAAGAGATGAAGCAGTAACACCAGAAGCAAGCGTGCTCTCAGTTAGGGTATCAGCAGCAGCGGTAACTGTAATCGCCGCAGTACCATCAAAGTCAACGCCATTAATCGCTCTAGCATTAGCAAGGGCTGTTGCAGTTGCAGCATTACCAGTAATATCACTGTCCAAGTGGGCAACTGTACCAGTAGCGTTCTGGAATGTAATTGTTCTATCAGCAGTAGGATCGGTGATTGCAAACGTGGTTTCGTGAGCGTCCGCAGTAGCGCCTTCGAATACAAGAGGGCTACCGGAACTGAAAGTAGCAGTTGCTATGGAGATGTTAGTATCTAGGTTAAGAGTAACATCACCTGAGTCTCCACCACCGTTTAGGTTGGTGCCAGCGGTAACGCTTGTAACGTCACCCTGTGGTGCGAGGTTAGCAATGGACTGTGCGGTTACAGTTTTTGGGTTGTCGCTGTCGTTTGTATCGGCGATGATTACTTTGTCATCTGAAGCCACGGTAACGGCAGAAAGTCCAGAAGGAGCAAAGGCTACCGTAACTGCACCAGACGTGCCACCACCAGAAAGACCTGTACCAGCCGTAACGCCTGTTATGTCGCCTTGCTCTTGAAGGCTGATCCATCCCGAACCATTGTAAATATAGAGTTCGTTGTCGCTAGTATTGAAATAAATTTGACCAGTTGCGGGCGAACTTGGAGCCGTGCCTAAGTTCTGAATCTTAGCGTTTTGCAACTCATTTTTATTTAGGTCTATATTAGTTAAAAACTTTTGAGCCATGTTTTCTCCACACTTAGGTTAAATACGCTTTACCAGAAAACGCAGATTCAAATGAAACTGTAACACTACTTGTACTATTATATGATACCTCACCAATCACCACTGTACCGGCAGAATCTACAACAGTTACTGAAGGAAATCCGTCTAAAGTGTGGCTAATTGTCCATGAAGACGCAGTTGTAGCCTGTGTATGCACAAAGCGTTTCGGTATCAAAGGCAACGGGTCAGACCCCCAAGAAGTATTGCCTTTAGGTCCCCAAAGTTTACCACCAGATGTGTCAATGTAAAAGTCACCAGCAGAACCCAAACTGTCTGAAGGGTCTCCAGTAGAATACAAAAGATTAGAAGATGCTCCAGCATCATTCACAAACGTAGCCGCAACTACAGAAACAGTGTTAGCGGCAGTCTCAGAAATTGTAACAGAATTAATAATATCTTGAGCGGTAACAGAATTACCAGCAGTCTCTGTTACATTAACTGTGTAATCTGACATATTAACCTACCGTAAAAGTCCCTTGAACCAATCTCATAACAGCAGGTTTTCCACCGTTACTAACTAGTTCTAAATCGTATACATGTGTTCCCTTCGGCAAAGCCGCTGTCTCTGACGAAGATAACCCTAATACTATTTTACCATTAGTAAGGTCGTGTGTAATCCTACCATTTGAGTTAGTTAACTCAATTAAAGCCGTAGACGACGACTTCAACTTCCGTACTTGCATGCGAGAATCCCAATAAGTAAGCGAAGCCTTTGTGTCATCAGGGTTAGTTATAATTATGTTTTTTGTGAAGGCTTGTCCTTGAGTGCAAGACAAACTAAGAGGTCCTGCCGTCATTATCCAAACCCTCCCTCTTGAAATGGGGGGCCGTGGGTAATGTGCTCATCTGCTACCATCAACATACCACGAGCAATCCACTCAGGTAACTTATCAGAAGTAACCACCATTAAATTTGAATCGCCTTCTTCGCCTATGATCTCCGCAACTAAAAGAAAGTTGCCTAAAATTCCAATATTTTGATCTCTTGACTTGAAAACATCTTCAACTATGTCTCCGACTAACTCGCTTCCCTCAGTATTTACTTTATGGTTAACTGCGTCAGCCATCATTGCAATAATGTCATCAACATTATCGTCATCGCCACGCTCACTCCACGGTATGAACTCCTCATCAGCCATTTATTACTCCTGTGCCCTATAGTCTCGTAATTCTTCTAACAGTTCAGAGTTCTTTTTTTCTAATTGGTCTATTTCTTCCTGAAGGTGATGCGTGATGTATCGAAGTCTGTTATTTTCTTTACGTTGTAGAGCATACTCAATTCTGCTTTGTCTCACTAGATCTAACCAAACTTCGTCTTGTGCGGCATCTACGTCAAACTCTAATTTTTGTTTTTTGAGTCTGTTTGATAAAACGATGCCCGCAAATGTTACTACGGAACCAACAAGGGCAGGCACTGTCATGTTTATAAATTCTGTCCACATGTCTACCCTCCTAAATGTATTGTATCATTACCTCCTTAGAGGATATTAAACATAGTTTAATGTCACTTCAATTTGTGGCCGTGTTGCCGAATCTCCCACCCCAAAGAAAAAGAAATAGTTGGTATCCTCAGTTGCACCAAAATTTGCTAAACCTGAGTTAACATTTGTTATTGCTAAGTCATTATTTGCTGCCACATGATCAATAATCGTTTGATTTAGGGTAATCTCTATATTGGACCCTCTAGTCAATCCTGTTGAAGAGGCCGACACTGCCTTTGAAAGATCTACATCTGACACACTAGGGGAAGTAGTCGTTGTATTTCCATCATAAGGCGAAACATAAATACTACTGCTACCTGGTGTAGATACACCGTGAATGGCAGTATCTCTTGTGAGTCTAAGTTTAGCAGATGTTACTACCGGACGTTCAGCAAGTTCGGTTGAAAGATATGTTCCCGCCGTGGTAAATGCGAACGTGGCGACACCATAATATCTCTGCGTATTAGCATCAAGATAATATCTACCACACGCTAATGTTTTCACACCTCCGCTACCGTACGAAGGACCATTTCCGACAACACCCCAACTTGACCCACGAGCAAACCTTGTAGGATATGTGCTAAAGCCATTTGCTGGGACGTAAAAAGTTTTAGGGTCGGAACCAGTGTAAAACTGTGTCCATGAGCCACCGTCAGTCGGCATGTAATGACCCTTTTTGATAGTCTGCCAATCAGAGCCATCATAGTACTTAGCGTCACCCTGAGGGATTGGAGTCCAAGAGCCACCGTTAGTAGGCATGTAATGTATACCCATCTAAGTGCTCCTTATGTTTCGAACCAAATGTCGCCAGCCTTCGCATTTGTTGTCGTTGGCTCAGACCCTGTAACGAAAATATTGTGGTAAGTATTTGAGTTTCTTGCGGTATGGCTTGTAGAGCCACCATACGCTTTTCTGGTGGTATCAGTAAACTTACCGTTTACCTCTGTGTCTCTTGCAATCGTTGAAGCAATACGAGCATCAGCAATAGTTCCTGAAGTGATCTTAGCGCCAGAAAGGTTTGGGATACGGGCAGAGTCAAAAGTACCAGAAGTGATTTTTGATGCAGCCAGACTAGGGATACGAGCAGTATCAAGCGTGCCAGCAGTGATCTTAGAAGCATTTAAATCAGGAATCCTAGCGTCGGCCAAAGTGTCTGAAGTAATCTTATCGGCACTTAATTCAGGGATTCGATCAACACCAAAAGTGCCAAGCGTAACTTTGCTAGCCTCAATGCTACCAGCCAACTGAGCGTTTGTCACCTTACCAAAAGCAAGATTATTGCCACCAGTTCTACCCAGAACTTCTTCATCATTGGAGGTTAACTCAGACAAGTCACCGCCCGTACCAGCGACACGAGCCAAAATACCATGAGCCGCAACTTCCTCAATCTTAGCAACAGTAACAGCATTAGCAGCAATACCAACAGTGGCTATTTCCCCAAAACCTAAGGTGGTTCCACTAAGCCTCAAAACGTGCCCATCTGTTGAAGTAGAAATGTCTGCGACAACACCACTAGAATCTGTTGATCTGCCAAGAACTGAGTTAGCAGCAGAATCCTCAATCTTTTCATGAGTTACTGCGCTATCATCAATCCTAGCAATCGGAAGCGTTCCGGCTGTAATCTTACCCGCATCAATATCTGAGCCAAGTTTAGCGTTTACAACTTCACCGGCCCCAATCCGAGCAATCGGAAGAGTACCAGCAGTGATCTTAGAGGCATCAATGTCTGAACCAAGTTTTGCGTTTGTTACAGCAGTAGCAGCAATCTTAGCCGTAGTAACTGCAAGGTCATCAATCTTAGCCGTCTCAACAGCCTCATCCTGAATCATTCCAGTAGTAATAGTATTATCCGCAATACTGTGCTTATGGTCTGCACGAGCAAGATCTGTAGATGTACCATCAGAAAGGGTGCCATCCATCTGCACCGCCGTACCGGGTCTACCTACCTCGAACCACGCCGCACCATTACAGTATCTAAGGACACCGGCAGTTGACGTGGATGTTGAGTAGTGGAAATACCCTTTGTATTTTGCAATGGCCTTAGCCGTAGGAACTGAGGCTCCAGTTTGATCAAAGCCAGCAGCAACAGTTTCTAACTGAGTGTGAGACGTGTTCATCTGGGCACGAGTAAACGTGTCTGTGCCTGAGTTCCAAGTAAAAATTTCAAGACGATCAGTTTGAGATGCAGCCATTTTAATCCCTTTCTCTTACATATTGTACTAGGTTATTTGTGAATTCAGTAGCGTAATTTCTGTATCAGAAAGCCTTCTATTGTAAAAAGCAAATTGTGCTAACCCAAAGCGAGAGTTAAACGTACCTGCCGCCCCCTCACTAAAAGTTCCTGATGACATGGACGTAGTAAACGGAACGTTCAAAGCAAGTGTCGCTGTGGATTCCTCTGTTCCGTTTATAACCAAACTTAAGCCATTTGCTCCGTCTCTTCGAACAACTACTTTGTGCCAAGTTCCGTAAGTTGGGGATTCAGTCCAAGTAACAGTTTCAGTGTTAGAGCCATCAGTAAATGTGGCCTTGATTGCTGGGCCATCATAAAATATTTTTAATCCTTGATTGGTTGCGTTCAGTATTTTGAATATGTCGTAGTCCGTTCCGGCAGAAGCAGTCCAAAATCTTCTTATTTGTAAAAATACAGAGAACGGAGAATGCGACTCTAACGGAGGAACGTTATGCAATGTAGGGGAACCCTCATAGAAATGAATTGATTCTTTGTTAACTAACTGACTTGGAGCGTATAAATCCGCAGACGAACCCGGAAAGTTTCGTGTCAAAGTCCATGTATTGCTTGCGTTTACAGAATCTGCACCAGTTGTTGCCCCTGTTCCAATAGTAGTTGGCAAGAACTTAGCAACATTTGACCCACCACCATTAGGCTGTACAGCAATTTGGTTTAAGGTTAAGCCACTATAAGTAGCCGAGCCACCATCATAAATTGTAGTTGCGGTAATAGTCAAAACTCCAGAGCCGTTTGTAGTTAAAGAGTGGGTGGTATTTGATGCCCCACCTGTCGTTGTGTTTACAATTCGTGGTATAACATCATATGCTGTTGAATTGCTTAAACCATTTATTGTTAGTGTGTCCCCACCTGAAGCAGCACGTCCAAAGTACCATGTATCTGTAGTTCCGCCAATTCGACGCATTGCGAGTAGATCTAGGTCTTTATTGCCTTCTGCGGTTCCATCTACTGTAATGTTTACTTGAACAGTAGTGCCCGTTACAGAAGTAGAAGCGTTGAAATTATCACCATCTCCTTTGTAAATAGTAACGCCGTTTAGATTTACATCAAGATCTGGTGAATAAGTGAACCTTCCGAATGTGTTCGTAGAATTACCGTCAACGTATGCGTGGGCGCTTGAAGAAGTGTCACTATCCCCACTAAATGTTAGTGGGGTTTTATATAGCATAAACCGTTTCACTCCACATGATAGAGCGTTGGCGTCCGCCCAATTATCTGAAGCGTTAAGTTCACCTAATATTTGCAATCGTGCATGAGCAGAACCAGCAGCGGTTGTGCTTGGGGTTATGGTTGATGTCCCAATTATATTTCCAGCCCAGTCATCATAAAGAGACGCTTGAGCATAAAACTTAACAGTTGCCGTACCACTAACTGCACCACGCTGAACTCTTAATACTAGATCTCCATCTTTGCCAATCGTATCCAAGTTAATTGGATCTGACACAGCATAGTTATTGGCACCAACTGCTTCGTAACCTTCAATAAGAAGAATCCGAGCCTCATTGTCTGGGCCTACAGTTGACCCCGAAACCAAGTACAGTGCCCAATCGTTATCACCGGCTCCGGTGCTATCAACACCACAAGCGATTAGTCTCTTTTGACGATACAACCAGTCAGCAGGAGTGTTTCCACCACTACCTGCTGTATCAACTGGTGCTGTGGGCATGGTGACATCGGTTAGCACCGCAATCAAGTCAAAGCCCGCAGTGTTAGCACCTAACTCAGCGTATGTGGAAGAAGCAGTCTCAAGTTTTGAAAAAGTAGATCCAGAAATTTTTCCATAGAAAAACTCTGAGCCACTATCGTAATGTGCGTGCCCAACGCCTCCACCCACTTCAGGATAACTAGAAGATACAGAAGCGTTAAGCAAAAGATTCCTTGCTAAACCATCTCGATCAGAAACAAAACTTGGTCCATAAAAAACAACGCCACCACCAGCAGCGTTGTCAATTGTTGCTGGATACACAGACTCAGAAAATGCAAAACTTCCACGCCCACTCTCAGCAACTTGGGAAGTTTTTGTTGCTGTAGCGCCAGATGACAAACCGTTATTAACTGCGTCAATTATTAAAGTTCCAGAAGGGTCTGGATCTGCGTCTGGGTCAACAAGAACTTCAACCAAAAATGGGTTGTCTTTGTCGTCATTTGACACTGTAACAGCGTCTGTTGCTGATGTAGCACTATCCAACATTGTTCGGACAAACGATTCAATCGTGTCTGGTCTACCAGCGTGGATTCCTGTGAAGCCTGTTCTTATTTGATCTCTAAAAGACTGTACATTGTCAAAAAAGTCAGGATTGTGTGCTTGAAGGGCTAACCAATCTGCAAAAGTTTCAATATCGGTCCACTCACCCGGAGTTGTGCCTGCATCTCCTCCGTCATAGGCTTCTAAAGCCGACCATGGCGTGAAGCCTGCACCTGAAACAAGTAATGTAGTGGCTGTTACAGAAGCAAGCCAAGCAAGATATTCGGCCTTCGCCGTATCTGGATCTGTTAGTTTAGATTTACTTTCAGTGCCCTCAGTTGGTCGAACATACTCAAAGGCTTTTGCTTCTTCAGCAATGTCGTCAGCATAAGAAACTAGGCTTTCTAAAAACCTTCTAAGTGGAAGGTTCATTTGTGGTTCTGACGTAAGATTATTTATGTTTTCATCATCCAGTCTCATAAAAGCAGGTAAAGAATTGTACGCAGCATTAGATGTTCTGCCGTACCTACTTAAACTATCTTCACCTATGACGGGATCATAAAAATATAAACCATCCTTCACAGCCAAGTTACTACCAGAGCCTCCAGTGATTGTAAGGCACATTCTTGCAAAGTTGTCTGTTGCTCTAGACTTAAATTGATTAAACAGTCTTGTTTGGTCACCAAATGTTGATAACGTTATTGTAACTGGCTGACTTAAAGTATTGTCAGAAGAATATGTGTCGCCTGTTCCAGAGTTATTTGTGCTGAACTCCATATCTAAAGTAACGTCAAAGTCATTGTTGCCTGAAAAAACAAAAATGCTTCCTATGTATGGAGTGCTACTACTTATCGGAACCCACCCAGACTTAACAGTGATACTATTGGTTCCATCCGATATAACTCCAAGTGATTTACCTATAAAGTCACTTCTAAAAGTAGACGGATTGTACTTGGGGTAAAAGAATACTTCTTCAATTCGCCTTATAAAGGCTGTAGGTGAAGAATACAAAGCCCATTCCCCAGTACCAAGAGTTCCAGCAGCACCAAAGTCTGCTTCAGTTGCAGAAAGTAGATTTACGTTTCGGGACACTATTCAACTCCCACTGTCTATGTAACCGTAATTGAAAGTGTTCCGTAGATTACTAATGTTCCTAAATTTGGTAACACAAGATCTGTAGAAACGGCGCCAGAACCTGAAAGAGCAACAAATTGATTTGACAATGAACTTCCACCTGTAATTGCGCTAGTTGAAGCAAACGTAATGTTTGCATGTGTTGAGCCAGCCCAATCTCCGGCTATAGGTGTAAACGCTGTCGTCGATGCAGGTAACACACCACCGTTATCGTCATCATTGTAAGTGAGTCCATTGGCTACCGCTGTGTATGTTACGCCATTTTCAGCCCCACCAGTAGTTGTGAATGCCTCATTAGAATACTGATACAAAACAGGAGGATTAGTCGCATCAGACGAATCAACATAGTAAATTGAAGCCTCCCCAGCAGCATAAGTGGTGGTTGCGGCATTAGCAATATTTACAGTAAAACTTGCTGGAGTTCCCGTAGTTGCCAAATACCCAACATTATTAGTGCCAATAACAGATACGCCATCCATGGTGAGGGTATCTACATAATCAACACCAGAAGCGGAATCAATCAAAGAAATTATTTCATTACGTCGTAAATATTGCTGTGACCAGTCCCATGCATTTGGGTCTAAATAAGTTTTAAGGGCATTCTCAATATTTGTTTTTACAGTTGAGGCGGTCTCACCGCTTTTTTTAACAACAGTTGCGGTGACGTTAATTTTAGCCAACTCCGCCGACATGAGATCAACCGAAAGTCCAGAAGGAGTTCTATCTGATATAGACGTATGCAAAGTTGACAAGTTTGAGTTAGGTATAGGTAATTCAATTGAAGCACTAGCGGCGTTGTCAACCTTACCGGCGATAGCAACCAATATGGCTCCATTGTGTGAACCATACGAAGACGCTAAAGTGTTCCTGTCTCGATACCTTCTCTTGTTATAAACTTCAACTCTATTTATGTATGCATGGTTCTGACCAACATAGTATTTTAACTGAGTGGGAGTTGTTGATCCTGAAGTGTAACTACCTAAAAGATTTACACCTCTTTCAAAATATTGATCGTCAGACTCTGCATCAGTTCCTCCCGTTGGGCTTGCAGAAAATGTCGCAGATGAAAAGAAAGCAGCGTTAGACAAAAGCGTCAAGTTTTGCCCATCCGCTGAAACGTTATACGCAGTTCCTATTGCTTGGGCTGTTACTGCCGCTGTGCTTGAAAGAGAACCATCTAAAGTAAACGCACTATCTAATGTGAATATGTAAGAAATATTCGTGGCACTATCAACATATAAAAACTCTGTGCCAGCAGGTAACGTTCGTGCAATCGTATCAGAATCAGTAAACGTAATCGTTAGCGTTGCTGTTGCTTGAGTTCCGTCACTTCTTGTTAATCCAAACAATTGCAACAAAACCTCTGTTGTTGCTGAGGGTAGTCTATTTATAGTTGATGACAAATCTGTAGAGCGTACCGCAAACGCCTCACTCAGCGCAGTCTCAATCTGACCAACTTGAGGAATCCAATTTGGCAAAAGGGTTCGCCCAGTTGTCAATATGCTATTCAAGACATTAACTGGATCTTCGTCAAAAACTTTTAAATCTACATATTTTGAAACGTCAGGAGATGCCATGTAAGCCTCACTTAAACTTTACTTCAACATCGGTCAATGCGCCGTTGCTCTCAATTAAATCAATTTCTAGTATGTCAATATCATTTGGACTATAAAAGTCATTAAAGGAATCATAAAACTGACCTGTATCAAATGTGTGAAAGGTTGGCTCAACTATCCCAAAACCTGGAAATATTAAGCGCTCTTCTCTCTCTGTGCGGATAAACGCCTTAACTTGTTGCGCCTTGTATGTGTCTGAGCCACTAACAACGACTCTTGCTCGTCTGTTGTTATTGTTCATCCTAAAAGGATATGAAAGCACAAACTGTGACACGATTCCTCCAAAAAATACCTACATATACATTCTACCGAAATTTGAAGGGGTCCTACCACTACTAGTTAGTTATAGACGAATACCAATCACTAAAATTAGGGTCATTCACGGGTATGATTTTTAGATCGACTAAATCAACTTCCCACTCACTACCACTCATTGTCCACGCAATCTCTATAGATGATTCTGCGGCCACAACACCAGTATTTACTTGAAGGCCGTATGTGTTAACAAAGTAATTAACAACACAACCATTGATCCCCTTATGGAAACATGGAGCATCTTCTGTTGCGCCATGAGGACAAATGCTAGGAGTAATATCAACCTCTGTTTGGTTGATGTTGACTAGTATCCTGTGGCCATCAACATTCCAAGATAATTCTTTAATCATCTTCTTTACTAGACTTAGGCTTATCTTCAGAAGATTCAAGTTCTTTTATTTTTTGCTCTAACTCTTCAACATTTCCTTGAAGGCTTGTACAAACTTTTTCGGCAACGACCAATTGTGCTTTTAACTGAATGTGTTCTTTTTGTAACTCTAGATACTCATTCCAAACAGTATCCGCTAATAAGCCATCGTCGTGTGCAAACATTATCGTGTTACCTCTAAGTCTAAATAAAAGTTTCCTTCAACGACCCTCTCAACAGCGCCACCGCTTGATATGATCTCAAGGTCGTACACACCACCATCAGTTATACTAGCAGTATCAACAGCGGTAATTGACAAAGTTATCTCACCACTACTGTTTAACGAAATCCTACCATTCTCCGTAGTCAAAGTTATGAGAGTGGAAGACGAACTCACAGTTCTTCTGACGTGCATCCGAGCAGTATGACTGCTTAAATCTCGTGCGTCACCGTTGGCATCTTTGACAGTTAGTGTTCGACTAAACGTAGCGCCTTGTTCGCAAGTAATATCGTATGCTCCAGCAGCCATAAGTAACCTCCTAGTTATCTATAGTATACCGAAGCACCAGTACTACTTCTTAGAACTAGGTGCCTTCTTGTCTGCAACCACCTCGGCCAAAGCAGTAGCCTCCGCTAACTGTGTTTGAAGGGTGCTAACTGCAACACGAAGAGTTGAATTTTCAAGTGTTAAATTACTAACCTGACTCGCAAGATCTTGAATGATAGCCTGCGGATCAAGATTGATGTTATTTGATGTATCAGTCATAATACCTATATTACCTTCCTTAGATGTCTGTGTCAAGTGCCCTCGGCAGGATTCGAACCTGCGACCTAGAGATTAGAAGTCTCTTGCGCTATCCTGACTGCGCCACGAGGGCGTGATTTCACACCCTGTACACTTTCCACTCCCCAGTAGAAGTAGTGTAGTAAACCTTCTTGATGCCTGAAGCCTTGATAGCCTCATAACATCTTGGGCAAGGTTTTGCAAGCCCAATCTGGCCACCCTTTGTGATTCTGGCAACAAACATCTTAGCGCCATTTGTTTCCCCAGAATTCTTCAAAGCATCAATTTCAGCGTGAACAGAGCAGTGAAAATACTTGTCATCTTCCACAACAGAAGGACTGTTTCTATGGCGATTATGCCCCTTACCTAAGACAGAGCCACCTCGCCATACTACAGAGCCTAGTTTCCATTTTTGATGATTTGATTTTTCAGCCATTGAGACTGCGATTGTCATTGGTGTGTTACTCATGGTGGGAGCGGTGGGGATCGAACCCACGCTCTTCGGATTAAAAGTCCGCTGCCTTACCGCTTGGCTACGCTCCCTAGATTTTAAACAGTGCGACGGTCTTCGTAACCATCAAGTTTAGTGAGATGTTTAATGTCTATCTCACGGGATCTTTTGCCAGCCTTTTCGGTAGAAGGGTCAATGTAGTTTGGTGTAGTTCCAAGTTCCCAAGCGTCATCATACTTGATGTGACCAAGAATGTCAA
>MDSZ01178149.1_pt1 | contig 12141 bp, 9 predicted proteins | sample 811201 | NCBI WGS metagenome assembly MDSZ01 (sample SAMN05326647, study PRJNA326480) | marine metagenome | isolation source: seawater | place: Indian Ocean: North | collected 2010
ATTGACCATTTTGTATTTGACCCCCTTGACTCCACGGAGCTCTTTTTCATAATAGCGCTCAATTCCACTTAGGCCCACATAATCTCCTTGAGAGTAATATTTTAAGGTATCACGCTCGAGTTGCCCGGCACTGATTTCCCCAATATATCCCAAGGCATGTGCGGCAATGGGCTCTGGATAAGATCTCACCGAGCGGGTCATTATAAACAAGCCTGGATAGTCAATCAAAAAGTCTTGAATCTTTGCAAAATCTGTGGTAGAAATTTGCTTAATCATAGGTGAGGGTTTCACCCATGAATATTTTTTAGCTGCATTATAGGATTCTATCAAATGCTCTTTGGTAATGCCAAATAGCTCCAGAAACCGGGTCGTATCTTTGACTTGAAATTCTTTCGGGACAACCATCAAGTCGAAAATAGGATTATTGTAAACCAATAATTTCCCATTACGATCATAAATTAAGCCTCTATAGGGATGGTCTACCACACGCTGAATAGCATTCCGTTCAGCCTTTTTCATAAAGCTGTCATCCACCACCTGAATCATAAACAGTTTTGTCAATAAAACTGCGCCAACCAGGAAAATGAAGATTAGAATAACTACAGGTCTCTGATCGTTCATTAAATACCCCTTCTTTTTTTAAAGAAAAGCAACTGTACAAGTATAGCCAAAAGGAAAGTTAAAGTCGAGGAAAAGAAGCTTTTGTTCAATACTCCAAAAAATCCTCCTGTACCCCATTGATCGATTGAGAAAAAGATCAATGAAAAGAAAAAAATCATAGGTGCCGCGTAGGTAAAATACCATCCCATACCCATTTCTTTCAGGGTAGGTTCATTATTGTCATCATAACCTCCCGTAGGACTGATAACTTTCAGCCAATACGGCCTAATAAATCCTATGAATGTAGCTGAAGCTGCATGTATACCCATTGTATCATAGAACACATCAATAAACAATCCAATTCCAAAACTTAAGAGAATTAATGAAATATGACCAATAGAAACCGGAAGGGAAAAGATGACTAATAAATAGAGAAAGCAAAGAGCTACCCCAAAGAGTGCCAGATTTTTAAGAAGGAAAATCTGTACTGCGACTAATATCAGTCCCATCAGGAAAAAGGAAATGAAGGTTCTAATATTCATTGCGGATTTCTGCTTGTTGATATAAGGAGTCTAATTCCCCAATCTGAGTATTTTCTACCAGATACACATAATTGATTCTGCTAAAGTCAGCACTCAGTGCAATCAAGATATCCAGATAGTTTTGCTCTTTTCCAGGGTTAATCTCTTTGATGGTTCCAATTTGTATCCCGCTAGGAAAGATGGAATTGAAACCAGAAGTAATAATTGTATCTCCTACACTTGCCTTTACGTGTCTAGGTACATAGAGCAATTTTGCCTCGTCCGGATTTTTGCCGTCCCAATTCACCGAACCAAAAACGTCATTAGACTTGATTTTGGAGGATATCAATAAGCCGGTATTCAATAAGGAAATCCCCACGGAATAGTTTTTAGAAACAGTTTTGACTCTTCCTACGACACCATCCTGATTGAAGATTCCCATTCCGGGCTTGATGCCATCCTTTTCACCTTTATTAATGGTGATGTGATTTTGGGCAAAACGGAGGGTTTGACTAATTACTCGAGCACTTTTAAACTTAAAGCTTGCTTCAAAGGCGGAGTCAAGTTCAAAGGTAACGCTGTCCACAGGAGGATTAATCCGAGTCAGCTTTTCAAGCAAGGCAGCATTCTGTTCTGTCAGTTCCTTATTTGCTTCAGCCAAAGTAAAAAAATCTACAACATCGGATTGGGTTTTTAAGACTGAACCTGTCAGAGCTGTTGAAGAATTAAAGAAAGCTGCGCCCTGGGGGGAATTATTAGAGACAATCATCCAGACTGCCACTACTTCTAGCAAAACAAAAAGAAGAAAAGACCTGAGACTATAAAGGAATTGGAGGATGCGTAGCATTCAGGGTTTAGGTCATCAATACGGTTCTGAAATTCTGTACATTTTTCAATGCAGTGCCTGTTCCTCTTACGACAGCTCTAAGTGGATCTTCGGCAATGTGAATTGGAAGTTTGGTTTTCTGATGTAATCGCTTATCCAAACCTTTTAAAAGTGCTCCACCACCGGTCAAGTGAATACCGTTGTCATAGATATCAGCGGATAGTTCTGGTGGTGCAATTTCCAAAGCTTTGAGAACGGCCTCTTCGATTTTTGAAACAGATTTATCCAAAGCAAAAGCAATCTCTGAGTAGGATACCTTTATCACTTTCGGAATTCCGGTCATCAAGTCTCTACCTCTGATTTCGTAATCCTCTGGAGCATCATCCAACTCGGTCAATGCAGACCCGATGGCAATTTTTACTTTTTCAGCAGATCTCTCACCGATCAATAAATTGTGCTGGCGTCTCATGTAATCCAAGATGTCTTTGGTGAAAGTATCACCCGCCACTCGAATAGATTGATCAGCTACAATTCCCGATAAAGCAATCAAAGCGATTTCTGTAGTTCCACCTCCAATATCTACAATCATGGAGCCCATAGGCTTTTCGATATCAATACCAATACCAATTGCAGCTGCAATCGGCTCAAAAATCATATAGACTTCCTTTGCACCGGCATGCTCGGCTGAGTCACGAACGGCTCTTTTTTCAACTTCAGTAATTCCGGAAGGAATACAGATCACCATGCGGTGAGACTGCGGAAACATTCCCTTTTTCTGGCCTGGAATCATTTTGATCAAGCCTCGTATCATCTGCTCTGCAGCGTAGAAATCAGCAATTACTCCGTCTTTTAATGGACGGATTGTCTTAATATTTTCATGGGTTTTCTCATGCATGTTCATGGCTTCGCGACCAACAGCGAGTACACGGTTGTTGGTTTTGTCGATTGCGATAATAGACGGTTCGTCGACCACGATTTTGTCCTTGTGTATGATCAGGGTATTGGCAGTACCTAGGTCAATGGCTATATCGCTTGAGAAAAAATCAAATAATCCCATTTTGTATGATTGGCTTTTTGAAATTGAGGTTTATGGTTTAATATAACATGAATCGATGCATATTAAACGAGGGTCGGCAAAATTATTATGTTCATCCCATAAAATGCAGTGATTCCCGATATTTTTTGAATTTAAATTTAAAGAAATCTCTTTAAGGCAAGTTAATTAATCTTTTAGCAATCAATCCTTTTTGGAAAAGACTCCATTACATTTAATTCATTCGCTTGATTTTTAGTGCTAATTGTTTTTCGAATAAAATTATTTTACCTTTGTGCCGTATTCGAAAGTTTCTGGAGGGGACACCATGTCCCCTCTTTCATTATGCATACTATGTCGGATTTAAAAGGAACATTAGCACAAATCGTTGAGAAGCATCTTCCAGATGAAAGCCACTTTCTTGTGGACTTAAGTTTGGGGCAGAAGGGGAATCAAAGTACCCTCAATATCCTCATTGATGCAGATCAGGGGGTAACTATTGAGACTTGTGCCAAGGTGAGCCGGGCGGTTTCGGATGAAATTGAATCGCAGAATTTGATAGAGGATGCATATAGAATAGAAGTTTCTTCACCTGGAGTGGATTTCCCCTTGACCGGCAAGAGGCAATATATAAAAAATGTCGGTAGAACATTGAAAGTATTATTGGTGTCAGGACAGGAAGTAAAAGGGAAACTCAAAGAAGCTGACGATGTCAACATCACCATGTTGGTGAGCAAAAAAGAAAAAGGAAAAAAAGCCCAGGAAGAGGAAGTGAGCCTCTCCTATGAAGACATAAAAAAATCAGTTGTACAAGTATCTTTTAAATAAATAAAATGGATGCCAAAGTCTTAATAGAATCCTTCGCTGAATTTGCGAGATCTAAAAATGTGGATCGACCAACCATGATCCGTATTCTGGAAGATGTTTTCAGAGCCATGATTCGCAAGAAGTTCGAAACTGATGAGAACTTCGATGTGACAATCAATGCGGACAAGGGAGACTTGGAGATTTTCCGTATTAGGGAAATAGTTGACGATAACTCTGAGGATATCTGGGATTTTGATAAAATCAGCTTAACAGATGCCCGCAAGATTGAACCTGATTTTGAGATCGGTGAAGAGGTATATGAAAAAATTGAATTGGAAGAGTTTGGAAGAAGAGCAGTACAGATGGCTCGTCAGACTCTAATCCAAAGAATCAAAGATTTGGAGAAAGATATCCTTTTCAATAAATACGAAGAGCAGGTTGGAGAAATCGTTTCTGCTGAAGTATACCAAATCCTAGGTCGAGAAGTCCTTTTGATGGACGGTGAAGGAAATGAATTGATATTACCTAAAGGAGAACAAATCCCGAAGGATAGATTTAGAAAAGGTGATACCGTGAAGGCAATTGTCCACAAAGTGGATATGATGAACGGAAATCCAAAAATTATCCTTTCCAGAACATCTCCGGTTTTTTTGGAAAGACTTTTTGAGAACGAAGTTCCTGAAGTCTATGATGGCTTGATCACCATCGTAAAAATCGTGAGAGAACCAGGAGAAAGAGCGAAAGTTGCGGTTGAATCCTATGATGATAGAATTGACCCAGTTGGAGCATGTGTTGGTATGAAAGGTTCCAGAATCCATGCAGTTGTGCGTGAGCTTCAGAACGAAAATATCGATGTGATCAATTTCACAGACAACTTGGACTTGTATGTATCTAGAGCATTGAGTCCAGCCAAAGTTTCCTCATTGACTGTCAATGAAGAGACTAAGAGAATTTCTGTTTTCTTGAAGCCAGACCAAGTGTCTTTGGCAATTGGTAAAGGAGGATATAACATCAAGTTGGCCAGCCGTTTGGTTGGTTACGAAATTGATGTGTTCCGTGAATTGAACGAAAATGAGGAGGAAGATGTAGACCTAGCAGAATTCGATGATGAAATCGAGGCTTGGATCATCGATGAGTTGAAGAAAACCGGTTTAGATACAGCCAAGAGTGTTTTGGCTCTGAACAAAGAAGATTTGTTGAGAAGAACTGAACTGGAGGAAGAAACAATCGACGAAATATTCAGAATTCTCCGACAAGAATTTGAACAGTAATGGGTTAAATACCCGAATAATTACCCAATTTTAAATAAGATTTCGAAAGAGGTTTTTGCTTATGTCAGAAGAAAAAATGATGCGATTAGGCCAAATAGCCAGAAAACTCAACGTGGGTACGGCAACCATCGTCGAGACACTGGCCAAAAAAGGCTTTGATGTGCAGGACAATCCGAATTCTAAAATCAACATGGAGCAGGTAGATATGTTGACCAAGGAATTCAAGTCCTCAGCACTTGAAAAGGAAGAGGCTTCCCACCTCTCGATAGGGAAGAGGCATGAAACAGTCTCCCTTGAGACTGAAACCAAGCCAGAGCCAGCTCCGGAACCAACTCCGGAACCTGCGCCAAAACCTGCGCCTGCACCTGAGGCGAAGAAAGAAGAGCCAAAACCTGCTCCGGCTCCAAGTCCAGAACCTGAAAAAGTTGCTCCTGAAGCTCCAAAGCTCGAGGGTATCAAAGTTCTAGGAAAAATTGATTTGAATAAGAAGCCGAATCCGGCTCCTAAACCTGCGGCACCTGCGAAGGCTCCTGAAGTAAAAGCATCACCAAAACCTGAGGCCAGAAAAGAGCCTCAAGCGCCGAAGACAGAAGCAAAACCAGCTCAAAAACCGCAACATCAACAAAAGCCGAAAGAAACTCCTCCTCAGCCTAAAGTTGAGAGAAAAGAGCAAAAAGAGGTACAAAAGCCAGCTCCTAGCGAAGTGATTTCCGCAAAGGCAGACTCCTTGAAAGGATTGACTGTTTTAGGCAAAATTGAATTGCCGGTTGAGAAATCTAAGAAAAAAGGAGGTCCTGTAGCCTCTTCTGATGAAAGAGCCAGAGATAAGAAGCGTCCAAGAAAACGCATAGATAAGAGTGGCGGAAATAGAAATCAGGGGAATAACCAAGGAAATAGAAACCAAGGTCAAAAGGGAGGACAAAAAGGAGGACAGCAGGGTAGAACCCAAAAGGCTGAACCTACCCAAAAGGAAATCCAAGATCAAATCAAACAGACTCTTGCTAGACTTCAGGGAAATAAATCCGGAGGTAAGAAGAGCCGAAGAGATAAAAAAGCCGAGCGTGAACGTGAGGTTGATGTAGATAACGAAGAAACCAAAATCCTAAAGGTTACTGAATTTATTTCAGCTAATGACCTGGCTGCATTGATGGATTTATCTGTGAACCAGATTATTTCCGCCTGTATGTCTTTGGGGATGTTCGTTTCTATTAACCAGCGATTGGATGCTGAGGCGATTACTATTATTGCCGATGAGTTCGGGTACGATGTAGAGTTTACCAAGTCTATTGAAGATGAAATCGAAGTAGAGGAGGAAGATTCTGAGGAGGATTTGGAGGAAAGAGCTCCGATCGTCACTATCATGGGTCACGTTGACCACGGTAAAACATCCTTGTTGGATTATATCCGAATGTCAAAAGTAACTGCGGATGAAGCGGGAGGAATTACACAGCACATTGGTGCATACGATGTAATGACCAAAACAGGGCATAAAATTGCCTTCTTGGATACTCCAGGTCACGAAGCATTTACTGCGATGAGAGCTAGAGGTGCTAAAATCACAGACGTTGCCATTATTGTAATTGCAGCTGATGACAGCATCATGCCTCAGACCAAAGAAGCTATCAACCACGCACAGGTGGCTGGTGTTCCGATGATTTTTGCAATCAACAAAGTGGATAAGCCTAATGCGAATCCAAATAAAATCAAGGAAGAACTTGCCAATATGAATCTATTGGTAGAAGAATGGGGTGGTAAATACCAATCCCAAGACATCTCTGCCAAAACAGGTCAAGGTGTAGACGAACTCCTTGAGAAAGTTCTACTAGAGGCTGAAATTCTTGAACTGAAAGCCAACCCTGATAAAAATGCTGTTGGTACAGTAATCGAAGCATCCTTAGATAAAGGTCGAGGTTATGTAGCTACCATGATGATTCAGGCGGGTACTCTTAAAGTTGGAGACGTAATGCTTGCTGGTCAACATTATGGTCGTGTGAAGGCCATGTTTGACCACAAGGGTAAGAAGATGAAAGAAGCTGGACCATCTACTCCTGTACAGGTGTTGGGTCTAAGTGGGGCTCCTCAAGCTGGTGATACAGTGAAAGTATACGATTCTGAGAGAGAAGCCCGTGAAATTGCCAACTCAAGAGAACAGATACAAAGAGAGCAAAGCTTACGAACCAAAAAGCACATTACTTTGGATGAAATTGGACGTCGTTTGGCAATCGGTTCTTTCAAAGAATTGAATATCATCATCAAAGGTGACGTGGATGGTTCGGTAGAAGCACTTTCGGATTCCTTGCTGAAACTATCCAAAGAGGAGGTTAAAGTTTCCATCATACATAAAGGTGTAGGACAAATTTCCGAATCCGATGTCTTATTGGCTTCTGCTTCAGATGCGATTATTATCGGTTTCCAAGTAAGACCTTCTTCCAATGCTAAAAAATTAGCAGAGCAGGAGGAAATCGAAATCCGTCATTACTCCATCATCTACGATGCGATCAACCAGATCAAGGATGCGATCGAAGGTATGCTTGAGCCTGAGTTTGAAGAAGTGATCACCGGTAATATCCAAGTGAGAGAAGTCTTCAAAATCTCTAAAGTTGGAACGGTTGCAGGTTCTTATGTAACGGATGGGTACATCACTAGAAAAAATAAGATCCGCGTGATCCGTGACGGTATTGTAATTCATGAAGGTGAAATCGATCAGTTGAAGCGATTCAAAGACGATGTAGCTGAGGTGAAAGCCGGTTACGAATGCGGTATTTCCATCAAAAACTTCAATAATATCGAAGTGGATGATACCATCGAAGGTTATGAGATGAGAGAAATCAAAAGAAAAAAATAAGTAATTACTTATAAGGTAAGGGGCTGTCTCAAAAGTGATTTTGTCACATTGAGGGAAGTCGAAATATGAGCCATATCGAAAAAAATGGCCTTCGACTCCACTCAGGCTGACATTTGAGCGATTTTTTGGGACAGCCCCTTTTATTTTCGAAGGATGTTAGAAGCTATACTCTTTTTGATCATTATGCTTTGGGCATTAGCCCTACTGGGATTGATTTTGGGTTTGATTAGGCCAGTTATCGTTTTGTGGTTTTTAGATAGGTTCAATAGGCTGAAGGTTTTAAAGATCTACGGAATACCTTTTTTGATCTTATCTCTTTTGCTATTTCTTTTTCGTGCATAAAAGGCTTTTCTAACGTTAAAGGGAAATACCGCTTATTGTCAGCTCAGAGGATTAGAATCCTGGAGCTTCGCCTGCCAACCGTGGCTGGGTCTTCTGTCTTCAATAGACTGCTCTGAGCGAAGTAGAAGTGTCCAGTCATTCAAAAAAATATAGTAAATGGTGTAATTAAGGATTTTCAGAATATTATATATACATCCTTTGATAATGTCAGAATTTTATAAGTAATTTCTGAAAATTTATCCATTTGAGATCAGTAGTATCCATATTGCTTTTGGTTTGCTTTGCCAGTTATCATTTTGGCTACTATCTATTTTATTATTCTCATCAATACCATTTAGAATCCAAGTGGATAGAAAAAATTTATACAGATCAGATAGAAGGATTGGAAGAGCGAATGATGGTCATTCCACTTTCGGCACCTTACATGTCCAATCAAGAGCACTTTCAAAATACAAATACGCGCTTCGAAAAAGACGGGAAATTTTATAGAGCTATTAAGCAGCGGTACCAAAATGATTCCTTGGAAATTATTTATGTGCCAGATACTGCTAGAAAATCACTAGAATCCACTGTTCAAAAATGGATTTCTGCAGTTACAGACGGCGATTTTGATTCAGAACAGTCTAATTCAAAATCATTCAAAAGTTTTGTAAAAGACTATATTCAAACAGTTTCGCATGAATTTCAAGGGGTCAATTCAAAGGCTTCTGTTACAACACTAGGGTTTATTTTTTCACCTTATCAAAATCCATTTTATACACTTGATTCCCCACCTCCCCAGTTTTTAGGTTGAACTTCATCTTCGGGGCATTTAGCTCTATCTACTTCTTTTTAAGGCTTCAGTATCCTGTTGCCTTTTCAACCTATTACGTTATTTATCATGAAAAAATTATTTCTATCCGGGATAATTGGAGCTTATTTGTTTCTATTCCCGGAATTTGGCTATGCTCAAGGATGCGTAGCCATTCGCCAATTTTCTGGAGTTGGCAATGCTGTGGGACAAGGTAATTTTCAAAATCAAGGAGATTGGAACATCAGTGCTAATTACCGATATTTTAAATCGTTTCGTCATTTCCGGGGAACTCATGAGGAGCCTGAAAGGATAGAGAATGGAACGCAGGTGATCAATTGGTCTCATGGGATGGACCTTACTGTCAGTTATTCCTTTACTTCAAGAATTTATGCGCTGGCTTCTATCCCTTTTGCATATAATGAACGCTCCTCTCTATATGAACATGGAAGAACTGAACGTCACACTACATACAGTTCGGGTTTGGGTGATATTAGAATTGGTGCTGGCTACTGGTTGTTTCCCGAGTCAGAAAAAAGAAAAGGAAATATGGCTGTCGGTTTAGGGATCAAAATTCCCAGTGGAAATTTCCGGGCAGAGGATACATTCTACAATGTAGGTGTAGGAGGTCAACCTGAAATTCGGCCTGTTGATCAATCTATACAGTTAGGAGATGGTGGGTTCGGATTCAATGTGGATTTTCAGGGTATCTGGAGTATAAACTCCTCCCTTTTCGCGTACTACAGTGGTTTCTATCTCTTTAACCCAAAAAACACCAATGGTACAAAGACCTTTAGAAGCAGAGAAAGTGAATTCATTATGAGCGTTCCTGATCAATATGCGCTTCGGGGAGGGGCTTTTTATTCTATGAAACAAATTCATGGTTTAGGCTTCTTGCTTGGTGGTAGAATAGAGGGCATTCCGGTTAGCGATTTATTGGGAGAAAGTGATGGCTTTCGTAGACCTGGCTATGTCATTTCGGTAGAACCGGGAGCAAGCTATATGCTCAAAAATCTAACTGGGACATTGACTGTGCCTTTAGCTTTGGTAAGAAATAGAACTAGAAGTCTTACTGATATAGCTGATTCTACTCCTGAAAACAAAAGACATGGAGATGCTGCCTTTGCAGATTATGTGATCAATTTTTCCCTAGCCTGGAGAATACCTAAAAAGGTGCCTCAGATTTTTAATACTTTATAAATTAAGTAGAAATCAAAGGGCTTTAGAAGGCTCTTTGATTTCTTTTTTGATACTCTTGGTTGCCAATACCAACAGCGAAATGGCCAAAACAAAAAGTAAAGCAGCGATGATGGATAAGACATAGACTTCTTCCTGAAAGTTTTTCCATGCAAATAAACCCAAAGAAGCCAATGTTACTGTAAACATGAAAAACATGGGAAGCGTAACGAAGAGTGCATTTTTCTTTTTTCGAATCATCCACACTGCAATCGTTAAGAGTGCTAAGGCTGCTAACAGTTGGTTAGCTGACCCAAATATTGGCCAAAGGGTGGTAAACTCTCCCGAAAGTAACAGAAGAACAGAAAAAACTACGACTAAACCTGTGCTAATAAATCGATTATTGGAGATGTATTTGGCACTGGGCTGAGGAAGGTCTTCAAAATACTCTTGCAAGGTAAACCTAGCCAAACGGGTACAAGTGTCGAGCGTAGTCAGGGCAAATGCGGATACGGTCAGGGCCACAAAACCTACAGCAAAAGATTCAGAAATTCCTAAACTGGCAATCATTCCACCTAAACCAGTTGAGAAGAGTGAAACAGGCCCTTCTCCTGCCAGTCTTTCCAAGTACTCTGTTTTGGTCAATACCACTACTGCACCAACTGATATAATGGCCAAAAAGGACTCTATTAGCATCCCTCCAAATCCTACGACCTTGGCATCAGATTCTTTGTCCAATTGTTTGGAAGTAGTACCTGAGGCTACTAAAGAGTGAAAGCCCGAAATTGCTCCACAGGCGATAGTCACGAATAAAACAGGAAATATATAGCCAAGATTTTCCGTGGAAACTGTCACCTCCGAACTCATTTTAATTTCAGGATTGGCAATGAAAACACCCAAGATGGCTGCGATCATCATCCCATAGAGTAAAAAGCTGTTGAGGTAATCTCTTGGCTGAAGCAGTAGACTAACGGGTGTGACAGAAGCAATAAATGCATAAGCCAGCAAGGCTAAAATCCAGATTTTATAATCCAATACAAATGGAACTTGCATGCCGAGGTACACAAAAAAGTACATTAATATAACTCCTACCACACTTATAATTACAAAGGTGATTTTTTTATCTCCTACCGCTCTGTTGACCATTCCGAATGCAATGGCTAAAAAAATGAAAAAGATAGAGGCGGATGCTACACCGGGATTACTGACGAAAGTTTTGGCAATAATATCTGCAAAAACACCAATAACTAGAATTAAGGTAGAGAAGCTGAAAATGACAAAAAGTTGCTTTCCTTGGAGGCCTATTTGTTTTCTGATGATCACACCTATGGACTTACCTTCAGTTCGCAAGGAAGCTGCCATACTCCCCAAATCATGAACTGCACCAAAAAATATTCCCCCAATCAAAATCCATAGAACTGCCGGAACCCATCCAAAAGTAACTGCGATGATGGGGCCTACGATAGGCCCAGCCCCTGCAATCGAAGCAAAATGATGCCCCAAAACCACTATTGGCTTGCTTGGCTCATAATCTACACCATCTCTGAGCGTATGAGAAGGCGCTTTATTCTCATCGGAAAGTCCAAATTTCTTGTACACATAGCTTCCGTAAAATTTATATGCAAGAATCAGAATGATGGCTGAAAGGACAAGCAGGAGAGCAAGATTCATGGGGAATATTTTGGGTTTACCTAAATCTAAAAGAAAATATTTCTTGAAGACCTATTCAAAATAAAGCAAAATTTGTGGCCTCTAAAAGGAATACTACAGGAATGAAATTAGAGGTTTTTCATACCCATGTGAAGGAGAGAAATGAGGATGAGTTTTATTTCACAGATATAAGGACTAAATTTGTATCCTTTGACTCGTCAAAAATCATTTTAAAAACTCAATATGGCTTGGTTTAAAAGAACTGATAAAGGGATCAAAA
>MDSZ01129569.1_pt1 | contig 12140 bp, 10 predicted proteins | sample 811201 | NCBI WGS metagenome assembly MDSZ01 (sample SAMN05326647, study PRJNA326480) | marine metagenome | isolation source: seawater | place: Indian Ocean: North | collected 2010
AAGTGGAATCAATTTTTCCGGGAATTGTCTGGGTCCATAATTATTCGAACAATTAGTTATGATCGCAGGCAAGCCATATGTATGAAAGTATGAGCGCACCAAATGATCGCTGGCCGCCTTACTGGCGGAATATGGACTATTGGGCGCATATTTAGTCGTCTCTCTAAATGGCGGATCATCTGCATCCAGACTACCGTATACTTCATCGGTTGAGACGTGGATAAAACGAAAAGAGCTCTTTTGGATTGGATTTAACCCTGACCAATATTTACGAGCTTCCTCCAGCAAAACAAAGGTGCCAAGAATATTGGTCTCTACGAAATCTCTTGGGCTCGAGATAGATCGGTCCACGTGGCTTTCAGCGGCAAAGTTTACAATGGCGGTTGGTTTATGGTTCTGCAGTACTTGGCCGACCTCGTTTTCGTCGCAAATAGAACCGTGGATAAACTTATAGTTAGAGTTCTCAGCCACCGTTTCTAGATTGGACAGGTTTCCCGCATATGACAGCACATCTAAATTTACAATCTGTTCCCGTGCGTCGATTTCATTGAGGATAAAGTTGCTCCCGATAAAACCGCAACCGCCTGTTACCAAAATCATTCTATACCTTCCCAATTACGAGCCCAATAAAAAGCCCGATATTTCCTACTCGAGTTTGGCGATAAAAACCACTCTTTAGAAAACTTCGCGGAAGTTTGAATAAATTTTCTTTTCTTAATACCTCAAAATCATTGATAGCTCTTTGTGCATCTGGCTCCAAATCTTCTTTTAAATTTATTAGACAACTGATATTTCGAGAGAGCCAATCCGCATAGTCACCGCGAAGAAGTTTATGAGCTCTCGCAATTCGAGCAATAAAACCAATGTTACTGCCTATTGCGTTGGCTGTATGTTGTCGGTACTTTACTGAAGCCCATCGATCATAAATTATTGTACCTCCCGCCCCTGTTGCTAATTGATACAAAGCCCAATCGTGAGAGACAACGCTGTTAGCATGCGGACCGAAAGCTTGGACGACGTCTCTAAGATTATTATCAAAAACCATCGTATTCCCGCCAGCGATGCTCTGAACAAGGGCATTGAGAAAACTGGGAGGTCTTACAAAATACGGCGAAAAGCCCAGAGCTGTTCCATCTTTGTCGATTAATTCGGTTCTAGAACAGTAAAGACGCGGACGACCACATTCACTATTTTCTAGTTTTTTTGTGGCTTTCGCTAGTTTTTCTGACATCCAGATATCATCCTGGTCGGAAAGCGCATAGTAATCTGCCTGTATATCCGTTCTTACCATTAAACTTATAAAATTCGCGGCAAAACCAGTCTCGGGGCCACGAGAAATGGTTATTTTTTCTAATCCCCATTTCCGCTGATACTCACACAATATGTCCAATGTTTTGTCGGTAGATCCATCATCGGATACCCATAAGTGCCAGTTTGTGTAACTTTGGCGTTCGAAAGAATTTAATTGCTCACGCAAAAACCTTTCTCCGTTAAAAGTGCACATTAAAATTGCGATTTTTTTGTTCAACTTTGCACCATTTTGATAAGTAAGTTGGGGGAGAAAAAAGCTTGAGTGGCTAGTGAGTTCAATTGTGGAGATAAAGGTAAGGTTGTGAAGAAATCAGCTTTGAGAAGGTAAATAAAAAAATATTTCGAATATGCATAGTAAAAAACCAAGCAAATTACTATCCACCATTCAAGGAGTTAGGCCAGCGTTTTTTTATTAACATAAAACCCATGTATCCCAACGAGCTTGGAAGGAAGTAGCTAATAACCCGATAAACCACATTCTTCACTCCGAGAAATGAAAAACCTGTGAGCCAGGGCCGATAGAAAACTCCTTGATCTAAGACCTTGAAACCAGCCTTTTCAAATAACTTTTTGTATTCTCTAAAACTCATATCTGGAACCTCGGCTGCTTTAGGCTTTCGCATGGGAAAATCACTATTCCGGAAAGCTATGTAGGCCCATCCGTGATCTGCCAGCACTTTATATAGTTCCATTAAAAACTGTTCCTTTTCCGTAACCTCATCCAAAACAGTCAATAAAATTGCAAAGTCAAATTTTTTTTCACCTAATAAATTTGCTGCGAAACTTACGTTTCGAAATGATTCCGTTCCATACAATTGCCGCGCTATTTCAATGGTCTCATGGCTTTCGTCAACTCCGAGATAACAAATGTTCTTTTTGTCAAAAAGCGGTTTTAAAAAGCCTAGACCACAGCCAATGTCTAAAACCTTGGAAGCTCCTGTTTTTGACACAAAATTTGCCAACGGAGCATATCGCCTTCGGTAGCTTCGTTGCACAAGTTGGCCGTGGCGAGAGAAAAGAGCCAATACTCTAGCGACCGAAGTTAGTTGCAATATTGATGATTTTACCCACGTCTTCATCAGATAAGGAATTGTGAATAGGAAGGTTCAGCGCCTGGTCGGCAAAATATTTTGAACCTGACATATCTGTTCGCTTTGCTGATTTAAAAAGACTTATTTGGTCCAGTGAATGGTATCGAAGACTGGTGTAGATCCCCTGGTCTCGCATATAAATTGCTAACTCATCTCTCGAACCGGCAAGAATAGTGAAGAAATAATTGCTGTGTGCCAAAGCATTGTCTTGTTCTACAACGCTAATGTTTTTATGACCGTTAAATGCCTTTAAATATTGCTCCCTTATTTCACTTCTGCGTTTTAAATAGCCATCGAGTTTGGGCAACTGTGATAGGCCAATGGCAGCATTTATATTACTAAAAACTGATCGCGTTCCAGGTCGATTTAGTTCGTAACTCCACCAAACCTCATCAGTTTTGGCTGCTTTATCAATCCCGCTCTTAGAGGATATTGGGAGCCCTAGGTATAATTGCTCACGAAATTCGCGCATCATTTCGCTATCTCTAAGATATGCGGCGCCACCTTCCCCAGCCACAATAAGTTTCATGGCATCAAAAGACCAACAACCAAAATCACTTAAGGTCCCGACAGCCGAACCATCGCTGTAGAAGGACCCTAAGGCACAAGCGGCATCTTCCATTATCAAGCAAGTCTCTCCGACGACTGCTCTTAACGCAGGTATATTCACAGGGATACCGCCATAGTGAGTTACGAATACACCAATAGTTTCTTCGTTAAAAATTTGAGAAAGTTTGTTTAAATCAATATTCCCGGTTTTTTTTTCTATATCGCACAACACCAACTCAAAACCATTTGCCACTACAGACGACCCGACTGCTGGAAAAGAGTTTGAGGGAACTATAACGTTTCCTGACAGGCCACGTTGCCGCAGTACGGCCAGTATTGCAAAAATTGCATCAGTACAGCATGACATCGTTGTGATTTTATCTCGTTCAACCTTCAAAATATCTGAAAGAGACGTCTCAAACCTATCGGAATACTCGCCCCTACCTAACCAATTTTTGGAGAATACCTCTTCTAAAATTGAGATGGCCTCATTTCCTACGTTAGGCTGAAATAAATTTATCATATTGCCTCTACTAGCTTTGTTTAAGCGGCGGAACTCAGTAAAGTTTCAATTTCTGAAGCAAACCTATGAATCGATAATTCATAAACCTCATTTTCTTCCATTCCACTAGTCGTCGAGCCGAGCATTCTCTCTAGGAATTTTTCGTCAAGAACATCCCATAAGTGTATTTGATCTCTATAATTAGGCAACAATTCTTGGGCTTTTTCATTATTTGTAAGCAGGTGTGCACCGGATACGAGCGCCTCAAATGACCGAGAAGTTAATCCGGTTTGCTCCGGATGTTTAATATCTAGGACGAACCGAGAACGACCAAAAAGCTGTGCTACCTCATTCTTCGATAATTGGTCTCGCTTAAGCATGCTAATAGATAGCCCGCGACTTTTAAAGAGGCTAGAAAGCGAGTATACGATGTTACCCCAATATGCATGGATATGGTGTTTAACCTTCATTTTTTTAAGCTTTTCTTGCAGAGACCACAATATTTTAGCCCGTTCAGAATGTGCGGTACCTACAAAAACAATTTGCAAATCTCGAGCCGAATTCTCGCATCTCCAAGACGCAAAATGCCCCTCAGCAAATAGATTTATGAGTCTTAAATCGTGAATTTCAGCATCAAGTGGATCAAAGGTAGCAAAGAAATCAAATTGATTTTTATATGGCAGACTGGAGGGTTTATTTTGGAAACTATCCCACATATACACTCCGATATAAGGCACGATAGTTTTTAAACCATTAACAAGATAACTAGACATTGCGTCCGGAGAAACAAACAATACGTGCGTGGGCTCATACTGTTTGGCGGTTTGTAGAATCATAAATTGAAAATACCTAACAACTGGCCAAAAAACTTTTCGTAGAATTCCAACACGAAAAATCAACTTTACCAGAAAAGACTCGTTCCCTCTTTCGTGAATAAATTTGACCGAATGCCCCCTAACTCGCATCTCTTTCGATAAAGCTTCTGCGTATCCAAAAAAACCTGGGCCAACAATAAGTATTTTCATTTTTTACCTGTCAAAATTCGCAAGAAAATCATCCATTCCACGAATACCTGGGAATACAACACCTCTATAATCAACCTCGATAAAGCAATCCCTAAGAAATCTATCAACCCCCTCTTTCTGCCCACTGATATCAGGCGTTTCTTGAGAAAGGTCAAAAAGAACTTCATCTATACTGTTTCTGGCACCCCTCAATTGGTCGTAATAACTTTCTCCAAAAACCCAAACAAGTTTCCCAGCTCTTAGTGCCTCGAGCCCGCCGGTTGAGTTAACAGTCGCCACCAGATCGGCTTCATTTATTGCATCCAGCAACGATCCGCCGTTGTCTATTGTGCAAATTTCTTTGAATTCGTTTGCCAAAGCTGAATTGATTTGATTAACAACCTCTCTAGGATGAGGCCTAAGAACTAACCCAAAATCTTTTCGTAAGTGAAAAAATTTTTTCAATTCTCTGACCATAAAAGTTGTGTCAGCACCGTAATGCGTTGAGTTTGTATCCAATTCGACCTGCCCGATAAACAAGAGCTGCTTCGTTCGAGCATTTTTTGCATGACTTGGTAAACGCGGAAAAACCACTTTTTTTGGGAGATACTCGACTATTTCCGGGTTACGCAACACAAATTTTGAGAAATTTAAAAAAAGATAGTCAAAAATTTTCAATACTTTTTTAGAAAACTTATTCTTTTTAGGAGTCTCTCCAAGCTTACCTATCGAGCAACTAGTTTCAAAGTGTCTCTTGGTCTCAGAAAACCCTGTAAATCTGAATTCGGCATCAGCATTTGTTCCGGTTTTGCTGAAGTAAGTGTAGCCGGGCGGGCCTGCCTCATAAAATAGCGAGCGTGCATTTTTGAAGGCATTGGCAAAAGCCTGCTCAACAAGGCGCGCTTTTCCAGAAAAAATTATTATGTCCGGTTTTTGTCCTGATGACGAAAAGACCCGCGCATAAATGGCGATCGCTTTTTGAGCATAACCAGGGGACATTCCACATGAATCATAAAATTCTCCATCAAATGGAATGGTATCTCCAGTACCCATGCCAAGAGAGGATTTAATTGGGATTAGAAAGAGACCCGTAGCACTAAGGCCTAGAAGTTTTGCATACAGATAGGTACTCAATCTAACGCAAAAAAAGTGTTGGCGATCGGCCCTAAGACCGAAGGAAACAAAAAAATCCACATCAGCAATGTTGTGAGCTAAAAAGCAGACATCGGCTTCGGATTTAGACACGTTACGAATTATTCCTTCCTACAATCGTGTTTGCAGGTATGTGACTATTGATTACAACATTTGCGCCGATAACGCATCCTTCCTCTATCCTAGCCCCCGGTAGAATCACGGCTCCGTATCCCACGAAACAACCCCTGCCAATAAAGACATCATATTCTTCAGTGTTTCTGTTGAACCAACCCGCACTCCTATCTAAATTGCTTTCAACAAATTGATTCTTGGAGGTTCCAACGAAAACAGAAGCCGAAAATATGCAGTCTTCGCCGATTGAAACAAGCTTTCCGCTTGATATAAAAAGATTATGTCCACTGCGAAAACGGTCACCGATTTCAATCCTACCTTCACCATAGGTTTCCAAACGCGCATGGGGAAAGATGCCAACCCCGTTTCCCAACGAAATGTTGTGCCCATTTTTTATATAAACAGGGGGACCAAGATAGCCCCACAGCCCAAGGCGTCCGAATAAAAGACGATAAAATTGGAACCTGATGGCCCAAATCAGCTTCCAATCAAGGAAACTCGCCACAATTGCTAAAAACCGCAAATTCATTTTGCTAAATCCATCAAGAAGAAACAATCGGCGAAAATTCAAAATAGGGAGCCAGCATGATCCTTAATTTCTTTATCTTATGCAGTTGGTGCAAGAAAATAACACCAGTATCCCAAAACAATTAACGTTATGCCGGCGACCAAACTAGGATAGTTGCAGAGTCTCAAATTTTGAATTCCGCAACTTGCGATCCAAAAAATCTGGAAGCTGAATATCAAAGCAATAGCAACTAACAATGGCACCAAAATGCCAAACGATAATGGAAGATATGACACTAGGAGCCAAGCTAGAAAGTAAACTGAGATAAAAAATGGTATTAATCTTTTAGGGTTTGATCGGCTTGATACCAAATTAAAAAAATTCGGAAATGTTGCGAAAACAAGGCACTGGCCGCAGAGAACTAGGTATATTCCTAAAAATACGAAAATTTCATATTCAAAAATGCTAAGCAAACTGCCAACAGCCAAAATAAAACCAAATGCAAAAATTAGGAAAAACTGTTGAATCAGAGTTTGTATATGAAATTTACGATACTCGGCAAGGAAACTGAAAACATCTAATCCAGACCCTATTTCCACAACTCGAGATTTTATTAATACCGGCATGATCACGGCGGCAGCACAAGCGGAAGAAATGTCGAATATATTGACGATTTGAGGCGCTAATTCTTTTTCCAAAGTCGTAAGATATCCTAGTCTCAAAATAACAATGTTAGCGAATGCAGCTACACCGAATGCAAATATTCCAAGCCATTTTTCTGGGGAAACAGGCTCCGGCTCTTTATCTGTTTTTGTTCCAAAAGAAAGAACTATGCAAAGAGCTATGACAGACGTAAGCACAGCAATTTCAAAATGAGTTTGATGATAGTTGGAACCCAAAAAAAGCACCACAAGAATCAAGAGCGGAGCAATTTTAGGCGCAAGTTGGGAAACAATGAGATATGCAGTGAAACGTTCATCTTTTCGGTAAATATTTCCTGTTAGATGTAAAATCGCCAGAAAGAACCCAAAAACAATGTAAAAGTATTCAGTTATATTTATTGCCCAGAGGGCCAGAGAAAGTCCAGCAACCAGCAAGCCTATGAACTGGTAACGAGTTTGAAGCCAAAGGAGTTGATGGCGCGTCAACCAAGCTGTTGCATGGTCTATTCCGACAAGGAAAATCGGCGCCATGATAGCTGCCATATTCGTGAAAAACCTAAAATCTCTAAAGTCAGTCTCGTTCAGCAGAAATTGCGGTATCAAAATAAGTAGCATGCTCAAGGATAGAGACATGCCGAATATCCAAAACCCTAAATCCATAAGACTTTCGGCAAACTTATTCACCTAAGGCATCTCCGAGTTGAATATTAATCTTTTCCGGAAATATCACGGGTGAAAATCTTATGTCGGACGTCATGAAGATTGTCATCCATGCGATTAGCCAAAATAACGTCTGATTTGTTCTTAAAGACCTCCAGATCTTCAATAACTTCAGAACCTTCAAAATTCTTACATTCTAGGTTTGGTTCATATATGATAACAATGATCCCCCGAGACAAAAGCCGCGTTTTCAAATCCAAAATCGAGGATGTTCGAAAATTGTCAGATCCAGCCTTCATCGTCAGGCGGAAGAGCCCAACAACGCTTGGGTTAAGTGCTAGCACTTGTTCCGCCATAAAATCTTTACGCGTGGAATTAGATTGCACCACAGCCTGAATCAAGTTTTGCGGCACAGTCTCATAATTTGCCAATAATTGCTGGGTGTCCTTTGGCAAGCAGTAACCACCGTATCCAAAAGAAGGGTTGTTATAATGCCGACCGATACGAGGATCCAAGCAAACCCCTCTAATAATGTTTTCCGTATCCAACCCATTAGCCATCGCATAACTGTCTAATTCATTAAAAAATGAGACCCGCATGGCAAGATAGGTGTTGCTAAACAACTTCATTGCTTCGGCTTCACTGGAACCTGTGTATATGATTTCGATATCCCTTTTTTTAGCACCCTGGTGCAACAGCCCAGCGAAGGCCCGAGCGGCTGCAGTTTTATCGCCCATGATAATTCGCGATGGATGCAAATTGTCTTTTAACGCCTGACCCTCGCGCAAGAATTCAGGCGAAAAAATAATTCGATTACTGTTCAAACGACGACGTAATTCTTCAGTAAAGCCTACTGGTACTGTAGACTTGATAATTATCGTGGCCTGAGGGGCATGCGCCATGGCGTCTTCAACAACGCTCTCAACGCTAGAGGTATCGAAAAAATTATTACCCGGGTCATAGTCGGTTGGTGTAGCTACTACGACAAAGTCGACACCTTCGTAGGCTATTGCTGGCTCAATAGTTGCCGAAAGTGCCAGAGGCTGGCTTTTAAGGAAATGGGAAATCTCTGAATCTTGTATTGGAGAAGAGCCGGCATTAATCGAACCCACACGATCGGCATCAATATCAAGGACTAGCACTTCATTGCGCTGAGCCAGCAGGACAGCGATAGACATTCCGACATAACCGGCGCCCACAACACAAACCTTTGCCTTTGACATCTCTTCCTCAATTACAAATCTCTAATCACTTGCTACTCTTGATACCATCGCTGGCCAATAATCAGTCGTATTTAAATGAAAAGAAATCTGACCTTCGTACAAGTGAAGGATAACAATCTCATTATCGGATAAATGGCTCTCAAAATTTTTGAATTCTGTAAAATCAAAAATTCGCGAAAATTTCTCAAAATAATCGACAATCCCTAGGTTTTCGTAGCCCAACATAAAGGAATTGCCAATCATTAATGTTTTTGGCAGCCGAACCTTGGAGCTTCCAATGGGTTTAAATGTCAAAACATCCCCCACACGCTCCTGCTCAAAAGGGGCAGGATCAACAACGCTGTAAGCCGTTGTATACTCGCCAAATGGAAGCAGTTTGGGCATACCATTATTATTCGCCCCCTCAAACCAATACTCGCCCTTCTTCAGTCGTTTTTCAGTAAACTCCAATGAAAACTTGTTGTGGAGGTGGGCCAATAAGTTTCCAAGCACTAACACTTTTCCAAAACTGTTATTGTGAACATCGGTTTTATAGTGTGTTTCTTGAATAACTCTGTACTCGGTTAGCACATCAACAAAAGGGACTTTTTCTCTAAGCAATTCGTTTTGCAGTCGCTCCAAACCGAACGATTTTCTATGAAATTTTTTATCAAATGGAGGTGCATCCTTGGTAGTTTTATAAGGAATTATGCAGACGACAAAGTAGACCCCCTTATTTCCCAAATAGTCACGTAATGAAGACAACCGTTTGACTACAAACCGCAATTCTCGGTCGGTTAGCCCATCAACTTGGGGGATAATATCTTCTAGTGTAGCCCGATCCGCCGCGTAACCGTCTTGCCCAAATACAAGTTCATCGGAAAAACCAATACGGTAAAGCAATTCATTTTTTGTCCTAACTAGAATAGGGAAATAGGATAACCGTTCTACAAACCAGGCATCCAACCTATTAGCTAATTCGTTGCCGGAGAGCTGATTCAGTTTGCTTAGCGAGTAGGCTGGCAACTGTTTTCCAAAATTGACTTCAAACGGTAGCGTAATTATCGGAACAATCAGAAAAACAATTATCAAAAACAAAGATTTTCTTCTCATTACCAGCCCTTTAAAATCTAAAGTAGATAAATGGATTGAAGTTTTGAGTACTCATGAAAATACTCGACAGCAACAATATGAAAATAGCTACCAGCCCTCTTTTTTTATTTAGAAGCCCAACACTCCAAAATTTGGAAATCCAGACAAGATAAAAAGCCGCTAAAAAGGCTATACAAACCTGTGGGCTTAGATGCATATCAATAGGAGAAATTGGTGCTGTAAAGTCCAAAGCTAGCATTTTGGATGAATACGACTGGAATTGGTCAAAATTCTGGCTCCGAAATAACACCCAGCCAAATATGACCACGCCGAGAGAATATAAGTACCGTATACCGATGGGCACTTCGAATTTTAAGCCGCGACCCACTCGCTCTAACGCCAGAAAAGTGCCATGATAAAGGCCCCAAGCAATAAATGTGAATGAAGCTCCATGCCAAAAACCACACAAAATAAACACGGCAAAAAGATTGAAAACAGTTTGAAATTTTCCGCGCCGGTTTCCTCCAAGGGGTATGTATAAATAGTCTCGAAACCACCGCGAAAGCGTAATGTGCCAGCGACGCCAAAACTCCGTTATTGATAATGACAAGTAGGGATCTCGAAAATTTCGGGGGATTCTGAAACCCAAACACATGCCAAGTCCAATCGCCATTTCCGAGTAACCGAGGAAGTCAAAGTAGATTTGAAATGTAAAAGAAATTGCTCCAACCCAAGCGTGGAGCGAAGTTAATTGATCTGAAGGAATGCTGAAAGCTTCGTCGGAAACTAATGCAAACTGGTCAGCTAGAAGAACTTTTTTTCCTAACCCAAAAATAAAAACAAACATGCCAGCTTGAAAATAAGAGAGGGTATGTTTTCTATTTTCAAGACGTTTTTCTACCTCACTATATCTCACAATCGGCCCAGCAATTAACTGAGGAAACATAGTCAAATAGGTCGCAAAATTAATTAAACTAGAAGGAACAGGCAAGTCCTCACGATAGTTATCAATTTGGTAAGAAATCGCTTGAAAAGTGTAGAAAGAAATTCCAATAGGTAAAATTACTTTTGACAAAGTTGTTTCTGCCAAACTCAGCAAAGTTGGCGCAAATAAATTGGCAGCAATTCCTGCAAAAAAATAAGCGTATTTGAAGTAAATTAAACCGCCAAGATTAAGGGCCACGACGATTGTGAGGAGCGCCTTTTTTTGGTTTAGACTGCGGCTATCTTGACGAATTAAAACGGCGAAATAATAATTTAGAACGCAAAGGCCTATTAGATAAAAAACTATATTCGTTGCGCCGATGTAATAAAAAATTAGGCTAGATAGAAGAAGTACGAAATTTCTTAAGTAATTTGGAGAAACATAATAAGTCGCCATGAAAACAGGCAAGAATAAAAAAAGGAAAGATAAAGATGAAAATATCATTGGTTGTTTTTCTCGGAATTCAGAACTCAAAGCAAAGGATTAAACTAGTAAAATACTATTTTGCCTGAACCCTTCCTTAACCTTAATTTAATCTAAACAAAACGCCTGCCGCCAGATAAATATGGGACGATGTTTGAGTTGTAGTTCCAGATAAAAACATATCCATAGACAACAACCATTTACCTGCTCAGTTTTGGCGAGAGTTAATTGCCACAGTCCAACTGAAAAATAACACAAATAATATGCCTCTCAGCAGTCACTGAATGTTTTAAATCATGACACAATTAGTATTTATGTTATTTTGGATCGGGTTGGTTCCAGCACCCAATTTCCAGTCAACTTTTGTCCTTTAATAAATTCATCGATGCGCATTTTAATTATCATCAAATTATGTTTTTTTTGCCTTGCCTCCCACTTGGCAATCGCCAGCGACCAAACATTTCTGGAGGCAGACACAATTTCGATCAATGACGCAACTGGAGATGTCGAGGCGCAAGGCAATGTGCTGATCGCTTTTGAGGAAGAGCGCATCTCCGGCAATCAACTAACCTGGATCAAAAGCCAACAACGCATTCTCATTTCAGGCGATGTGGTTTTCACACAGAAAGACGGCACAAAATCATACGCACTGGCAATGGAACTCGACGAAGCGATGCAGCGTTGGGTAATGACTGAAATCAAATCTTATTTGCAAAACGAAACGCGTCTGCAAGCGGTACAGGCCGCACGCACCGGTTCAACCCGCGTTGAGCTTTCCGGCGCAACTTATACGGCATGCCCTGAATGCGAAGACCCTGATGCACAACCCATATGGCAATTCCGGGCGCAAACGGTTGTTAAAGATGAAGAAAAACAGGACATCAT
>MDSZ01183398.1_pt1 | contig 12138 bp, 6 predicted proteins | sample 811201 | NCBI WGS metagenome assembly MDSZ01 (sample SAMN05326647, study PRJNA326480) | marine metagenome | isolation source: seawater | place: Indian Ocean: North | collected 2010
TTCGTTTCGTTTTTGTATCTTGCAACAAAAATACGTGAGATATAAAAGAGGAAGGTGCGCGCGCGGTTCTGCGAGGAGCAATGATGATAAACACATGTACAAGCAGAGATCGTTCTGAAGGCGTCGTCGGAACGATCGTAGAAGACAAAAAAGTCCTTCAGATTTTTCTGAGCTCGTCTGCAAGTCGTATCTATATGAGTAATGGTACAAAAATACAAAAACACTTCGAGCGAGTGTGATGACGACCAACGTTCAATATATTTTCTTCTTTTGATCTTCTTCTTCGTCGTCGTCGTCGTCTTCTTTTGGTTCCCAGTAGCCGTCGTGTCGCCACTCCTCGTGGGACATTTCGTCGCTGGCCGCGCTCACGCCCCTCGCGTTCTCTTCCCACATTTGGTCGTAATCTTCGTCTAAAATCTCGTCCTCGTTCGGTCCGGACAACATGTTCAAAATCGACACCGGCAAATCGTAATACGAGTCGTACTCTTTCAATCTGTATAACAATTCCGGGTATTCCGCGACCGTTCTCTCCGCGTCGATCGTTTTCCCTTTCGCAATCGCCCCGCCTTCGTACGTGTCCGTGCAATTACACATTCGATTTAACTTTTCGATTGTCTTTTCTCTCTCTTCGTACACGGATTCGCACAGCAACAAATCCGGCGTCTTTTCCACGATATCCACGACATCGTGGCACATCTCTTCGCTGCAGAGCACATCTTGAATCTCCAAAATCCGTCGAGAAGCTTTGCTAAAATCCAACCTCTCGAGAATCGTCGGACATCTTTGCAACACGTTGAGGACGTGTACGCCCGGTAACAGCGCGCGCACCTTTCGATCGATCCGCGCGACGAGCGCAGCGTCTCTCAACTTCGCGTGCGTCTTACTCAACTTCATCATCGTCGACACGTCGAAATCTTTGATCGATGGGAAGTGCTCTCTCCAGAAATCGATCAAACATCGGTCCTCTTTCGTCGCGTACCCGAGGTATTTGTTGTTGTCGTCGTCGTCGTCCGCCGTCGCTTCTTCTTCTTCGTTTTTTGTCGTAGGTGTTTTTTTTGGTGTTGGGGAAGAAAAAGTATCATCATCATCATGCGAACGGATTGTGCTTTCAAAACTCGTCGTCATCGTCGTTGCATCGTCGTCGTCGTCCCATTCCTGGTCCAGCCGCCAGTCGTCCCAGGTCTCCACCACCGTCTCTCGCGCTCGAGCGACGTCGGTGTCATTTTCCACCGCCGACGTCTCCTCTTCCGATCGGACGCGCAAAACGATCCCTTTTTTACCAATTCCAATTCGATGTCCTCGTCGTCCTCCTCGCGCGAAACCCGATGGAAAAACGCGGAGTTCCCGCTTCCAAGCCGAAAAAAACGGACGACGACGACGACGACGACTCCAGGACGAAAACGCCGAGAAGGACGTCTCAAAGACGGACGACATGTGTCGGTGTCTTCGTCCGCGTCGAAATGAAGAGATATTTTCAAAATCCAATTTTGTGTAACGGTTCTGTTTGTTTAGGGTTTCATTACAGTGCAAAAAGCTCTATACCTTTTAATAAGGGATGCGTATACCTCTCTTTCTCTTTCTCTCTCGTTGTACTCGCACTCGTTAGAGATCATCTTTCTTTTCCTTCCTCTCTCGACACGAAACCTTTCGTCGGCGTCGTCGGCGTCGGCGTCGTGACGGTGGTGGTGGTCATCACCCGGTAGTATGGTGTTATTATTGTTTCGCAAAAGTCTTCCGAAACTGCTCGACGTCGAATTCTTCGTCGTATTGACTCTGCGCCCAGAGTTCGTCCAAACCGCTGAGCACCTGTTTTTGAGTTTGAGTGTGTTCTTCTCCTCTTCCTTCTCCTCCTCCAGCGACATGCCCTTCTTTCTTTTCCGCCTCGAGTTTCGCTTTCTTCCCTTTCTCCGCGGTGAATAACTCGAGCATAGCTCCGGTGTCCATGCTTTTCATGCTCGCGTTATCCGTGTTGACGACGGCGTTGGCGACGTCTAATTTGAAGCGTTGTAAACTCATCACTTTTTCTTCAATCGTACCTCGCGTTAGGATGCGATAGACGTTGACGGTTTTCTTTTGGCCCAAACGGTGCGCGCGGTCCATTGCCTGAAGATCTTTTTGCGGGTTCCAGTCGTGTTCGAGGAAAACGACGGTATCGGCGGTAGTGAGATTTAAACCTAAACCGCCCACGTGGGTGGTTAAGAGTAACACGTCGATGGTTGGATCGGCGTTGAATTTTCGAGCGACATTGAATCGTTCGTGCGCCGGGACAGAACCGTCTAATCGGAGCCAACTGACACCTTTCATGTGCGATTGGAAGAGTTCATCTTCGACCAAGTCGAGGAGGGATTTCAGTTGAGCAAAGACGAGCACGCGGTGGTTGCCTTGTGAACCGGATCGGTCTTTATTATTATTGTCGGCTTGGCTTTCCTCTTCCTCGACGTGCGCGTCGCGGCCGATGCCACAATCCAACAAGATTTGCTTCAGAGCTTCGAATTTTGGACTCCAATTCATGTCATCGTCAATATTATCTGAAATGCGTTTGGCGATGGACTTTGAACTCGATTTCTCGTTCAAAGATCCGTCCACTAATCGTGGGTGCGAACACAATTTTCGTAGGTATTGCAACGCTTGGAACACGTGCACCGGCGCGCCGCTCGCATCTTCTCCACCACTACCACCAGAAATCAGCGCTTTACTGACGTCCTCCTTTGCCCCACTCGTCTCAAAGTTATCGTACAAACGCCTCTGCGCTACGGTTAAATCTACGAACACGTCTTGAATAATCTTTGGCGGTAAATCTTTCAACACTTGATCCTTCGTTCTTCTCAAAACGAATGGCATCACTTGCTTGTGCAACCGACCGACGGTTAACGCGCCTTGCTCGGTTAAGCCGCCGCCTTTTTTCGCAGCTTTAGATCGCGCTGCGGCGATGCCGTAGTTTTCTTTAAACTCCCGTTCGGTGCCTAAAAAACCAGGCATCAGGAAATCAAACAACGACCACAACTCGACGACGTCATTCTGAATCGGCGTCCCGGAGAGGAGTAATCGGTGTTCCGCTTTGACTTGCTTGACGGCTAAACACACTCTGGACTTTGGGTTTCGAATGGCGTGGCCTTCATCGAGGACGCAGTAACACCAGTCGACGGTATGGAAAAAGGATTGGGCGTCGGCGCGGACGCTATCGTACGACGCGACGACGACGTCGTATTTCACGCGCGCATCGTTCTGTAACGCTTGTCTTTCCGCCGGCGAACCTTGATATTCGCACACGGAGAGTAAATTTGGGTCTTCCGTGTACATGCTGATCTCGTGCGCCCAGTGGCCGACCAAAGTCGGTGGACAGATAATCAAGTGTGGCATGATCGGTAACCCTTTAGCTCTGCGCTCGACCGTACTCGAGGCCAAAATACACGTCGATTGCAACGTTTTGCCTAATCCCATATCGTCGCATAAAGCGCCGTGGAGTTTGAATCGGCGCAAAAACGCGAGCCAATTCACACCATCTCTTTGGTACGGACGTAATTGGTATTTACACTTGAACGGTAACTCGAAGTTGTCGATTTTTGTGTTGTCGAGTAAAGCTTCCAGGAATGCGCCGTCGTCGCCGCTTCGTTTCTTTTGCGCGGCAGAGAGATTCGCCGGCGGCGCGGAGCCGCGAGCGAGAGGGAGTAGAGGAACTAATGCCGCGAAAGCTTTAGTAGCAGCGGTGCGCACTTCGACGTTCGAATCGGACATTCGGGACATGAGTGGCACCAGAAGTAACACGCAGTACGGCGCGATGATGCTGTCTGGAACAGATTCGGTGACAGACAAGGCCACGAAAGCGGCACCTAACCGGGCAGTCGGCGAGGCGTGTTGCTCCAAATCGCCGCCTTCCAACGCCGGAGCTAAAAGAGCTAAAATCTCCGGTAAAGTATCGTCTGGATGGGCGGTAGTCATGGCGGCGAGCGCATTCGACGCGGTCGTCTTGACGCTGTGACACTTCAACAACGATGCAGCGGCGAAAATTTTCGACGTCAGCGGACGCAAGTGTTTATCAAACGCGGTTTGCGTACACGTCCCCGCGACGATAGAAACGACGCGGCAGCAATTGGAAATTGTTTGTCGAATAGACGTTTCGAGCTGTTCTGTGGTATTGGAAGCGACCATCGCCAATGACTCGTTAATGGGTGTCATTACAGTCGGTAACTTTGTAAACACCTCGTCTTGAAACTCTCGGCAAAATTCGCGCAGCGCTTTGGCGCCACCTCTCGCGGCAATCGCGGTTTCTGGTATTTCGGTATCGATTACATCGGCAGCAGCAGCGGTGGCATCGTCTATGGAGGCAGATTTCTTACTCGAGGAGCTCGCTTTCGTAGTCATCGTTGCTTTACTTGTTTGAACAACGACTTTCTTCTCTCCAGATTCTGTCACCGTTGGTGTCGTCTCTGGACACGAACACGCCATGGTAAAAATGTTAGAACATATTTTCCCACTGGGCGATTTCTCACGAGACATGGCTCTTTTCACCAACTTTGCAATCGCCCTAGCGGCTTCGGACTGTAATTCTTCGTCGCGTTCTCGTCGAGTTGCCGCCATCAACGGTTGAATGATTGGATTCAACTTGGCCGGGAGTTGTTGAAATGCCACGGCCACCGCAGCAGCGGCAGCGAGCACGGATTGGTGCAGTTTCGATTCGGTCTCGCGAAGGCGAAGAGCGGAGACATCTAACGCCGACCGAGCGCGCTCGACGTTCGTGTTTGTTGTCTATGTTATAATAAGGCAAGTAGAAAGACTTTTTGGTGAGCTTCTTGTATGAAAATCATCGGCGCGCGCGCGCGCAACGGTGCACAATAAAAGTAAGGAGAGAATTGAAATTTTTGCTGAGATTACTTCTCGCCAGGCACAGAGCTCGCCCAGAGAAACCTGTTTCTCGAGCACGAACAAAAAAGTTCATTTTACTCTTCGGACCGTGCAAAAGACGCGAGCGTTTCGTACGTGTTGTGAAAAACACTCGCTCGCCGTCTGTTATGCCGAGGTTTTGAAGCTCAGCCAATCCGGAAAAACGAAATAATAATAATACAATAGACGAGAGAGAGAGAGAGAGAGAGAAATGCAGGAAAAGTACACTTCATCGCTTACCTTTGGAACGGTTTCCATAACTTGCACGGCATTTACAGCCCCGAACCCATCGGCATCTGGTGATGGGATTTCGCCCTCAATCGCGACGTTCGATTGCAAACACACGCGCAACAATGATTTCGTTTCGTTCTTGACGTACGTCTGTAACGCTTTTGCCTCGTCGTACGGGAGCGGACTCGGTGCAGACGGATAAGCCGGATTGGCGCACGCGAGCACTTCGAAAACGCGCGTTTCGTAAAGCGGTTTGAATTTGTTCTCAATGAAAGCGCTAGTTTTCGACGCATTCGCCGCGGTTTCGAGAAATTTTGCGCAAATGTGAAACGCGGCGACTCGAGCGGCGGCAGTCCCATGCTTCGATAATTCCATCACTTTTTCGTTTAGGAATACCGTCAGCGTTTCTTCTTCCCCTTCGGCGGATGATGATGCGGCGTCTTCTGTTGTTGGAAGCAAACATACCAACGCTTTCGCCACACACTCGATACCTAACAACCGCGCCTTGGTACGACAGAGCCAATCTGCGGCTACATTGCGCGCTTCTCCAGTCATCTTTGCCGGTTTCTTTACTAATATGTAATGTGCGTCGCACATTCTGTTCACTTGCACGCTCAAAACTTTCAAAAACGCATCGGCTTTGATTTTGAAAATTTCGGCGACTTTCTCGCGAAGCGTTTTTCCTTTCGCATCATTTTTACCGTCGCACAATTCGAGAACCAATAAAATCGCCTTTTTCGCCGCAATTGACGCGCCATCGTCCTCGTCCAAAGCGCATCCTTGCAGAGCGAGCGTCATGAAATCTGCCAAGTGCGCTTCAACGAAGGAGTCGTTTTCTAATAACGTCCCAGCCAACTCGGAGATTGTTTGCCACATCGCTTCGCGAACGCTCGCAATCGGGTGCGTAGCGAACGGCCACAATCGAGGCGCGACTTTGGTGACGTTAAACATGTCTCTCGTTTCTTTCCTCTCGCAAAGCTTTGCAAGTAAGCTCATGATTGGTCTCGCGCTAGGAGATAAGTCATCTAATTCCAACAACGCGTTCCATAGCGTTTCCAAAAACATCTCGAACAAATTGCCGCCTTCGTCTTCTTCTTTCTTCACTTCTACCGCTCCAGCTCCTTCTTCTTCTTTCTTCAAAATCTGCGGATTTAACGATTCCCTCGCTGGTAAAGCGGCTTCGGCAGCCGCCGCTCGGACGTCGTCGTCGTCGTCCTTCAAAGCGACGATTAATCTCGGAAGCGCCGAGGGGAGTAACTTTTGCACCAACATGTCCATCTTCACTCGTTCGCCTTGTGGAATAGACGCAAAGACGTATTTTAAACCAATCAAACCAGAATGTCTGACTTCCCACGCCTTTTCGTATTTCAATAAAGTCAACGTCGCCTCGCCGATATCAAAAACTTTTCGCGTCGGCAAATCGCGCAAGGACGCGCCTAAAGCTTGCGCGGCGGTTTCGCGAACCGGGGCGACGACGCCGTCGCCGACGAAATCTCCGAATCTGTCCAGCGCTAGAACACACAGAAGACGCACTGATATATCTTCCAGCCACGAAAAGTTTGCGCGCATCTGCGCCTCAGCCGTTCCTGGTTGTACTTTTACCAAAGTACTATTAGGGGATTTCGCGTCGTCGCCTCCAGTGGTCGTATCGAAAGTTTCTATAAAAATGTTCGCACACTCCGCTTGGTACCTCAAAATCTCTCTCAAAGCGACCGCAGCGCCGTGCCTATCTTCCCATCGGCTGCTGAATAATGAAAACGCCAAGAATTCGCACGTTCTCGTAAACGGCCACGACCCGGCTTCGATTTCTTGCGACTCCTCCTCGTCCTCTTCTTGTCTTTGTTTCTCTTCCATCTCTTCGTGTTTTCTCTGTTGTTCGTTCACGTCCACGCTATTACCGCCATTCGTTTGTTTCTTTTTCTTTTTCTTCCCCATTTCGCCCGCGTCGTCGTTCTCGTCGTCGCCGTTGTCATCGTCGTCGATTTGATGTTTCACGACGGTTTTCCCCGCCGCGCGCAATCTCTTATTTTTTCGTTTCAATTTGTTTACCTCTCTCGCAGACATCCCTTGCGCTCTCAACTTCTCCTCGTCGAAGCTATCTTCCGCGTTGCTGTTAACAGTTGCATTTTGTTGCCCTCCTTGCAAAGAATCCACCAATCGCGCCGCCGCGCCTTCCTCTTTCTTCACGACAACCTCTTCCTCTTTGCCTTTTTTCCTCTTCTTCGATCCCTTCTTCTTTTTATTTTCATCTTCATCGTCGTCTCCGACTAGATCTCTCTCCGAAACCATCTCCCCGATCGTCTTGCTATCCAATCCAAACGCGGCCGCTTCTTTCCCCAACTCCATCCCGAGCGTCTTTTTCAAGTTCATCTTGGCCCTTTCCAACCTTTCCGTCTTCGTCCCGGGACCTCTCTCCGCGTTGGACCACTCGTCGCCGGCGGAAGACAACAAGACAATCCCTTTCTCCAATACGGATTGAACGTCAAAATTCTCCAGTTTCAAATCCAAAACCGGCTCGATGGACGTAGTCGTCGCGCTCTTTCCTTCTTCGTGCGCTTCTCCCATCTTCTTCTTCTCCTCCTCCTCCTGAGAGCTTAAAGTCGTCTCCATCGAAACCTTACACAGAACCGTGTCAAAGTCGACCCCATCTTCCATTTCGCACGCGTCTCGAATCGAGACCGATTTCACGCGCCTCGCGATTTCGCCCATCGCTTTCCCCGCCGCGACTCTCGTGTCCCACTTCTTCGACCTCAGATACGCGCGCACTCGACGCAGGACGTTCGGCAGCATCGACTTTGGATTTTGCGCAGCCAATTCGCCGATTTGCGACGCCGCTTCCGCGCGCGCGCTTTGCGTCGAGCCAGAGTCCAAAAGCTGCAACAATCGGTCGAGACGAGACGACCCTTTCGTCGTCGTCGTCGTCGCTTGTGCGCCTTTCGTCGCGAGATCCGTCTTCGACATGATGATGATGGTGACAACGAACAACGCGTGGAAAACAAACGGTGTGTGGAGTGTTGTTGCGTGTGGCCCAAAAGACGAGTCAATTTTGTGACGAAAAACAAAGGAAAAAAAGCGTGTCTCTTTATTAGGAGTATGTCTCTGTATTAAAAGATACGTACTTTTGCGTGTGTGTGTGTGTGTCTATAATGGTGGTGGTGGTGGTGTGTGTTGTCTATTATTAGTAGTAGTATTAATCGACTTCGTCGACGGTGGCGGATCTCGGCGGGGCGTCTTCTTCGGTGAACCGACTGCTCGCCGCCGACGCGCCTCCTCCCGCTCGTCCTCCCATGTTCGCGAAATCGGGCATGCCGCCTCCTCCCATGCCGCCAGATCCCATGCTTCCGCCCATTTTGGCGACGATTTTGTTCAGCAACGGTCCAACTTCCGGGTCGTTCATGGCGGCGATCAGCGCGCCCGGGTTTGTTTGCGCTTGTTGCAACACGTTCATCACTTTCGGATTCATCATCGCCGCCATGATTTCCGGGTCGTTCATCATCCCTTCCATGCCTGGAGGGATGCCTCCCGGGAACCCGCTGTTCGGGAAACCACCACCTGGAGTACCGCCGCCGGGACCTCCCGCGTTGTTCGCGTTCGCGTTCGCGTTCTTCATCGCTTCCTCCGCGCGTTTCCTCCTTTCCTCCTCCATCTTCCTTTTCTCCTCTTGCTCTTTCTTCGCCTTCTCTTTCGATTTCGCGACTCGGATTTCGTGGAAAAATTTTTCCGCCTCTTTTTCCACTTTTGCGCTTTGCTCGTCGAAATCGATCGCCAAACCTTGACCGAGATTCTTACACGCCTCCTCGTACTGGCCTAAATAGCGCTGCGCCGTGCCCAACACTTTCAACGCTTTCGCGCTGTCCGGATTGATTTTCAACGCTTGTTCGCAATCCTGCGTCGCCGCCGCGTTCCGCTTGAGTTTCATGAAACACTCCGCGCGTTTTGAAAACGTCAACGCGGACGGTTGGATGTCCAACGCCTTCGTGTAATACTCGAGAGCGCTCGCGTAATCGCCTGCGGCGAACGCCGACGACGCTTTCGATTTCGCGTCGATCATCGCGTTCGCCTCGTCCTCCGTCAAGGCACCACCATTATTTGGATCCATCATCAATTTGCTCTCTTCGATTCTTTTCGGCACCGGTTCCGATTCCGGTCCGACCACGTCTGGATCGTCCACGAGGGGTTGTTGTTGTTGTTGTTGTTTCGTCGTCGACGTCCCTTCTTCTTTTCCGTCCTCCTCTTCAACATCTTTCTTTGTTTTGGGGGGCGGAAATCGAGCGCCGAATTGACTCTCGAAAAGCGCGCGAAACTCCGAAAAAGACGCGCCGTGCACGACGTCCGGATCGGCGCGAAGGGCGTCGACGAGCGACTGCAAATGAGGCTCGTACGACATGACGATTTGAAAGACAAAGACGACTTTTTTGGTTCGAGTAGGAGTCAAGAGAGAGAGAGAGAGACTTTCAGATTGGAGACTTTGGAATTTTTAATGAGGACAAAAAGTGCCTTTACGAGTACAAAAAGAAGACGATATTTTTGAGACGCACGTATTGTTATTATAGTATTTGTGTAAAGTAAGACACGCGTATGTATGTGTGGTGATACAACGAGGACACACGTAGTGGAAAGCCTCTTAGTACAAGAGTATTATAAAGGCTCCCATTCCATTGCCATGTGTGCCTTTTGCGCCTTCGTCATGGCACCGCCGAAGACTCTGTTGGTGCGTCTCGCTTTGGCGTCCTTCGATGAGGTCGTCGTCCCCAAAAAATGTGGCTTTCCTTTCGTTTCTGTTTGTGTTGTGTCTTCGATCTTCGTCGAAGCTTCAAAAGACGACGATTTGGAGGATAACACGTCGTCGAGGTCTTTCAACTGGCCTAACTTTTCTTTTTTGTGCGCTTCGATGCGTTTCTTCCCGTACGCGTCCTTCGCTTTCCTTTTCGCCTTTTCCGCCGTGGACGGGTCGTACGTCTTTCGCGTCGCTTTGGCGACGATGTCGATGATTTGGCTGTTTGAATTCGTCGCTGCAAAGACGAACGCTTGGTTTACTGGAAATGCAGGAGTCGATGATGATAGTCCACGCGTCGGTGGTTGTTGCACGGGTTCTTTTCGTCGCTGTTGTTGTTGTTGTTGTTGTTGTTGTTGTTGAGGATGATATTCTTCTGCCGCGCCTTTCGTTGTCGTCGTCCGCAAAGGCGGCGAGGCAAACCTTTGGTGTTTGCCTCTTTTTTGCGCACTCGCTCCTTGCGCAGCCGCAACAAAAGAGGAACTCATCTTGTTTGCGGAGCGATGTTGTTGTTGATGAAAAGATTTGGACGTCGACGACGGTAACATCGTTGTTGTTGTTATCTTTTGTCGTTGGATGTTGTGCATATTTTCGCGGCGCGAAGGAGAAGACGCGTTGACATTCACTCCCGCGGCAACCCCCGGTGAACACAAATCTGCCGCCGCTTTTGAACTCTCCAAGTTCTCTCGCGCTTTCTGAATCATCTTCTGAAACTCGCTCACGACTTCCTGTTCTTCCCGCGGGTCCTGTTGGTGTTCACCTTGGAACAACGGGCTACTCAAACTCTTCATTTTTTTCTTCGCGATACTCCCACCTGTGTTAGTAGTAGTAGTAGTAGTGTTCGTAGTAGGAATCCGGTCGATTCCGGCTGGTTTCCTTGCCGAGGACCCGAACCCGATTTCTTGCACTTTTGCCGCCTCTATTTGCGCTTTTTTCTTCGCCACCGCGGCGGCGACGTTGAACGCTGGAAACCTTTCGCCGCGACTCGGTGGTTTCTTCTTGGTAAAATTCTTGTAACTCTTCGTCGCCGGTTTTCTTTTCATGCGCGCGACGTCGTCCGTGGTTGTTTTCTTACTCGCGTCAAAGACCATCGAAGACGACGACGATGGCTTTGACGACGCGTTCTCGAGTGTGTCTTTATCATCAAACACGCGACCGAACACCGTCGCCGGGGTCGCTTTCTCTCCATCCACCTCCTCCTGGGTCGTCGCATCGCTGCACCTGCGTCGCCTCTTCGCCCTCGTCGTCGTCCTCGTCGACCCGTCCTCCTCTTTCTTTTTTTCCTCCTCCTCCTCCTTTTTTACCTCTCCCGTCGTCGTTTTCCGCGTCGTCGTCGTCGTCGTCGTCGTCACACCTATCGACGCAGATGCCTCCTTTCCATCCTTTCGACGACACCGGGGGTGCTCAGATTCTGTTCTCGCGCGCGCCGCTCCAAAAATCTTCTTCTTCTCGCGTGTCGTTTCTGCGGTAGTAGTAGTAGTTCTCAGTGTCCTACGATCGTCGGTGTTCTCGATGGTGTCGTCGTCGTCTTTTGCATCCTCTTCTTCTTTGTCTTCTTCTTTGTCTTCTTCTTCTTCTTCCTCTCGCGCTTTCCTCTTTTTATTTTTAGGCGTCTTTTTCTCTTCTCTTCTTTGTACAGGTGGTTTCTTCTGCACCATCATCATCAAAGTCGTCTGTGTCAAAGTCGAATTGTTTTTGTCGTCGGCTTTATGAGTAGTACGTTTCGGCGACGGCTCGAACGGAAACTTTTTTTGTTGTCGTTGTCGCGCGTTGTTGTTGTTTCGCGAACAGGTCGTCGTCGTCGACGACGCAAAGTTGGCGTTTATTGTGTTCGGCATCATCGAACGCATCGCTAAAGGGGACGACAATCGCGTTAAAATCGATTCCCGGGAAAACATGAGGTCCAAATCGAACGCATCGTTGTCCCGACGACGACCCCGCTTCGACGACGTTATGGCCTTTTCGACGACGACGACAGTATCACCACCACCATCTCCTCCGCTCTCATCATCGTGAGTAGTATTGGTTTCGTCGTCGCATACTCGTGTTTTATTATGTTTGGTCGTCGCCGCAAAAACGGCGTCGTCGTCGTTCATGTGATGAGAGAGAGAGAGAGTGCGCACAAAATAATGTGCGTCTAACTAAAAAGAGTCGTCCTTTTCTTTCCCCCTTCGAATAAGTAAAGAATATACCTAGTATTTTCCTCTTTCGTATGTGCCACACAGTTTAGTTTAGGGACTCAAAAAAAAAAA
>MDSZ01234376.1_pt1 | contig 12138 bp, 11 predicted proteins | sample 811201 | NCBI WGS metagenome assembly MDSZ01 (sample SAMN05326647, study PRJNA326480) | marine metagenome | isolation source: seawater | place: Indian Ocean: North | collected 2010
AATCTTATTTCTTCAGCATACTCTTGATCACTAAAAACTGGCATTGGTAGTTCCTTACAAGTTCCCAACACACTATAATTATCAATTGCAACTTCAATTTCACCAGTATCAATTTCTTTGTTAATAGTTTCACTTGATCTATTTACAACTTTACCTTCTATCTTGATTACTGTTTCTAATTGTATTTTTTCTAATGCAGCAAAAAATTCATTTTCTTTATCTATAATGCATTGAGTAATCCCATAATTATCTCTAAGGTCTAAAAATAAAAGGTTGCCATGATCTCTTTTTTTGTTGATCCAACCTGATAAAGTAATTTTATTACCAACATCCTTTTTTCTTAGCTCGTTGCAATGATGTGTTCTGTATTTATTCAATTATTCTCCTAGTACTTTTTTTATAATCTTAAAATCTATTGGTTTTTTTTCTTTTAAACTTCTTTCATCAATCTTATATATAAAATCAAATATATTGCTATATGATCTATCAATTCTTTTAATTATGTAATCAATTAACTTTTTATCTAGTGAAATTTGACGATCAGACAAATTTTTTAATATTAAAGCAAACATCATTTCATCATCTGGTTTTTCAATATTAAATAAAAGAAAATCTCTAAATCTTGATTTTAAATCATCTAACTTAAAGTCAATATTTACAATCGGTTCAACTGAAGTTAAAATTAAATATTTGTTATCTTGATCAATAATATTAAATAACGAATAAATCAATTTTTCATCAATATTTACTTTGATATTCTCTATAATAATATTTTCATAAATCTTAATTTCTCTTAAATTTTCATTTTTAAATGAATTCGCTTCAAATTTAATTCCTTTAAATTTTTTCAAAAAGATATTAATTAAATGAGTTTTTCCAGAGCAATTTTCTCCACTTATATTTATAAATTTTTTTTCCCACTTTGGCCAAGTATTTAAAAAATTAAAAATATGTTGATTACTTTTTGAAACATAGAAATCATCATCTTTAAAATTTTGATCATAATTAAATTTTATAATTTGTTGATTCAAATCAGTCATTTTAATAACCAAATTTTATTTTCTGTATTAAAGTCAAAATTATTATTTTTCATAGTTTTTAGAAAAAAATTAGGCGTCCCATTGAAAATTATTTGATAATAGATGAAATTTTTATCAAACTTTGAAATTTTATAATCATAAATTAAATCTGTCTCGTTTAATGTCTTCTCAAAATTTGAAATCTTTAAATTATCTGAACTGTTCATTTTTATATTTAATGATAATTTGATAGATGTATTAATTTTATTGAAATTTTTCCAATAATCCTCATAAATTGTTTTTAATTCAGTTACAATCTTTTCAATTTGTTTATCATCGTCTATCTCAATATTAGAAAATGATTGATTTTTAATAACTACATTATCCCTTATTGTAATTCTTGATAATACTCGCATTTCTTTTTCATTTTTAAAAATTAATGAAATTATAGAATCATCAAGATAATATTTATCTATTATTTCTTTAAAATCATACTGTTCTATATTCTCATATTTTTTTTTAATTATATTTATATCCTCTAAATCCTCTGTTGGTAAAATGTAATTAATTAATTGAGTTTTTTTTTTATCCTCATTCCATTTTATATAAATTTTGTTGTCATTAAATATTAACAAATCTTTCTCTTTTTCATCAATTACAATTGGAATGAATAAAAAATTATTTTTAAGTGGTATAGATGGAAAAATATTTTTTTTTTCTAAATACTTAAAAATTTTTTTTTTATTAAAGGAAACTCCTAACTTCAAATGATATATTTCGTTTATAAACTTTTCTTCTTGAATAGAAAACGACTCAATCATCCCCTTAATTTCGTTCAATTTAATTTTATCAATTTTTTTTTGATCAGAAGAATTCAGTATAAGGGAAATCAGTTCAAAAAAGGCTCTATCGAAACCTTCATCAATTACCTTATTTTTATTAAAATTTAACTCAAATGGCTGAGATACTTCTATGTCATTAACCTCAAAGGCTTTTCCATAGACTTTAACTGTGGAAAAAAAAAATATAATTAAGGATAGAATTAAAAAATAATTATATAAGCATTTAAAATGAAATTTTTTATTATTAGTTGTCATACTGTATTGTAATGAAAAAAAAATTATTTACATATAAAAAAAGTGGTGTCGACATAAGCGCAGCTGACAAATTTGTAAAGTTCATTGCCAATATATCATCAAAAGAAAGGGGCAAAAAAAAGTTTAATAATATTGGAGGTTTTGGTTCAATAACCAATATTCCTAATAACATTAAAAGACCCAAAATAGTAGCTTGTACTGATGGGGTTGGAACAAAAATAGAAATCGCAAATTTACTTAAAAAATATAATACAATCGGAATTGATCTTGTTGCAATGAGTGTTAATGATTTAATTGTTCAAGGAGCAAAACCTCTTTTTTTTTTAGATTATATCTCTATTAATAAAATCGATTTAATTAAACTAAAATCAATAATGAGAGGGATTGTTAAAGGATGTAAAATTTCTAATTGTGATTTAGTTGGAGGTGAAACAGCTGAAATGCCAGACACTTATACAAAAGGGAAATTCGACATTGCAGGTTTTGCCGTTGGTATAGTTGATGAACCAAAATTACTTAATAAAAAAAAGATAAAAGAAAATAATCTAATTTTAGCTATTCCCTCAAGCGGACTACATTCTAATGGTTTTTCATTAGTTAGGCATTTAATAAAAAAGAAGAACATAAATATAAAAAGAAATAAATTTTTAAAAAAAGAACTTATTAAACCTACAAAAATTTATGTTAATGAAATATTGAAATTAATAGAAAAAGGATTGATTAATGGTTGCGCCAATATAACCGGCGGTGGTTTAAAAGATAATATAAAGAGAATAATTCCTAAAGATTTTTGTGCTGAAATTGACTTAAGAAAAATAAAACCCTCAAAAATTTTTCATTGGCTAAAAGATAATAATATTTCAGAGATAGAAATGTTAAAAACTTTTAATTGTGGAGTAGGATTTTGTTTAATAATCAACTCAAAAAATTTCAACAAGATAAGTCATTTTTTTTCTAAAAATTATAAGCCATACATTATTGGTAAAATTACTAGAGGACAAAATAGAGTTAAATTAAATGAAAAGATCACTTGGATCAAAAAAAATTAAAACAGCAGTTTTTATATCAGGTACAGGCACAAACCTCAAAAATCTAATAAAATTTTCATTTTTACGTAATTCACCTATTCAAATTAATTTAATTATTTCAAATGAATCAAAAGCCAAGGGCCTCAATTTTGCTGTCAAATATAAGATCAAAAAAAAAACTTATGTATTTAAAATAAGAAAAAATGCTGAAAAAAAAATTCTTAGAGATTTAAAGAAAAATAAAATTAAACTGATCTGCCTTGCTGGATTCATGATAATTTTATCAAAAAATTTTATCAAAAAATTTAATGGTAAGATTTTAAATATTCATCCTTCTCTACTACCAAAATATAAAGGATTAAACACTCATCAAAGAGCATTAAAAAATAAAGAAAAATTTTCTGGATGCACAGTCCATTTTGTGAGTTCAAAATTAGACTCGGGTAAGGTGATTTTAAAAAAGAAAGTAAGAATATTCAAAAATGATACTGTAAAATCTCTAAAAAAGAGAGTTCTCAAACAAGAACATATTCTTTATCCTAAGGCTATAAATAAAGTTTACTCTAATCTTTAAAAAAAAAATCTATTTCAATTTTGGCATTTTCAGTACTATCTGATCCATGTACAGAATTTTTATCTATTGAAATTCCATATTTTTTTCTAATTGTTCCCTCATCAGCTTCTTTAGGATTTGTGGCTCCCATCAACTTTCTGTTACCAAGAACTGCATTTTCTTTTTCAAGAATCATTACAACTATTGGTCCTGACGATAAGTAAGAGCATAAATCATTATAAAATGGTTTTGTCTCATGAACTTTATAAAATTTTTCAGCTTCATGTTTTTCTATTTGAATTTTCTTTTCTTTTAAAATTTTAAAACCATCATTTTTAAACATTTGCTTTATTTCATTATCAAGATTTCTTTCAACTGCATCTGGTTTTATGATCGATAAAGTTTGTTCGATATTACTCATAGTTATCCTCTATTAGTTGATTTAATAATCTAACTCCAAATCCTGTGGCTCCTCCAGAATTCAAAGCTCCTCCATATTTTGAAAATGCCATCCCAGCTATATCTAGATGTGCCCAAGGTGTATTATTTAAAATAAATCTTTTTAAAAACTGAGCAGCAGTGGTAGAGCCAGCTCCACCAACATAATTTATATTTTGCATATCAGCATTTTTAGAGTCTATCAATTTATCATAATTTTTATGAAGAGGCATTCTCCAAACTTTTTCTCCTACTTTTTCTCCTGCTTGAAAAAGTTGTTTGGATAATTTGTCATCATTAGAAAAAAGTCCTGCGTACTCCGATCCCAAAGATACAATTATTGCTCCTGTCAAAGTTGCCAAGTCAATGATAAATTTTGGTTTAAATTTTTTCTCTGTATAAGTTAAAGCATCAGCTAAAACTAATCTCCCTTCAGCGTCTGTGTTAAGAACCTCGATAGTTTTTCCACTGTAAGATTTTACAATATCTCCAGGTCTCTGAGCATTTCCACCTGGCATATTTTCTACAAGACCAACAACACCAACTGCGTTTATTTTTGCTTTTCTCAATGCTAGATTTTTCATTAAACCTACAACCACAGCTGAACCAGCCATATCGTATGTCATATCCTCCATAAATTTTGCTGGTTTTAAGGATATACCCCCAGTATCAAAACAAACACCTTTACCAACAAATGCAAGAGGTTTATCTTTTGATTTAGATCCATTCCATTCCATTGTCACTAAATAAGAACCTCTAATGCTACCTTGCCCCACTCCTAACAAAGCGTTCATTCCTAACTTTTTTAATTTTCTTTTATCAAAAATGTTTACTTTTAACCCTAATTTTCTAAGCTGAGATAATCTTTTTGCATATTCATCGGGATGCAATATATTTCCAGGTTCAGATACTAAATCTTTAGTTAAATTTGTTCCTTCTAATAATGAGTTATATCTTTTATTTTTATCAAACTCTTTGATATTTTTTTTGGTTGAAATTGATATTTCAAAATCACGATGTTTTTTTTTGCTTTTATATTTTTCGAAAATATAAGATTTTAGTTTTACACCATGAATAAATTCTACTAAAAAATTTTTATTTTTTGCATTTATAATCTTAAAATTATTTTCAAAAAAAGTTGAGGAGTAAATAGAGCAAGATTTGATATAGTCATAAAATTTTGCGCCTATCTTTTCAATTTCAAGTGATGAAGTGTCTTTCTTTAATTTAACTAATAAAATCTTTTGATTTGGACTCAAATCAAATAAAAGAAAATTTTTATCCTTAATTTTATTATTATCTACTGTTTTATTGATATTTGAAGCATGTTTTTGTAAAGGAAGGCTATTCAAGCCCATAATTTTGAAATTTTCATCAGAAAATAAAACGTAATTTTTTACTAGTTTTTCACTAATATTCTTTTTGAAATTTATTTTTATTGCCATAATTTTTAATTACAAAGAGTTTTAAATGAATGCTATATATTAAGATATTAAATATTTTCAATGAAAAAATTAATATTTCGAAAATTTGCTAAAGATACATCAATTTTTTTCTTAATAATGTGTTTAACCATAGGTTTAATCGTATGGACCTTACAAGCGGTAAACTATTTTGATTTTGTTACTCAGGATGGTCATGGATTAAAAACTTATTTTTCATACATTTTATTGAATTTTCCAAAAATAATTCACAGAATAATACCATTTATTTTTTTTATATCTCTTTTCTATATAATAACAGATTATGAAGTCCGTAATGAATTGCTAATTTTTTGGACATCTGGAATTAGCAAAATTACATTTGCAAATAAGATTATACTACTATCAGTATTTCTGGCCTTAATACAAATTTTGATAGGAAGTTTTTTTTCACCACTTTCTCAATATAAGGCACGTGAATTTTTAAAAAATTCAAATATAGATTTTTTCACCTCTCTGATCAAAGAAGGAAAATTTATTAATGCAGTTGACGGATTAACAATATTTATTGATGAAAAAGAAGTAGATGGTACTTACTCGAATATTTTTTTAGATGACTCATCTAAGGCTAACTCAAGAATGATTTATGCAAATAATGGAATACTATTAGATAGTAATAATAAAAAAATATTCAGGTTATTTGATGGTAAAATACTAAACTTTGAAAAATCTAAAATTAATGTTTTTGAGTTTGATCGAATAGATTTTAATTTGGCTGAGTATTCAACTAATACTATCTTGATGCCCAAGATTCAGGAAATTCCTTCGAATGATCTTTTTAGATGTATTGTTAGATTAAAAAAAAATGAAGTTATTCCAGAAAATAGACAATTCAGCTGTAAACAATCTATAGTAAATGAAATTACTCAAGAACTTTTTAAAAGATTTTACAAACCTCTTTACATTCCAATAGTAGCAATTCTTTGTTGTTTTCTAATAATCACTTCAAAAAATAATATCAACTATGAGAAAAACAGAAAGATTGTATTTTTAGTAACTTTTTTTATTTTAATCTTGTCAGAAGCTTCCTTAAGATATTCTACATCTTCAAATTCAGCTACACTTTTGTATCTAGCTATACCCTGGGTTAGTTTTATTATTATTTATATTTTATTAAATTTAAGGTTAAAAAATGTTTAAAACTTATGAAAAATATATTATTAGAAATTTCATAAATAAGATTATATCAATTAGTATAATTTTTTTCTGCCTAGTAATTATTTTAAGTATACTAGAAGAAATTTCTTTTTTTAAAAATTTGGAAGTAAATTTTTTCTTTCCATATCTTTTAACTTTTCTTAATGCTCCAATAACTTTGTTTGAAATTTTTCCATTTATTTTTTTGATTTCTACTCAGTTTTTATTTTATGATTTATTTAAAAAAGAAGAACTTACCTTACTTAAAAGTAATGGTCTGAGTAATTTAAAGATTATCAAAATTTTATTTTTTTCTTCTTTTGTAATTGGTATTATAACAGTGGCTATTTATTATAATGCTGCATCAAAACTTAAATTTTTATATACAGATATAAAAAATAAATTTTCCAACGATAATAAATATTTAGCAGTAGTTACTGATAGTGGTCTTTGGTTAAAAGATGAAATTAATGACAATATTTTAATTGTTAAGGCAAGTAACATTAAGGAAAATCATTTAATTGATGTTTTGATAAATAAATTTGATAAAAATTTTAATTTAGAAAGTACAATCGAGTCAAAAAAAATCAATATAGATAAAAAAAAATGGGTTATTGACAACCCAAAGATTACTACAAATAATATTTCAAAAACAAATACTGAAAATATCGAAATTCAAACAAATTTTAATAAGGAAAAAATTAATAGTTTATTTTCAAATATTTCAACTCTTAATCTTTTTGAACTTTTTGATTTAAAAAATGATTACGAAAAACTTGGTTATTCCTCAGATGAAATAATCATTCATTTATTAAAACTTTTTTCAACACCATTTCTTTATGCAGTATTAACAATTTTAGCCTCAATTATAATGTTTAATATTAAAAAAGATAAATCCTTATTTTTTCATATAATTTTAGGTATTCTAATGTCTGTTATAATTTATTACTTTAATTTTATGTTTAGTTCATTGGGTAATAATGGAAAAATCCCAATAATAGCATCAATTTTCTTGCCAATTCTTTTTATTTCTATATTTGCAATTATAGGTTTAATTAGGATTAATGAAAAATAAATTATCAATTCTTATATTATTATTCATCCTTTTTAATTCTGTTTCTTATGCGGAAAGTTTCGTTCTCGAAACTAAAGAAATTGAGATTAAAAATGATGGAAATGATATTTATGCAAAAGATGGGAAAGCTTTTTCTAAAGATAGAAATCTAGAAATCGAGGCAAAAAATTTTGAATATTTTAAAAATAGGGATATTTTAAATGCTTATGATGGCGAAGCTTATATTAAGTCAGATAATTTAAAAATAGAATTTAATAAAATAATTTTTAATCAAGAAAATTTTACTTTCACAGCTAATGATAACGTAAAAATTTATGATATAAATAATAAATTAACTATAGAAACAAAATCAATTACGTATAATTGGAATAAAAAAATATTAATTTCTAAAACTAATTCAGTACTAAAAGATCAATTTAAAAATATATTTAATACACAATCATTTAATTATAATTTAAATAACAATGTACTCAAAATTAAGGATGCAAATTTTAAAGATTTCGAGAATAATAACTTTTACATTAAGTTGGCATATATAAATACTCTCTCGAATAAATTATTTGGCAAAGATATCGCTATTGACTTAAACAATAAATCTTTCAATAAAGAAAATGAGCCTAGACTAAAAGGTAAGAGTATTACTTATGAAAAATATTCAACTGAAATTTCAAAAGGAGTTTTTACTACTTGCAAAAAGAGAGATAAATGCCCTCCATGGCAATTATCTGCTGAAAAAATACAACATGATAAGAAAAAAAAAATTATCAATTATAAAAATGCTTGGTTAAAAGTTTATGATGTGCCTGTAATCTATTTTCCAAAATTCTTTCACCCTGATCCTACTGTTAATAGAAAATCTGGTTTTCTAATACCAACTTTAAATTCTTCTACTAATCAAAAAAGTCATTTAAGTCTTCCTTACTTTTATGCAATGAGCACTAATAAAGATATGACTTTTACTCCGAGATTTTATGCTGATGATAAGATTTTATTACAAACTGAATATAGACAAGTAAATAAAAACAGTAACCATTTTAGTGATTTAAGTTTCTTTAAAGAAAAAGATCAAAGTTCAAAATCTCATATGTTTTATAAATACGATGCTTCTATGAATTATGATTATTTTGAGGATAGCTCATTTAAATTAAATATAGAGAAAACATCTAATGATACCTATCTAAAAACAAGTAAGTTAAAATCTCCATTAATTGAAGATTATGATGTTTTGGAAAATTCAATTGAACTGAGTTTAAATTCAGAAAATACGTCAATCAATACTGACTTTATAGTTTATGAGGATTTGAATAAAGACAAAAACAGCGATAAGTACGAATATATTTTACCTAGATTAAATTTAATTAAAAATATAGAAAACAAAACTAATTTAGATGGAGATTTTTTATTTAAATCTAATAACACTGTAAGAAATTATCAAACAAATATTTTTGAAAAAACAAATATTAATGATTTTGTTTTCAATTCATCACCAAAAATATCGAATAGTGGTTTCTTCAATAGCTATGATGTAATTTTTAAAAATGTAAATTCTGACACAAAAAATTCTGATAATTATAAAGAGGATGAAAATTTTTACCTATCTGGACTTTTCCAATACAATTCATCATTACCATTAATTAAAGAAAATGAAAAATTTCAAAAAATTTTAAAGCCAAGACTCTCACTTAAACTTAGTCCTAATAATACAAAAAATATCAGCTCAAAAGAGAGTAAGTTAGATGTAACAAATATTTATAATTTAGAGAGAATATCACGAAATGATACTTTAGAGGGAGGTGCTTCATTAACTTATGGAAATGATTTCACAATTTTTGATAAAGAAAATTCAAGAGATTATTTTAGCATCAAAATTGCAAACAACTTAAGACTTGAGGAAAACAATGATTTACAAAAAAATAATCAATTGGGTCAAAAAACGTCCAATTTATTTAGCGAAATCGCTTATAAACCTAACGCTTTTTTAAGCATGAAGTACAACACATCAACTAGAAATAATATACAAGACATTGAATATGAAAACCTAATTACTGAATTAAGTTTAAATAATTTTGTTACTACTTTTGATTATCTTAATGAAAATAATACAAAAAATAAAAATTCATATTTACTTAATACAACAAAATACTCTTTAAATGAGTCTAATGAAATAGTATTTTCTACTCGAGAAAATAAAACAACAGATCTAACAGAATATTATAACTTTATGTATCAATACAAAAATGATTGTTTGGCAGCATCAATTGAATATAATAAAGATTATTACGATGATAGAGATCTTAAGCCTGAAGAAAATATCTTTATAAGATTAACTATAATTCCATTTGGTGAAGCAAGTACTCCTAATCTTAAAAAGTGATGCTTAAAAAAATTTGTTATATATTAATCTTAACATTACTAATCGCAAAAACAGTAAATTCAAAAAATGTCTATATATATGCATCTGTTAATGATAAAATAATAACTAATTATGATATTGAGAAAGAAGTTGAATATTTAAAAATATTAAACCCGAATATTACAAAACTTAATGAAAAAAAAATATTTGAAATTAGCAAAGATTCATTAGTAAATGAAATTATCAAAAAAAGTGAAATAGAAAAATTTTTAGAAATAGAAAAAGAAAATCCATTAGTAAATGATTATTATGAAAGTTTATACACCAAATTAAATTTTAATGATAAAAATGATTTTGAAAATTCTTTAATAAGCAAGATTGACTATACGCCTCAAGATATTAAAGAAAAGTTAAAAATAGAAATTATGTGGAATGAATTAGTATATTTAAGATACAATAATCAAGTAAAGATCAATAAAGATTCCTTATTAAAAAAAATTGAAAAAATTAGAAATAGAGAGAGAAACGAATACTTACTATCAGAAATTGTTTTTGAGAAAAAAAAACAAGAAAGCTTAGAGGATTTAATTAAAAAAATTCAGTCAAGTATTTCTGAAATAGGATTTAACAATACTGCAAACATTTATAGTATATCAAATAGTGCAAAACTTGGTGGCAAGATAGGATGGATTGAGGAACATAATTTATCTGATCTTATTTCTAGTAAAATTAAAAATTTAGATGAGGGTCAAATTACAGAAATTATTCAAATGGGTAATAATTTTTTAATTTTAAAAATTGAAAAAATAAGATCAAAAAAAATTGAGATTAATAAAGATGAAGAATTAGATAAAATGATAAGATTTGAGACAAATAAACAATTAAATCAATTTTCAAGAATCTATTTTGATAAAACTAAGATTAATTATTCCATAAATGAAAATTAAGCCAATAATAATTGTTACAGGTCAGCCTAAAAGTATTTTTTATGAAATTTTTTTTAAATCTTTACGAAATACAAATTACAAAAGTCCAATAATCTTAATATCATCAATTAAGATATTAAAATCTCAAATGAAAAAATTTAATTTTAAAAAAAAAATTAAAATAATTAATTTAGATAATCTTAAAAATTACAATTTAAATAACAATAATTTAAATATAATTAATGTCAGATATAGCAAGGATAATACTAAAAATTTTATAAAAGAATGTTTTGAAATTGCTTTTAAAATATTAAAATCTAAATTTACCAATAAGCTTATTAACGGACCAATTAATAAGTCAGAATTTTTAGATAAAAAATTTTTAGGAATTACAGAATATATATCTAAAAAATTTAATATTAATAAAAGTGCAATGTTAATTTACAATAAAGATTTATCTGTTTGTCCTCTAACTACCCATTTGCCTTTAAAACTAGTTTATAAAAAGATAAATCAAAAATTAATTTTAGATAAAACTATATTAATTAATAATTTTTTCGTTAAAAATATTGGATATAAGCCTAAAATAGCCGTAACAGGATTAAATCCTCATTGTGAAAGTATTCTAAAATACAATGAAGATCATAAGATATTAACTCCAGCGATCAAAAGATTAAGAAAAAATGGTTTTAAAATTAGCGGTCCCTTTCCTGCTGATACAATATTTCTAAAACAAAATGTAAAAAAATATGATGTAATTATGGGTATGTATCATGATCAGGTTCTCTCTCCAATTAAAGCAATCAAAGAATATGATGCAATCAACATCACCTTGGGTCTTCCTTTCCTAAGAGTTTCACCTGACCATGGACCAAATGAGAAAATGTTTAATAAGAATCTTTCAAACCCTCTTAGCTTAATTAAAGCAATACAGTTTTTAGATAAAAAGTGATTAAAGCAAAAAAAAGCTTGGGTCAAAATTTTTTAATTGATGAAAATATTATCAATAAAATTTCTAATCTAGTGAACAT
>MDSZ01224017.1_pt1 | contig 12137 bp, 12 predicted proteins | sample 811201 | NCBI WGS metagenome assembly MDSZ01 (sample SAMN05326647, study PRJNA326480) | marine metagenome | isolation source: seawater | place: Indian Ocean: North | collected 2010
CCATGAAGAGGTCTGCTAAAGCTAATATAATTTTTAATATTCATCTATTCTAACACTTATCAAATTTTCACCAGAGATTATTAAATCTCTTTTATGGTTAATTTTCATATTTTCTACTAAGGCATTCAAGAAATTAAATGAATTATACTTATTTGGTATCATCCAATCATGGATTTCTATAATGATAATTTTAAATTTATCAATCCAATCATAATTTTTTGAAAATAATTGATTTTCATAACCTTCTATATCTATTTTGATTAGAAAAGGTACTTTGTTCTCAATTTTAAGTTTTTCAACTATTTCATTTATGGTTATGCTCTTTACAATATTTACACCTTCTTTGCTTACCTTACTTTTTCTATTATCATCAGGATCTGAAAAAAAATTAACATTTTTTTTTTCTGAGTCTATTACTTTATTTAAAAAAATCGTATTCTGATATTTAATATTTTTTTTGCTAAATTCAAAACTTTTGTTATCTGGTTCTATTAAAACAATTTGTGAACGATTAAATATTTTACTAAAATACAAAGAACTAGAACCAATGTTTGAACCACAGTCAATAATTAAAGGTATAGATTTTGATTTTAAGATTTCCTCATATTCTTTCTTAATATGATCAAAGCTTGCTAGAATACTTAGGTTATAATTCTCGTCTGAAAAAATTTCATGTACTGTCAAAATATCACTATAGTTTCTAACATTATGGTAAAAAAAAAATTTATTCTTTTTATCAAATATTAAAACTTTTTTTAAAATTAAACTTAATATTCTTGGTGATAAAATAATAAAAGTATTTCGTGAAATTAAATTTTTGATAATTCTTAAGATATCTAATAACGAATAATACAAATATCTCATTAAATTTTTTAACATAAATAATATTTATATGTATAAATCATAAAATTAAAGAATATTTTAATTTTTAATATCAAATAACTAAAAATTTTTTAATTTTATAAATAATAAATTTTGGTTCAGTAAGTAATAATTTTAAAATGTATAAAAATCTATAAGGCCATAAATAATTTACACCTTTAAAATGATTGTTAAATACAAAATTATCGGCATCTAAATTAACCTCTTTTTTTGTTGGAAATACATAGGGCTTCTTTAGTTTTCTTGTTTTATAAATTAAATTTTTATTTTTTAAAAAAGTGGTTGTTGCGGAGTTTCCAAAGCCTATATTTTTTACTAAATTATATTTTGGTGTAAGAACTATTTTATTATTAAACCACAAACAAAGATTCCATGGATAGGCCCAACTATCAATTTTTTTATAGTAAACATTTGTAAAAATTTTTTTCCAATAGTGATTTTCTAATTCATTATTAAATAATTTTTCAAACTGTTGTGATTTTTTAAATGTATTCCAAAAAGAAATATTTTTATTATAAAATATCCATCTATCTCTCCAAGTAGCCCACCCCCAGCAATGAGCATATTTAGAAAAATAAAATGAGCTTTTTACTTTAATTTTCATATTTAGAAAATTATTTCCTGTAATAGATCCTATTTCTTTATTATTTTTAAATTTACTAAGCCCCCACTCACAAAATTCAATAAAACTTTTGGTTGGGATACAGTCATCCTCTAAAATAATTCCTTTACTTTCATTTTTAAAAAACCAGGTGATGCCTTTGCTTACTGCATTTTTACAACCTAAATTTTTTTTTAAATATTTTCTTTTAATTTTTTTTGACCACTTTATTTTTTCTATTAGTTCTTTACATTTTTTATTTTGTTTTAGGTCAAATTTATTTAATTTTCTAGGGCCATCTGAAAAAATATACAATTTTTCAGGTTTATATTTTTTTAAACTTGCTAATAACTTTTGAGTTTCTTTTGGTCTATTAAATATTAAAATTAATACTGGAGTTTTCATAACTTTGAATTATCAAATTTTATTTAAATTTTAATAATTATTTTGAAAATACCATTTATAAGTTTTATTTAAATTTACGTCTATCTTTTTTATATTTTTCAAAATTCCAAGTTTTTTAATTTTATTTGTGCTGATCGCATATCTGAAATCATGTCCTTTTCTGTCTTCCACAAACTTTATTGAATTTTTAAATCTTATTTTTTTTTCATTTTGATATTTATTATGAATTTTTACTAACTTTTTTACAATTTCAAGATTTGATAAAACACAATTTACTCCAATATTATATGTTTCGCCTATAGTTCCCTTCAGATAAACTAAATATAATATTTTTACATGGTCTTTGACATAAATCCAATCCCGCATATTTTTTCCATTTCCATACAGAGGAATTTTTTTATTTTTTAAAAGATTTTTAATAATCTTAGGAATTAATTTTTCCTTATGTTGGTAAGGTCCAAAATTATTAGAACAATTAGTGGTAATAATTGGTAAATTAAAAGTTTTATGCCAAGCTCTTGCAAGCATATCAGATGAAGCTTTTGAAGCCGAATATGGAGAATTAGGAAAATATTTTCTACTTTCTTTAAAGCTACCAGTCTTAGATGATCCATAAACTTCATCTGTAGATATGTTTATAAATTTAAAATTTTTGTTATGATTTTCATAATACTCTTTAAATATGTTTAATAAATTATAAGTGCCTATAATGTTTGATTTAATAAATTCTCTTGAATTTTTTATAGAATTATCAACATGCGTTTCGGCTGCTAAATGAAAAATACAATTAGGTTTGTAGTCAAAGATTAAATTTCTTAATTTTTTTTTTTTACTAATATCTAGTTTTTTAAATATAAAATTTTTATTTTTAATGAAAATATTCTTATTTGATGCATAAGTTTTTTTATCAATACATAGAACTTTAATTTTTTTCTTACTTAACAAATATTCTACTAAATTGATTCCTATAAATCCTAATCCTCCAGTTACAATTATTTTTTTAAATTTATCTTTTTTATTATTCAATTTATATTCTCAGTAATTATATTATTTACCTTTTAAGGAATAATTTGTAGCATTTTTGAGTTCATTTTGATCTAAATGATAAACTGTATCACAAGCAGATAATAATTCCAATTTATGACTTACAAATATAATAGTTTTTGATTTTTTTAATTCCTCTAAAATTTTCATAAATTTATCTTCTGTATTTTTATCTAGTGAATTTGTAGACTCATCAAATATTAAAATAGAAGGATTATTATACAATGCTCTTGCAATACCTATTCTTTGAATTTGACCACCAGACAAACTTATGCCATTTTCACCAACAATAGTTTTAGATTTTAATGGTAAACTATTGATAAATTCTTTTAATAAAGCGTTATTTATTGAGTTATTAATCTTTGATTCTTCAATACTTTCTTGGGTTAATCCAAAGGCAATGTTTTTTTCAATAGTGTCATTTATGAGATAGGTAAACTGTGAAACATATCCAATTTTATTTCTCCATGAATACACTGACTTATGTATATCAATATTATTAGAAGTTATTCTACCGTAATTTGGTTTTATTAGCCCTGAAATTATATCTATTAATGTTGATTTTCCTGAACCTGTATTACCATATAGTCCAACAAATTCCCTACTTCTTATTTTTAAATTAATATTTTTTAAAATAGATTCTTCTTTCTTTAAATTTTGATCATAATGAAAATAAACATTTTCAAGTTTTATTTCTCCACTTTGAGAAAAAGATAAATGTTTTCCATTATAATTATTTTCTGGATAATTTTGTTTAATATCAATTACAAGTTGATTTAGAATTGGTATAGCATACTTGACATTATTCATATAAGTAATTAATTTATTAATTGAAGGTAGCAATCTTAAAGAGGCTCCTGCAAAAATTCCCAAAAAAACAATATTATTACTTGTTCCGTCAATTTTATTTATGTTAATCAACATAACAGTTAACAAAATTGTTATAGACATTATTTCAACTATATACCTTGGTGTTTGCATTAAATTCGAAATTTTATAAAGAGATTTTGAAACAACTTCTACGTTTGTTCTAAATTTATCTAAAAAGAAATTTTCTTTATTATTAATTTTAATATCTCTAAACCCATTAAGACCCTCCATAATATCTTTTTGTAAAGTATTAAAACTATCTAATCTTAGAGAAGCATATTTTTTCATTTTTTTTAAAAAAAAGAAAATTACTATTGGAGAAAAAATTAATAAAAATATTAAAATTATTAATGTTTCATCTGGATATAAATAAAATAAAAATATTATTATTGCAAAAATAGTTATGGACTCCAGTATAATCACAATTATAGCGTCGATTAAAGTTGATACAAAATTTTCTACTTCGCCCCTTAAGGTGTTAATTTTTTTATACATTTTTTCTCTCATGAAAACTTGATATGATGTATTCAAATATATACTCATCAACTTTTCAGAAAGTTTTTTATAGTAATTGAATAAAATTTTATTTTTTCTAAATATTATAATTAGTGTAAAAATAAACTTTAAAAAATAGGCGAAAATAATTAGTATAATTGTATACTTTTGAAAATTTAATTCGTTAATAAAATTGAATTTATCAAATATCTTTATAACAAATTCGTTTGTTAAATATTCATCGCTAGATAAAATCGATAAAAAAGGTATTAAAGATGCTATACTAAATACATCTAGAAATGTTAAAAATAAAAGTAAAAAAAATAAAAAAAATAATTTTTTTTTATCCTCTCTATCAAAAATAATAAGTAAGTTTTTTAACAAGGGTTGTTTTCCTTCATCAATTTTAGATGGTAATCTATAAACTTATAAAATTATTAGCAACAAAATTTCTGACTTGTTAAATTTTGTTTTTATAATTAAAGCTTATTTTATAGAATATTTAATGCTAATTTAAAAATATAATTTTAATAAAATTTATTTTAATTTATGAACTAGTAAACTAATTAAGGATTTGAGCTAATGAGTAAAAAAGGAATATTGCTTGCGGGTGGTTTGGGGACGAGATTAAGACCAATTACCTATGCAGTTAATAAGCATTTACTTCCAATTTACAATAAACCACTTTTTTTTTACCCTCTATCAATTTTGATAATGGGGGGGATAAAAGAAATTCAAATAGTTTCTGATAAAAGATCTATAAAATTTTTTAAAAAAATAATAACTAAATTAAATCTTAAAACTAAGTTTAAATATTTAATTCAAAATAAACCTATTGGAATTGTTGATGGAATTATTAAATCAAAAAAATTTATTAATAAATCTGATTTTATAACAATTTTAGGAGATAATTTTTTTTATGGTCAATCTTTATCAGAACAAATACAAAATTTATTTAAAAAAGATAATTCAATATTACTTTTCAAAAAGAAATCAACAACTGGACTGGGTGTTGCAGAATTAAAAAATAAAAAACTTAAAAAAATTTATGAAAAACCAAGAAGATTTATATCAAATAATGTTGTTACTGGATTGTATGTTTATAAAAACGAAATTATAAAATTATGTGAAAATATGAAGCCTTCAAAACGTGGTGAGTTGGAAATTACTGACTTAAACAATGCTTTAATAAAAAAAAATAAACTCAAGTATTCTACACTTGGAAGGGGGTCAATGTGGCTTGATGCTGGTAGTTTTGATGATTTAATTAGAACATCTGAATTAGTAAAAATTATTGAAAATAGAAGTGGTTTTGAGATTGCTAATTTAAATGAAATAGAAAAAAATTTTTATGAAAAAAAAAAGACTTAAAAATTTTATAGATAATCGTGGATTATTGTTTTCTTTCTATGAAGATAATTTTAAATTTAAAAGGATATTTTTTATTGTAGGAAAAAAAAATAAAAGTAGAGGTGATCATGCTCATAAGAAATTAACACAAATATTAATTAATATTGATTCTCATTCAATTTTAAAAATTGGTAGAAAAAAGATTAAAAAATTTACTTTTAAAAATCCTGGTGAATATATTGTTTGTCCAAAAAATCATTGGCTTAAAATTGATTTTAAAAAAAGGGGTACAATAGCAGTTTTATGCGATCGAAAATATGAAACTAATGATTATATATATAAAAAATAATTAATATTTTATATTTGAGAATTCAAATAATTTTAATGTTTTAAATATTTCTTGTTTGATTTTTTTTTTTGGATTAAAACCAATATTTTTGGCTTTTACACATGATACATTATAGCTTAATTGATTCATTATTTTACTAGTTACAAATTTAACTCTTATTTTTTTTTTTAAATTAATAATATCAATTATTTGTTTAACCGATAAGTTATCAGAAACGCAATTATATATTTCATTAGTTATTTTTTTCGGATTATTTAAAAAAATTTTTATGAAATCATAAAAATCTTCGATAGTTAAATACGGCCTAACTTGTTTAAAAGCACTTTTCCATACTGTAATTTCTTTATTTGTCGAGGCTTGATAACAAAATTTATTTACAGCGGTATGAAACCTCATACCAAATGAATTTCCGATTATTGTTCCAAGTCTTAAAATAACATAATTTAATTTATTTTTCTTTGCTGAAATCATTTTTTCCTCCAATAGCTTTATTTTTGCATATGGAGATTGTGGGTACAATTTTTTAAAATCATTTTCATAAAGTGTATCATTTTTAATCATTTTTCCATAAACACTTGTTGATGATGGAAAAATCAATGGAACTTGGTATTCTTTACAATACTCAATTACTTCTTTTGTGCTATTTAAATTATTTAATAAGTATTCCTTTTCTTTTCCTAAACTTTTTTCAGCATCAGTACTTGCTGACAAATGAATAAGTAACTTTGCTTTTTTTGCAATTTTAGCAATATTCTTTTTTGTAACATTAAAATCATAAAAACTGACAACATTTTTATTTTTTGGTAAATTAAATAATGATGGGTATCTTTGTGAAGATAGATTGTCTACAATAATTAAATTTAATTTTTTATTTTCACTCAATATACGCCTAATAAGATAAGATCCAATATGACCAAGGCCACCTGTAATTATTATTTTTTCCATAACTTAAGTCCTGAATTTTTTCTTTAAATAGATCTTTAACCAATTTAAAAAGTTATCATTTAATTTTATAATTTTAATTGAATTTTTTTTAAGTTCAATTTTATCAAAAGATTTTTTTTTATACCATTTAATTATTAATTTTTTATTAAAAAATTTTATTAAATTTATTATCTGTACAATATCATAATTATTTTTTGATAAAATCATCATTTTATTGATTTTTTTTTCATTCTTTTTATTTATTAATTTAAAAATAAAACTCTTAATTTTTTCAATTTTTATAAAATTTAAAGGTGTTGAATAATCAATTAATTTAATTTTTTTATTTTTTACTTTAAGTAGTAAATTAGGTAAAAATCTATCTCTTTTATCATTATTTGTATAAGTTTCATTTAAATATAAAATATATATTTTTGTTAAAAATTTTTTATTATTTGAAATTTTATTCAAATAATCTGTAAATTGGATTTTATACTTTATATAAAAATTATTTTTTTTTTTTAAATTTGACTTGTTCTCAATCGCAGACCCAGTATAAATAAATTTTTTTACAGTGTATTTTTTACATAATTTTATTAAATTTTTTCCAAAGTCTAAATTTAGACTTTTTGATTTTTTATGATTAAAATTATTATAATTTTTTAAATAGTAAGTAGCTAAATGAATAACAATATCTGGTCTTATTTTGTTAAATATAATTTCTAATTCTTTAATATTAGATGTATTACTTAAATAAAAATTCTGTTTATTTTTATTTAAAGTATTAATTCCATATATCTTATATTTATCTTTGCTACTGTTTAAAATTTGAGATCCTAATATACTTCCGGCACCTGTAAGCAAAATTTTTATTTCTTTACTCATTAATTAAAAAAAAACTATTTTTTTTTTTTAAATATTATTTGTTTTGAAAGTCTAATTTTATATTTTTTTGAAAAATTATTCATCAATAATGGTTGAAATTTTCCAAATAAATAAGTTTTCATATTCTTCTGGTAAATAATTTCATAATTAAATTTATTAAATTTTTCTTTTAAAGTTTTAAAATTATGAAATTTTACTAACATTTTTTTACCATAAAAATTTTGATATGAATAAAAATCAGGATTATTATCTGACATTAAGTCGTAAATCACAATATAATTAGCATCAAATTTTTTAATTCTTCTAAGTAAATAATCTAAATTAAAAATATACTGTAGTACGCTACCAAAGTATATTATATCAAATTTCTTATTTTTTAATGAATTCAAATTATGAAAAAATAGTATTTTTTTTTTTAATTTATTAAAAAGATTAGATGATTTTTTTATTATTTTTTTTTCTTTATCATATACAAAAATTTTGAAATTTTTCCTTAAATGTTTTAAAGTAAAATATATATTTCCAAAACCTCCACCATAATCCAAAATTTTGACTTTATTCTTAAATTTTTTTTTTATGAGTATATTTAATATGTGTTCTCTAATATTTTTTTCGTTTGTTTTTTTATCAAAAAATCTAACTTTTTCTTCTGATTTATTCATCCATATTTCAGATTTAAAATAATTTTGCTTTCTTTTTGGTTTTTTAATATATACACCTTCCCAGATATTCATTTTTTATATTTAGAGTTTTTTTTTAGAAATAAATTTAATTAATTTTTCAAAAAATTCTTTATTTTTTAAAGATATTTTTTTTGAATCGATTTGCATAGAATAAAAATTGTTGTCTATAGTTCTTATATAAAAAATTTTAATATAAACTTTTTTTACCAAATCTTTAATTTTAATTTTCGATAAAAAAGTAATTATTTTTAATTTTATCATGTTCTTAAAAGAGGAATTATTTAATGAAAAATAATTCCTAACTCTTTCCTCGAAAATTTTTGATAAAAATATTTTTATATTTTTTTCTATTTTAATTAAATCTTTTTTTGGTAATTTATGTTTAATCAAATTAACAAACGAATAGTTTTCTAAACTAAAAGATTTCGATGCTATTTCATAAAAAAAATTATTTTTTTTTGAAAAATTCTCACTAGAACTATGCTTAGAATTATCTACTTTTATATACTCTATATGGTCAAACCTTTTAATTTTACCTAAGTAAGCACTAAGCAAAACAAAAAGAAGCTCTGACTCAATAATATTGTTAAAATTTACTTTATGAATTTTTTTAAAAATAAAATTTAGATTTTTTGTTCTATGAAGACAATTATAATTTGATTGCATGTTTTGGATTATATTTTTTATTCTTTTCACTTTTAAATTGTCTGAAAATGAAAAAGTATTTTTAAATTCCATTCTACTTAAAAAAAAATTGTTATTAATTATTTCTAAATTATATGGATATCCTCCAGAACAAATGTATGATTTATTTTTATCTAAAAAATTTTTTGACTTAATTATATTTTCAGAAATTATAAAGTCATCGTCCTCGCATAAATAAGTATATTTACTTTTAATTAACTTTGTTGATTTATAAAATTTTTCCCAAAAATTTTCAAAATTTTTATAATATTTAAATTTTTTATATTTTATTTTTTTATTTTTTTTAGCTAAATTTTTAAGTTTATTTTCTAAAAATTTATCATTACCTCCATCACATATAAAAATTTTGAATGGACATTTAAAATTTTCGATAAATTTAATCCATCTTAAAGTAAACTCCCTTCTATTATAAATTGTAAGTAAAATGGTTATATCTTTCATAGTCAATTTTTATTAATATAATATAAAATCATTTTATATAATATTAACTTAATTCATTCTGCCATTGATACAATTTCATTATATAAATCCCTCGGTCCAAAATATTGGTTAATTATTTTTCTGGTTTTTTGATTCTTATTTTTAATTAATAACAATGTTTTTCCTGACAAATCTTCAATATTTTGACTTTTAATTTTTAAACTTAAACCTGTGTCACCATGTAAGATTATTTTTGAGGAATCAAAAATTTTTTTTTCTTTTAAAATTTTACTAATATTTTTTATTAAATTATCTAACAAGTAAAGATTCTCATAATTATATGCATATAATAAGCTATCTATATTTTTATCTTTATATTTTTTCTCAAGATAATCGTAAACTTCTTGGTATTCATTGAACAAACTATTTGTTTCTCGATTATAAAAAATTGGTGGATGAGCAATTATTGACTGATAAAATATTAAGTTAGCATCGTCTTTTTTTATTTGTTTCAAAAAATTTTCATTTTGAATTAAATAATTATTTTTATACCAATTAAAACTATAATTTTTGTGATCAAAAACTTTAAAATTGTTTTCAAAAAATCCTATTTTACTTAAATACTTTGATCCAGGTATTAGATAATTTAAATGAAGAAAAAAGATACTTTTCGGAGAATAAAAGGATAATATTTTACCACCTAGATCACTACCATAAGGAACTTGAAAACATTTTTTTATAAAATTTTCATCAAACCTACAATGAGGTGTGTACCAAGAATTAACATATATACTATAGCCCTTTTGATAATACTCCTCAAAAACAGATTTAGTTTTAGATACATTTTTTAAATTTTTATCCTCCCCTAAAAATAAATCGATGTTTCTATTATTATATTTAAATTTATATTTCTCCGGTTTCTCAAATCCGTTAGTAACTGCTGATACTGCTCTAATAGTTTCAAAAGATTTTGAGTCATAATTCGTATAGATATCACTTTTATCTAAAAGTTCATTTATATTTGGAAATTCATCAATATTATTAAGTAAAGAATTAGTGTCTAGTTGTTCTACAATAATCCAAATTATTAGATTTTTTTTGTCTAAAGAAGTTTCGCTTTTAATTTTTCTATAGTTATCATTGTAAAAATCACTCGCATCGTAACTTTTTAAATAAACTAGTCCAAATATTATTTTAAAAAATATTATTATAAAAAAAGGAAAAAACAAAATTCCAACAAAATTATAAAATTTAGCTATTAATTTAAATAAATAATTTGCATTCAATATTAAAAATATTATTAAAATAATAAAAAATGAAAGAATAAAAATTAAAAATTTAAAATTTAAATCTATTGATAATATTTCCAAATATGTAACAGATCTAATATTATTAATTCCTAGTAATACAAATGTTAAATAAAATAAACTCTTAAAAAATAAATTGATTTTTTTAATAAAAAAAATAAATACAAGATACAAAGAAATAAAAACAACTATTTCCAAAAAAAAAAAACTTTTATCAATACCCCCCATACTAAAATAGTTTTTAGGGAAATTAAAAATTCCTAGAAAGACCCAAATTTTAAGAAATATAAGATTTAAAATTGATATATGTATTAAATTTTCTTTAAAATTATCACTAAATTTCATAAATTTTTTATTTTAAATATCTAATATTTATATATTTATTATAATTAAATGAAAAATTTAAAATTTTTTTTTTCAATTATTGTTAGCGGATTAATTTATTGCTCAAATGCTTTTGCCTATTTAGATCCAGGTACATTTTCAATTATTATTTCTGCTATTGTAAGTTTTATAGCTGTTTTAATTTTTTATATAAAAAACGTTTATTATTTTTTTAAAAATAAATTTAATCAGTTAATTTCTTTTTTTAAAAAAGAACAAAAAAAAAAAAATTAATTTTCAATAAAATTTAATTATTTTTTTTAAAAAAATTTCTTATAGCATTAATTACTTTATTTTGTTCTCTATAGCTTAATTCTGGATAAATCGGTAAGCTCAAAATAGAATTACTTAATTTTTCAGCATTTAATGGTTTCTTCTTTATATATTTTGAAAAAGAAGGCATTTTATGAAGTGGATTTTTATAATGTATAGATGCAATTATTTGTTTGTGTCTTAAAAATTTTAACAGTTTATTTCTTTTTTTAGTAATAATTACAAATAAATGATAACTATGAAAGCTTCCCTTTATACTTTTTGGAAAAAATATTGGTAGATCTGAAAGAGACTTTATATATCTTTTTGCTAAAATATTTCTTTTTAAATTATTTTTTTTTATTAATTTAAATTTAATGTTAAGTATAGCAGCTTGTATCTCATCTAATCTGGAATTGTAACCTGGCTGTTTAGAAATTCTATTTTTATCCCAACCATATTGTCTAAGTGACAACATTTTTAGGTATAAATTTTTATTATTAGTAATTAAAGCACCTCCATCACCTATCGCTGCTAAATTTTTCGTTGGATAAAAACTAAAACATGCGATTTTTCCAAAG
>MDSZ01090548.1_pt1 | contig 12136 bp, 13 predicted proteins | sample 811201 | NCBI WGS metagenome assembly MDSZ01 (sample SAMN05326647, study PRJNA326480) | marine metagenome | isolation source: seawater | place: Indian Ocean: North | collected 2010
TAAATTGTTTGGAGCCATCAATAGAACCAAAAGCTACCGAACACATAAAAGGAATGATTGAGATGACTACTTCATTAATCTCAAAAGGATTTGCTTATGAAAATCGAGGACATGTTTATTTTTCAGTGAATTCATTTAAAGATTATGGAAAGTTATCGAATAAAAATTTAGATGAGTTAAAGGCAGGGACTAGAATAGAAATTTCTGATCTTAAAAAAAATCCTTTTGACTTTGTTTTATGGAAACCATCAAAAAATGATGACCCTGGTTGGGATTCACCATGGGGTAGAGGAAGACCTGGTTGGCATTTAGAGTGTTCAGTAATGAGTGAAAAATATTTAGGTAAAAACTTTGACATACACGGCGGTGGTCTTGATTTAATTTTTCCTCATCATGAAAATGAAATAGCCCAATCGTGCAGTAATAATAATACTAAAAGTTTTGCAAATTATTGGGTTCATAATGGATTTGTTACAATCAACAGGGAAAAAATGTCAAAATCTTTAGGAAATGTAATAACAATATCAGATGCAGTTAATAAATATTCTGGCCAAGTAGTTAGGTTAGCTCTTTTAAGTGCACATTATAGTCAACCTCTTGATTGGAATGATAAACTTTTGAATAGTCAGGAAAGCACTTTGGATAAATGGTACAGTCTTTACACTGATCAAAAAGAAAATATTTTTGAAATTGATGAAATATTGTTAGATGATTTAAACACCCCAGGTTACATAGCAAAAATACATGAATTATATAACGCCGCCAGCAAAGGAGATGACTCAAAAAAATTAAAGTTTAATCAAGCGTGTAAACTTATAGGCCTTTTTAATATAAGTAAGAGAGAGTGGGAGAGTTCAAAAAAGAGTAAAATTAGTGTATCTGAAGGTTACATTACAAGAAAAATAGATGAGAGAACAAAAGCTAAAAAAAATGGTAATTTTGTTCTTGCTGATAAAATACGAGAGGAATTACTGTCAAAAGGAATTATCATTGAAGATCAAAAAGAAAAAACAATATGGAAAGTAAAATGAGCAAAGAAAAAATTTATATCTTTGATACCACATTAAGAGATGGAGCTCAGACAGAGGGTGTTGACTTTACAATCGAAGATAAAAATAAAATTGCAAAAGTCTTATCTGAAATAGGTGTAGATTATATAGAAGGGGGTTGGCCTGGAGCCAATCCAGTCGATACCAAATTTTTTTCAAAACCTCCTAAAATGCATAATGCATTATTTACAGCTTTTGGTATGACAAAAAAGACGGGTAGAAGCGCCGATAACGATCCTGGGTTGGCAGCATTAATGAACGCAAATACACCTGCAGTATGCGTGGTTGGAAAATCTTGGGATTTTCATGTCAAAGTTGCCCTTGGCATTAAAAATGAGGAAAACTTAGAAAATATAAAAGAGACCACCAAACATTTTGTTAAAAACAATAAAGAGTTCTTATTTGATGCAGAACATTTTTTTGATGGATACAAAGCTAATTCTGAATACGCAATAAATTGTATTAAACAAGCCTACGATAATGGAGCAAGATGGGTAGTTTTGTGCGACACTAATGGAGGAACTTTGCCTAATGAAATTAGAGAAATTATATCAAAAGTTTCTAAAGTAATTCCTGGAAAAAATCTCGGTATACATGCCCACAATGATACAGAAAATGCAGTTGCTAATTCTTTAGCTGCTGTGGAATGTGGAGCAAGACAAGTTCAAGGGACCATTAATGGATTGGGCGAAAGGTGTGGTAATGCAAATTTAATGTCGATAATTCCAAATTTGTGCCTAAAAAAATCTTTCAGCGATAAATTTGAAATAAATATAAAAAAAGAAAAGTTACTTTCTTTGACAGAGTGTTCTAGATTGTTAGATGAAATTCTGAATAGAAAGCCAAATAAAAATATGGCCTATGTGGGAGCTTCAGCATTTTCACATAAAGGAGGACTGCATGTTTCAGCTGTTAAAAAAGATCCTAAAACATACGAGCATATAGACCCTAGCCTCATCGGAAATCATAGAAATATAATTATTTCTAACCAATCAGGAAGATCTAATATATTATCTAGGCTAGAAAAATATGGTATTCAAATTGACTCAGAAGATCCTAAAATTAAAAAAATTCTAGATGAAGTTAAAGATAGAGAGTTTAGTGGCTATTCATACGATGGAGCCGATGCCTCTTTTGAGTTATTAGCAAACAGATTGTTAGGAAAAGTTCCTAAATATTTAAAAGTTAAAAGTTATGATGTCAATGTTTCAAAATCTGATAAAATCCAAACCAGTGCAAAAGTAGTTTTTTTAATTGATGGCAAGGAAATAGAATGTCATGGTGAAGGAAACGGACCAGTTAATGCGTTAGATAATGCAATTCGATCAAATTTTAAAAAAGTAACAAAATATTATAATTTTTTTTCAGATTTAAAGCTTCTAGATTATAAAGTAAGAATATTAAACACTGGAACCGAAGCAACAACAAGAGTTTTAATTGAAAGCACTGATAAATCTGGCAAAAGCTGGTTTACTGTTGGTGTTTCCCCAAATATTATCGAGGCTTCATTCAAAGCATTAATAGACAGTTTAGATTATAAGCTTTTTAAAGAGAATGCTCCAGCAAATTTAAATGAAAAATAAATTTGGGATTATTTTAATTCGTCCACAACTTGGTGAAAATATTGGTGCATGTGCCCGATCTATGAAAAATTTTGGATTTCGAAATTTAAAAATAGTTTCCCCTAAATTTATATTTCCAAATCACAAAACAAAAACGACATCAGTCGGTGCAATAGATGTTATTAACAAGACTAAAACTTACAATAAAACAGAAGATGCTATAAAAGAATTTGATATAGTTGTATCTTTAAGCGCAAGAAAAAGGGATATTAATAAAAAACATATTTCCATTAATGATTTTTTTTTAATTTTAAAAAAAAAAAATTATAGAAAATTAGGACTAATGTTTGGGCCGGAATCATCGGGTTTATCAAACAAAGAATTATCATTTTCAAATTATATTTTGCAAATACCTACTTATAAAAATTTCAAGTCTTTAAATTTATCACATTCAGTTACATTAATGTGTTATGAAATTTTCAAATTTTTCAATAATAGTTTATTTTTTAAAAAGGGTAAAAGTTTGAAAATATCTAAAAAATCTAAAGTTTTTGATTTGGTGAAGCACCTCATTAAATTACTTGATGATAAAGATTTTTTTATTCCGAGTGAAAAAAGACAATCAATGGTATTAAACATTCATAATTTGATTTACAGACTAGAACCTAATGATAAAGAATTAAGGATTTTAGCTAGTATTATTAGCAGTTTAAGTAAAAAAAAACCTACAAACCATAATTGACAAACAATTTTGATCCCTTATAAATTCACATTTTAAATAATGACTAAAAGACTTAATTCAAAACATAAAGTAGACCGTAGATTAAAAGCAAATATTTGGGGAAGACCAAAAAGTCCTTTTAACTCCAGAGCATATCCTCCTGGTCAGCACGGCCAGAATAAAAAAGGGAAACCTACTGATTACGGTATACAATTACAAGCAAAGCAGAAACTTAAAGCTTATTATGGAAATATTAATGAGAGACAATTTAGAAATATTTATAGAAAAGCTTTATCAAAAAGAGGGGACACCACAGAAAATTTAATTGCTTTACTTGAAAGTAGATTAGATACGGTAATTTATAGAGCAAAATTTGCACCTACAGTATTTTCAGCTAGACAAATAATAAATCACGGTCACATAAAAGTTAATAAAAAAAGAGTTAATATCGCTAGCTATATGGTGAGAGAAACAGATTTAATTGAAGTAAGAGAAAAATCAAAAAAACTTACAGTTATTGATGGATCGTTACAAAGTAAAGAAAGAGATGTACCAGAGTACATTCAGCTAGACAATAAAAACAAAACTGCAAAACTAGTAAGAGTCCCAAAATTTTCTGAAGTTCCATACCCAGTAATAATGGAACCAAATCTAGTAATTGAATATTACTCAAGATAATTGAACTTTTTTAGTCTTTTTAAAAGAAAACTAATTTACAAATTAAGAAAAAAGGTTCCAATAGACGACTTCGACGATAGAGGTAAGTCGCTTGACTCTTTATTTCATTTTTACGGAAGTGATAAAGCTAATATTTTTAAAACAAGAAACGATAAAGGACATGGTTTTACAAATTTTTATTTAAAACACCTTAAAAGTTTTGAGGGGAATAATTTAAATATTTTAGAGATTGGATCTTATGCAGGGGCATCTGCTGCAGCTTTTGTGAAATATTTTGACAGAACTAAGGTTTTTTGTTTTGACGTAAATATTTCAAATTTTAAATATAAATCAGAAAACATTCAAGTTTTTGGATTAGATATTAAAAATAAACAAAAAGTTGATAAAATAATTAAAGAAATTTTTTTAAAAAATAATTTTGAAAATTTTGACATAATTATCGATGATGGTTCACATAAATTAAGTGACATTCTTTTAAGTATAAACAATTATTTTAGATATTTAAAAAATAATGGGCTTTATATAATTGAAGATTTTAAACACCCTAATTATTATAGTTATAATAGAGATATTGATCATATATTAATTGATAAGTTTTTAGAAAAATTAAAAAATAAGGAAACTTTTATTTCATCAATTCTAAATGAAGAAGATCAAAAAAAATTAATTTATTATATTAAAAAAATATATGTGTATAAAGGTAACTTGCATGACTCCGATATATGTTTTATTGAAAAAAATTAAATTATCTTTTTTTCTTGAAGAAGTTTTTTCAACTCTCCTTTTTCAAACATTTCTTTAATTATATCAGCGCCACCAACAAAATTTTCCTTTATATAAAGTTGAGGAATTGTAGGCCAGTCACTAAAATCTTTTATACCTTGTCTTAAATTTTCATCTTCTAAAACATTAATTCCTTTAAAATTAACATTTAAATGTTTAAGCACATTTGATACAGCCATTGAAAATCCACATTGAGGTGAGTCTGGAGTTCCTTTCATAAAAAGGCATACATCATTTTCTTTAATTAGATTATTTATTTTTTCTCTAATTTCCATTATTTTTCCTCTGTAGTTATTGATAGTGCATGCAATTCATTTCCCATTTTACCTTTTAAAGATTTGTAAACAAGCTTGTGTTGTTCGATTTTAGACAAATTATTAAACAATTTTGATTTTATTGTTGCTGAATAATGATTACTATCACCCATCAAATCTTTTATTTCAATAATTGCATCTGGAATATTCTCTTTTATAAGTTTTTCTATTTCTTCAATAGGCAAAGGCATTAATAACTATTATACCATTCATTATTAATGGTAAATAGTTCATTTACATCAATCTTTACTTCACCATTAATTTCAAAATATTTATTTTGAGTATTTCCAATATTTTCAAAAAATATATTGTTTGATTTTAGTATTTTTTCAACTGTTTTTAAGTTTTTTTCCTCTATTTCTAACAAGTATCTTCCTTGGTCTTCACCAAAAAAGTATTCATTTAAATTTCGTAAACTGCTTGGCTTTTCAATTTTTACTCCAAGATCTGTCTCTTTGGTCATTTCAAATAAAGCAGTAATTATTCCTCCATTAGAAACATCATGCGCAGATAAAACTAAGGACTTGGCAATTAATTTACTTACAGTTTCACCATTATTTTTCTCATTAAGAAGATTTACCTCTGGAGGTCTGCCATTTGTTATAGAGTAATTTTCCCTCAAGAAACAACTTTGTTGCAAATGACCAAAAGTTTTACCAATCACTAATATATTGCTTTTATCTTTTTTAAAATTATGGCTAATAACACCTGAAAGTTTATCAATTAAACCCACTCCCCCAATTACTGGAGTGGGATAAATATTTTTATTATTTGTGCCATTATAAAAAGACACATTTCCTGAAACAACTGGATAATTTAGAAACTCACAAGCTTCTTTTATTCCTTGAATGCATTCAGCAAACTCACCCATTACTTCTTTGTTTTCCGGATTTCCAAAATTTAAACAATTTGTTATGGCTAATGGCTTAGCTCCGACAGCAATTAAATTTCTCCAATTTTCTGATACAATTTGTTTACCTCCAGTGAGTGGATGAGACTTACAATAATTTGCAGAGGAGTCTACGCAAACTGCTATAGCTTTATCTTTATTATGTATTCTTATAATCGCTGCATCTGAACCGGATCGTTGTACAGTATCGCACATTACCATTTGATCAAATTGATCTGTTATCCAACTTTTGTTTGCATGATTTGAAGATGATAAAACTTTAATAAATGCTTCTTCTAGCTTAATCTTTTTAAGTTTTTTAATGTCTATTTTATCTTTTGGTAAACTTTTTTTTGTCCATTTTCTCTCATAAACGGGTGCATTAGACGATAAGGCTTCTATTGGAATTTGCCCTACAACTTTATCTTTAAATTTTAATGTTAAATTTTTTGTTTTATTAGTTTTTCCTATTACAACGAAATCTAAATCCCATTTTTCAAAAATTTTTTTAGCATTTTTTTCTTTTCCATCCTCTAAAATTATTAACATACGCTCTTGGCTCTCGGAAAGCATCATTTCATAAGGCGTCATATTTTCTTCCCTACACGGAACTTTATCTAACTCTAGTTCAATTCCTAAAGATCCTTTTGAGGCCATTTCCACACTAGAAGAAGTTAGTCCAGCCGCTCCCATATCTTGGATTGAAATTATTGAGTCATCTTTCATTAATTCAAGACAAGCTTCTAGTAACAGTTTTTCAGTGAAAGGATCTCCCACTTGAACAGTAGGTTTTTTTTCATCAGAATTTTCATCAAATTCAGCAGACGCCATGGAAGCCCCATGAATACCGTCTCGACCTGTTTTAGATCCAACATAAACAACAGATTTATTAAGACCTTTTGCTTTAGAGTAGAATATTTTATTTTTTTTTGCATGACCGACTGCCATTGCGTTTACTAATATATTCTCATTATACGTATCATTAAATTTAGTTTCACCAGCAACGGTCGGTATACCTATACAGTTTCCATAACCACCAATACCAGAAACAACACCATTTAATAAACTTTTGGTTTTTGGATGTGAGGGGTTTCCAAAATGAATTGAGTTTAACAATGCTATTGGTCTTGCACCCATCGTAAAAACATCTCTTAATATACCACCAATACCAGTTGCTGCACCTTGATACGGCTCAATGTAGGAGGGGTGATTATGACTTTCAATTTTAAATACTATAGCGTCATCATCTCCAATGTCTATGACGCCTGCATTTTCTCCAGGACCCTGTATCACTTGTTTCCCTTTCGTTGGCAATTTTTTTAAATGAATTCTAGAAGATTTATAGGAACAGTGCTCATTCCACATAGCTGAAAAAATTCCAAGTTCTAGTAAATTAGGATCTCTTTGCAAAAATTTTTGAATTTTATTATATTCTTTTAAAGTAAGGCCATGATTTTCAATAATTTTAGATGATATTTCCATGTCAACTCAATAAACTAGAAAATATATTTACCCCATCTGTATTGGAAATAATTTTATCAACCATTCTTTCTGGATGAGGCATCATTCCTAGTATATTTTTATTAATATTATAAATACCTGCAATATTTTCTAATGCTCCATTTGGATTAGACTTATCATTTATATCACCATGATTATCACAGTATTTGAATGCAATTAAATTTTCTTTTTTTAGCTCTTCGAGATGATGTTTGTTGGTAAAATAATTTCCTTCATTATGAGCAATATTCATTTTGATAATTTGATTAGATTTATACTTTGAAGAAAATCTTGTTTTATTGTTTATCACTTTTATATTTATATCTTTATTAATAAATTTTAAATTTTTGTTTCTTAAAAGTGTACCTTTTAGCAATCCAGTTTCTGTTAAAATTTGAAAACCGTTACAAATACCTAAGATTAAACATCCTGAGTTCGCAGCCTTTATAACTTCATCAATTATTAAAGATTTTCCTGCAATAGCACCCGAACGTAGATAATCCCCATATGAAAATCCACCTGGAATTACAATTAAATCACTCTTTGGTAATTTAGTTTCCTTATGCCAAACCATTTGATTTTTAAATTGCATTTTTTCCAAGGCTATAGCTATATCTCTATCACAATTAGATCCTGGAAAGACTATTACAGATGAATTCATTATAATTTACTTATTTTATAATCCTCAATTATCAAATTCACTAAAAGTTTTTTGCACATATCTTCAACTTTTTTTTCTGCTTCACTCTCGTTATTTTCGTCGACCTCAATTTCAAAAAGTTTTCCCTGTCTTATGCTTCTTAAGTTGTCCATACCTAAATTTTTTAAAGTATTTTGAACCACTTTTCCTTGGGGATCTAAAACGTCTTTCTTAAGAGTTACTATGACTGAAAATTTCAATTTATTTTTTTTTAAATTTAATTGGAATTGTTTTTCCAAAATTCACTTCACTGATATTTGTTTCTTCAGGCATTATTCCAAGCCTCCTAGCAACCTCTTGGTATGCTTGAATAATGTTTCCTAGATCTTTTCTAAATCTATCTTTATCTAATTTTTTTTCAGTTTTGGCATCCCAAAGTCGGCAAGTATCTGGGCTAATCTCATCAGCCAAAACTATTTCTTTATTCTCAGTATCTTTATTCCAAGCTTTTCCATATTCAATCTTAAAATCTACAAGTTTTATTCCAATTGCTCTAAACATGCCGGTTAACAAATCATTAATTCTGTAGGTCATTTTATCAATGGTTTTTATTTCATCTTCTGACGCCCAACCAAAAGAATGTATATGTTCTTTTGAAATCAAAGGATCATTAAGCTCATCTTTTTTATAACAATATTCAAGCAATGGTTTTTCTAATATAGTCCCTTCAGGTATTCCTAATCTTTTAGTTAATGAACCAGTTGCGATATTTCTCACAATAAATTCAATTGGAAAAATATCAGCTTTTTTAATTAGCTGTTCCCTCATATTTAATCTTTTAACAAAATGAGTCTTTATTCCACATTGAGACAGGTTAGTTAAAATGTATTCTGAAATTCTGTTGTTCAAAACTCCTTTGCCTTCAACTCTTGCCTTTTTAAGATTGTTAAAAGCAGTAGCATCATCTTTAAAATGTTGTATCACTAAATATTTGTCTTTAGTCTCGTAAAGAATTTTTGCCTTTCCTTCATATATTTTATTACCTTTGTTCATGTGATTACTTAATTTTTAGACTTCTATTAAAAATTATATTAATTCTTTTAGTATGATAACTAAAATCAAATAGCTTTTTAAGTTTATTAACAGATATTTTGTTTATTATATTCTTATCTGAAACTAAAATATTAAAAAAAGAGAGATTTTTACTCCAAGATTTCATCGCGTTTCTTTGAACTAATTTGTAGGCTTGTTCCCTAGTAAGACCCATGTTTGTTAATTCAAGCATAACTCTTTGCGAGAAAAAAATACCATTTGTTATATCAAGATTTTTTTTCATTCTTTTTGGATAAATATTTAAACTTTTAATAAGATTATTTAATCTAACTAACGCAAAGTCTAAAGCTATTGTTGTATCAGGCCCAATATTTCTTTCTACTGCCGAGTGAGATATATCTCTTTCATGCCACAGAGCTACATTTTCTAATGCCGGCACAACACTAGATCTAATTAATCTAGCTAACCCTGTAAGATTTTCACTCAATATTGGATTTCTTTTGTGAGGCATAGCAGAGGATCCTTTTTGTTTTTTTCCAAAAAATTCTTCAACTTCCAAAACTTCTGTTCTCTGCAAGTGTCTAATTTCAATTGCAAATCGTTCAATAGAACTGGCTATAATTCCAAGAGTAGAAAAAAATTGAGCGTGTCTATCTCTAGGTATTATTTGAGTCGAAACTGGCTCTACATATAATTTTAGTTTTTTGGCTACATGTTTCTCAACCCTTGGATCGACATTAGCAAAAGTTCCAACAGCCCCTGAAATAGCACAAGTAGAAATTTCTTGAATTGATATTTCCAATCTTTTCTTATTTCTTAAAAATTCTTGATAGAAACTTAACATTTTTAAACCAAACGTTAAAGGTTCTGCATGTATGCCGTGACTTCTTCCAATACATAATGTAAATTTATGTCTAATCGCTTGTTTTTTAATTGAACTTAATAATTGATTAATATCTTCTAATAAGATTTCTCCAGATTGTCTAAGTTGCAAATTAAAACATGTATCTAAAATATCAGATGACGTCATTCCTTTATGGAGGTGTTTTGCTTCTGCTCCAACTCTTTCAGTTATAGAAGTCAAGAAAGCAATCACATCATGCTTTACTTTATCCTCAATCTGAGAAATTCTTTTTACATTTATCTTTGCTTTAGATTTAACTTTTTTTACAACACCTTTTGGAATTATTCTAAGTTTTTCCATTGCTTCAGCTGCAGCTAATTCAATATTAAGCCAGATCTTATATTTATTGTAATCTTCCCAAATTTTTTTAATTTCTTTTCTGGAGTATCTATCAATCATCTAAAACGCTATTTTATTTTTTTGTTAAAGTAAAAATTTCAAATCCATCTTTAGTTACACCTATAGTATGTTCAAATTGTGCTGATAGTGATTTATCTTTTGTAACTGCGGTCCACCCATCATTAAGTATTTTTGTTTGATAATTTCCAATGTTAATCATAGGCTCAATAGTAAAAATCATACCAGTTTTGAGTTTTTCACCTTCTCCTTTATTCCCGTAGTGCAACACATTAGGTTCTTTATGAAATAATTCACCTATGCCATGACCACAAAAATCTTGAACTACTGAAAATCCCTCTGCCTCAACATGACTTTGGATAGTCGCTCCTATATCTCCTAAGTGAGTTCCGTCCTTAACTATTTTAATTGCCTTCATTAAGGCTTCATAAGTTGTTTTGACTAATTTTTTAGCTTTAACTGATACCTCACCAATTTCAAAAGTTCTACTCGTATCACCATGCCATCCGTTTTTAATAGCAGTAACATCTACATTTACAATATCTCCTTCTTTTAAAATTTTTTCAGAAGGTATGCCGTGGCAAACGACATGGTTAGCAGAAGTGCAACACGATTTTGGGAATCCTCTATAAAATAATGGAGCTGAATATGCACCGTGATCATTGATATATTCGTAACACAGTTCATCAATTTTATCTGTCCTTAATCCAGGTTTAGCAATTTTTGATACTTCATCTAATGCACCAGCAGCTATTCTCCCTGCTATTTTAGTTTTTTCAAAAGCTTCCTTAATATTGTCGTTCATTTAATATCTATTTTAATTTCATTGTTCACTTTTATTCCTTTTGTTGAAAATTTACAATCATAGCAAAGTATATTTAGTTTTTTTTTAACAGCTTTGTTTAATAATTCACTATAATCATTATCTATATCTTTTGCTATTTTGAAAATATTACAATCATCTCTTTGAATTAAAAAAAACAGAAAAATATCATATCCTTTTTCTTTTGCTTTAATTAGCTCGTTTAAATGTTTTAATCCTCTAGATGTAATTGCGTCTGGAAATTCTGCTAAACCCCTATTTCGTGAAAGAGTAACATTTTTAACTTCTATAAAAGAATCCTTGTTTTCTTGTGTAATTAAAAAATCAAATCTAGTATTAGATCCGAATTTAGCTTCAGGCTTAATCATATTAATATTTTGAAAATTTTTAATTAAGTTATTTTTTAACCCATGAAAAACAATCTTATTAGCTTTATGAGTGTTAATGCCAACTTTAGATTTTTGATCTTCAATGATTTCTAATGTATATTTAAGCTTTCTTTTAGGATTATCATTTACGCTAACCCAAACACGATTACCTTTATTTAATAAACCCATCATTGAACCAGTATTTGGACAGTGTGCTGTAATTATCTTATTAGAAATTTTTATATCTACAAAAAAACGCTTGTATCTTTTTATGAATTCACCTGGTATTAGTTTATTTTCAAAATTCATGTAATATTTAATCTATGAAGAAAAAATTTAAGAAAGTAAATGCAGCAATTTTAATAATTGGTAACGAAATTTTATCGGGAAGAACAAAAGAACAGAATGTTTCTTATTTATCCTCTTGGTTAAATGACAAACTTGGAATTAAAATTGAAGAGGTAAGAATAATTCCAGATATTGAGAAAAGAATAA
>MDSZ01040315.1_pt1 | contig 12133 bp, 15 predicted proteins | sample 811201 | NCBI WGS metagenome assembly MDSZ01 (sample SAMN05326647, study PRJNA326480) | marine metagenome | isolation source: seawater | place: Indian Ocean: North | collected 2010
AATTAAAGTCAGGAATGAAGTCTTTAGTCAATGCTGAAGGCAAGATATATGTGCATAGAACTAGCATAGAACAGTTAAAAAATGCAAAAAAAGGTTGAAATTTGCCAAAAAAGCACTATATAATGATTATAAAAGATAAATATCTTTGCAATTTAGAAATAGATTGCACAAAGGTTACCCAATTAAGGAACAGAGATGGCAACATCGATGGAAACCAAAAAGAGTAACAAGTGTGTGAGGAGATACAGACAACACACTAACCGGAAACAACCTCACTCGCGAACTTTTTAATCGCCGAAAGGGATATAAAAAGTTTAAGGAAATAGATTAACTTGCTAATTATAGGAGATTAATATGAATAAGCAAATCCGATTCACGACCGAATCACTATCCCCCTTATATAAAGCCAGCATAGGCTTCGACAGACTAGTAAATGATTTCTTCAATGAACCAACATTTACAAACGCAACTGGGTATCCCCCATATAATATCAGCAAAGGCAAAGATGATGTATATGAAATCACTTTGGCAGTTGCTGGATTTAAGAAAGATGACATCGATATAGAGTTAGAAGATGGTACTTTAAAAATTACTGGTACTTCTAATGTGTTAGATGACGATGACAGAGAATATCTACACAAAGGTATTGCAGAAAGAAATTTTGTGAGAACATTTAAACTTGCAGAATTTGTAGAAGTTCAAGATGCAAAACTTGTCGATGGTATTCTAAGAGTATCATTGTTTAGGAATGTTCCTGATGCAATGAAACCTCAGAAGATTAAAATTTCTTAATTTAGACCATTTTGAGGGGAGATTTTCTCCCCTCATTACTATATATAAATATGGCAACTACAAAAACAGCAACAAAAACACAAACAGAAATCGCATATCCTCAAAGATATAATGTAATATTTTTGAATGACGATTTTACTCCAATGCCATTTGTAATACACTTACTGGTTGAAATTTTCAATAAAGATATTGAAGAAGCAAATGCAATCACAGAGGAAATACATACCAAAGGTAAGGCAATAGTTGCAACCTATAACTATGAAGTAGCAGAGCAAAAAGTACATGAAGCAACATTAATTGCTAGACATGGAGGCCATCCTCTTCAAATCATATCAGAACCAGTATAGTGATCAATGATAAGAAATTTTATCCGACTTTAACCAACCAGAAAGATATAGCATACTTCGACAATGCTTCGTCTACACAGACTCACGAGTTTGTGTTAAAAGCAATGAACGAATATTATGAAGAGTTTAGATCAAATGCTGGTGAACATGGCGATAATCCTTTAAGTGCAAAAACTTCTGAACACATAGACATAGCAAGAGAAAATGTTGCAGAATTAATTAATGCACACAAAAGCGAAATAATTTTTACCAGTGGCACAACGCAGGGTATGAATATGATTGCAAATTGGGGTAAGCATTTTGATTATGTAATAATTTGTGAATCTGATCATAACGCAAATATTGCACCTTGGGTAGCACAAGGAAGAACTAAAGACAATGGCAAACTTATAATTTTACCTGTGAATGATTTTAATGGAGAAATAGAACTAGACACATTAGAAAAAACATTAAGAAACACAGACGGCAATGTACTAATTAGTATATGTGCTACAAGTAATGTAACAGGAGTAACACAACCTTGGGAAACTATTGCAAGTATAGGACACAAATATGGTGCTTCTGTGGCAATGGATTTTTGTCAAACAATACCTCATCATAAAATAGATTTGTCAGCAAATCCTGTAGAGTGGGCAGTTTTTAGTGGACACAAAATGTTTGGTCCAACAGGTGTTGGAGTTTTATGGACACAATTTGACTTGCAAGATTTACCTTCACTTTATTTTGGTGGTGGTGCAAATAATGTTACTTTTAACACTATAAATCATGCTGATGGGCCTATGAAGCACATGCCTGGTACTCCCAATATTGCTGGAATTATTGGATTAGGAAAAGCGGCAGAAATGATCTCATATTACGGATATGATCAAATTAAAAAAGACGAAGACCTAGTTAAAAAATGGTTGTTATCTTATGGAATAGATGTAATTCCAAACGCCAATATCTATCCTACATACAATCAAAATGGTAACAACATTATAACTTTAGTGCCACTAAAAGGGCATCCACAAGACGTTGCAATGTTACTTTCGAATGATAATGTTGCAGTTAGATGTGGCAGATTGTGTGCCCATCCTATGGTTGATAGACTATCAAGCAAAGGTGTTGTAAGAATTAGTTTTGCACCTTATAATACCCAAAAAGATTGCGAAAAACTTGTAAAATCATTAAATAGTGCGTTCGCTAAAATAAAATAAAGGAGATAAAATGTTTATTTTAAAAGTACCAGACGTTACTTTCAAAACTAGAATTGAAATTGATGAGCAACCTGGTTTTGCATGGAAGGACTTAACTAGCACAGAAATTTTTGCTGGTAAAAGAGTTGTAGTATTTGGATTACCTGGTGCATTTACACCAACTTGTTCAAGCACACATTTACCAGGATTTGATGCCGCCGCAAAAGACATTAAAGATTTAGATGTAGATGATATCTATTGTATAAGTGTTAATGATACGTTTTGTATGAATGCATGGTTCAACTCATTGAGTGTACAAGAAGTTAAAGCACTTCCAGATGGTGCCGGAGAATTTACAAGAAAGTTAGGCTTTTTAGTTGATAAATCAAACATTGGATTTGGTATGAGAAGTTGGCGTTACAGTATGGTTGTTACTAACGGTGTTGTAGAAAAACTTTTTGCTGAACCAGGATTTGCAGATAATGCCGAAGGTGATCCATTTGAAGTATCAGATGTAAACACCATGATAGGCTATCTAAAGTTAAAAGCAGAATCTAAAAAAGGAGAATAGAATGGGACTACTATCAATGTATTTTTTTACATTGACAGTTGCACTGGTAATTTGGTGTGGTCTGTCTATAAAATCTTCTTAACGTAAATATTCGAATCAGAAGTTTCAGTTTTAATATACCCGCCCACAGTTTCAAAGCCAAAATTGGTGTAGGCACTTAGGGCGGTTTTTCTTGGAATACTCCAAATCATTTCACACTCTTCATCTCTTGCTTGTCTTTCTGTAAGCACAAATAGTCTTTGTGCAATTCCTTTGCGTCTGTAGTTTGGATTTACCCAAATGCCTCTGCTTCGATAATGTGTATCACTAGATTTATGTCCTGAATTTACACCCACTAAATTTTCTCCCATATATATTCCCCAAAATGTAGGTGTAAAAGTAAAAATATTCATATCTATTTCTTGAGGATCTCCCTCAAATGGCCACGTCATTGCACTATGTGATTCTATAGGACTTGTCCTATTAGGCCACAATTCAGATTGCCATACATTGCATATGGTTTCAAAATCTATTCTTTTTGTAATCATAACAGTATTTATTGTGCATAAATATACAATATGGATATATCAGGATGAAAATTGTACTATTAACATCTATGCGTACAGGCTCAACTTGGTTTGCAAATCAACTAGCAGAAAAGCATGGATTAACAAATCACAATGAGTATTTTCATGATTATGTACCTCGCACAGAATTGTTCAAACGTATAACAAACTGTATAGAAAATGACAGTTGGATTGTAAAACTTTTTCCATTACACTTACAAAAGAAAAGAGGTTTAGATATTCTAAATGTTTTAGTGTCTAACAACGCAGAACTAAGATTTTTGTTTAGAAAAGATTTAAAACAACAAGTTTATAGTCTTGCCTGTGCAAGATTCTCACACAAATATAATAAAGATAGAGATAAAAAAGTAATGCCCGGATGGCATGATATCAGAGATTTCAAAGTAGATGATTCATATAGAATAGACGCACAAAATGTTTACAATGATTCTTTTGAGTTTGTGAGAAATGAAATCAAATCACTTGTGAAATTATACAAAGAACATAAACATTTACATCCTAAAGTAAATTTTTTAGAAGATCTACCTGACACAGGGAAGTATCAAAGAAAAATAATATTACCTGTCAATGAATATGATTTTGATATTGATATTGTTGAAGAAATTAGGTGTATTGAATAGTAACTTTGGCACTACCAATTGTTGCAGAGCCATGCGTATAATATACATTTAAAGTGTTATCAGCATCAGTAGCATTGGTATATACATAACTAGGATTAGTCATATATGTGCCAGTAGTTTGTAAGTCCACATAATTAGAACCCATCAATCTATCATTGTCACCAGAGTCACCAACTGTTAATGAAGCAGAACCATCAAATGCTTGAGTCACTTCTACCATTACATTTACTGCTTTGCTTGTTGCACTTACATTGCCTAAAGCAGTTGTTGCACTAGAGTTGTGTGCTATTGTTGCTGATAAAGTTGCAGAATCTGTACCTGAACTATCTCTTGTACTAATCAATGTTAGTTGTCCTGTTGAACCTGGATTATCTTGCTTTGCAATATATACTGCATACTCACCATCGCCGCCATCACTAACTTCTATAATGTCACCTTCATTAATACTAGTATCTGCATATACTGCCGCCAAATTAGATTTTCTAAATGTAGCACTTGCACCAGTGGCATCTGCACCAATACCTAATGAGCCTGCATATTTTGCACCTGCAACAAATATAACATTTGCTGTTCCTGTACCGATATCGGTAGGTAAGTTTGTACCAATAAAATGTAACACACCTGATTGGTAGTCGAAGTACCATTGGTCGTCATTTCCAGAACCAGTTTCGAATAATTGTGTACCATTAGTTTGCGGGTTTGCTTGTCCACTAGCCGCGGCATATACTTTTAATTGATATGTTGCACCAAATGATGGTGGTATCCAATTAGTAATACCTGTTTTCCAAGTTCTATTATCAGCCGCTGTACCATCTTCTGTTGTTTCTAAAGTATTTCCTACAGAGTCTGAATAAACTGTAACAATACTTGAACTTGAAGCAGGTATTGTTCCTGGAATACTACTGCTGTTTGTCCAGATTTGGGCAGTTTTAATAATAAAATCAGAAACTATTGCTTCGTTAGGAGCCTTTTTCTGTGCATTGGTATCTGTCTTCATTTTACTGAAGCCGACTTTTTTCCAAAGCAAATCAACTTTTTGACTATCTGTTATTGCCATTATTCTATACTCAACGCCGTTATAGAGTCTCCTGACTCTAGTTTTACTCTAATTAATACTTGATTACCTGTGCTGTTAGATGCATTCTGGTCACCTAATGTAAGTGTGAATGTATCATTGCTGTAGGTTGTATTGTCTATAATTCTATCACCTGATGTAAATGCACAACCATTCGAACCATTACCACCATTGCTTGTATCAGCACCTGGAGTACCAGCACCTGCATAAGTTGTACCTGCATCTAACCAACCATTTACTGAACTTGCATCATCAATATCAGTACCAGGAGCGGCTATAAAGAATCCACTTACTTTACCAGTTAATCTAACAGTAAAGTTACTCATTGTAGTCCTTCTAAATGCAAATGTTGCATACTGAGAGCCACTTCTACCAGTGTTTAAATCAGGACCTACTGGTAAAAATCCTGTTGAAAAGTCTGTGGTATTATGTTGTAATGTTCCTAATCTTGTAATTGCTTCACTTGTTCCTGCTACTGTAACTGCTCCACTCCATGCACTACCCGTATAATAATTTGTTGCACTATTAAATGCAGGTGTATCTGATGCACTTCCAAACCCTGTTATTCTAACAGCATCGTCGTCATGTGTTGCACCTAAACTGTCACTCACTGCTATTGTATCGGTATCTAGTAAGGTGGGTGTGGCAGTCCATACTTGAATTTTCTCACTTGTTTCTGCACTATAACTACCTGTACCATTTACATTTTGCATTTGGAACTTTATAGTTTCAACAGTTTTTCTGCTGTTATTAGTAGTAATGTCTACTACAATGTCACCTAATGCATAGGGACTACTAATACCAACGTTTGCTGTAGGAACGCCACTGTTCATCATGCTAGATGAACCATCTACATCTGCGTATGCTCTGTATTCTTCTTGTATAGCACTACCTGAAGTACTTTCATAATTAGTACCACTAGCATTATACCATACTTGAGCAGTATCTCTATAGCATTGTCCAATCCAATTACTGACTGTCGCACCCTGTAATTTAACTTGTGGACTACCTGAGTTGTAATATGGTATGCCTGAAACGTATCTTTTTGTTCCTGCTGTTTCTTCTACAAGAGTTGCACTACCCATATTAATTGTTGGTGTTGCTGTTAGATTGTCTTTTATAATGTAAACACTATTTGTATTACCTGTTGAACTGTGACTTAATTTTGCTATGTGAGCACCGTGGTGCTCTGAACTAATATTTTTTTCAAATTTAGCATCAAATACTTGATAAAATCCTGGAGGATAAGTACTACCATTAATTTGATCATGAGCATCACCTTCTCCTGATACAACCAATGAACTATCTGTGACAGTTTCATTCAATGCAAGTGTAAATGTTTTAGCACCGTCTGCCGAACCATTCCAATTTGCAGTTAAAGTACCAGTATCTGATCTATAAACATTGTTTACTGTTTGCGTAGATATTGATGTTGTTGTTGCATATCTTCTTTTACTTGAACTTGTTAAGGCATCTCCTGCTGACGGTGAAGATTCACTACCTGTGTTATCTTCAAAACCATGTGCAAGTTTAGGTGAATTACCTTGATATGCTGTATTCAATGAAAGTGTTTGACTTGATAAACCACTTGGAGCGGCTGGCGGATCTTCAGCAGTAAAGTTAATTGTATCTGTATCAGTCTGTGCAGTAATATCTGGAGTACCAGTTGACTGAACTGTCATTGTATATGAACCTGCTGAAGTGTAAGTGTGAGTAATATTTGCAGATGTTGAACCTGCTCCATTACCTGACTCTGTTACACTAACATTTGCGGCCGCATCACCAAAATCGTATTCATAATTACTTGCATTTTGACTTGTATTTTGTACCGTAACAATACCTCTATTGTTACCATATAAATCTGTGCCTACATAAACTGTTCTAATATTATCACCTGTTGCTAGTGAAGTGTTTGCACCACTTCCTGTAAATAAACCTCTTACATCTGGTTCAACGTGAACTGTAAAGTTTGAACTTTTGAATGGTGAACTAGTGTGATTAGAAATTACTTCTAAGTTACCTACATAGTCTACTGCTGTTCCGTTTGCTTGTTGAGTAGCACTTAAAGCATAAGTGTGGTTAATTGTTCCTGCTGTATCACCTGCACCTCCAGATCCAACATTAACTGTATCTGTTTGACCATCACCCCAAACATACCTGTATTGGATACCAAAGTCTGCATAACTACCAATAGTATTTTCGGTGCTGTTTGTTGCTGTAACAACATGTCCTGATGTTGCAACTTCATTAATACCTGATGTATCATTTATACTTACTGTTGGTGTATGAGTATCATACACTTTAAATACTGCTGAAGCACTATCTGGTATAACACTTGGATCTGCTGTTGAGTGAGAATCCAGTGTTAATTGTACTGTATATGCCTTATCTTCTTCAGTTTGGGTAGTAAAAGTATGTGCTAAACGTGCACCTTGTGTACCACCTGCATCTGTGTCTGCGGAAATAGTATCGTTAGAAGAACCATCTCCCCATGCTATTGTGTAACTTGCTGAAGCACTTCCAATGTTTGTTGTATCATTGTCAAAATAAACTGAGGTGCCATCGTCAATAAATGTGATTGCAGAACCTCCTGCTGAACCACTGTAAATAGCAAAGGCGGCATTTGGATCTGCTGTATATAATGTAATTAAATTGTTCTTTGTTACAGATGCTGATGAGCCTTCACCAGAACCACCATTATTAAATGCTGTAACTGTAACATCAAAGGGTGAATTTGTATTATCTGTATAAGTATGACTTGGAGTATTATCTGATGTTGCTGTATCAGTAGTGCCATCACCCCAATCAATTGTATATCTATTTGGATTTCCTACTGTGGTTAATGTTAATGTTGCTGTGAGAGGTGCACCACCTGCCGCTACATCAGTTGCCGCATCAACAGATTTTACAAATGTATTATTTCTAACATTCTCTAATGCTTCATTTAATTTGTCAATACCTTCTGCAACTTTGGTTGTATTTGTAAGTGATTGTACTGCACCATCAGTCCAACTTCCATCACCATTTGAGGAAATATCACCTAAGTTTAATTCAAAACCATCAGAAGCAGTACCTGATTGTACGGCATCTAATTGTGCCTTTGTAACCATATCAGATGCAGATACGGCATTAGCACCACTAACTCTTGTTAATGTTGCTCCATCTTCTGCTGTGAATACAAAGGTATCTGAATCGGCATTCCCTAATATTTTAGGACCTTGCTTTCCTAATTGCAAACTCCTATTAACACCGACCAAACCATAATTTTTTACATTAGCCATTTAAAATCTTCCTAACTAGGTGTATCTTATAAGTATTTATCTAAAAGTAGATTTTCGTATATGTACAAGTCCCTTATTAATAAGATACCAAATATAGTTTCTGACAAAACTGATTTGTCAGTAATCACAGTATCATCTGAACCTGTGGAAATCATTGCAATTCCCAATTTTTTATCTACTAACGAATGCAATTATTTATGTAAATTTTTAGATAAGTTAAAAATAGATAATTCTTTTGTATCTTTGTATTCCGACGATGTTGTAAAAACTATATCATTGAGATTGTCAGCAATTTTGGATATACCAGTAAGCAATGCAGAATACATGTTTTTAGGCACATTTAGACCTGCTGTAACATATGATGAAACAATAGATACAAACATTTCAACAGAACCAAAATTAGAATTTGAAAGTGAAGATTTTGCACAGTGGTCGCCACATGGAAACAGACTTTTTTCCTGTACAATTTTTTTAAATGAAAATTTTGTTGGAGGTACATTAAAATATCCTGATATTTCGGTTGACATTTTGCCAGAAGAAGGTAAACTAGTAATTGTAAATCTGCTTAATGAAAAATCTCAGCCGATAAAAAATTGTAAGTCTGTGCATTTATCAGTAAATAGTAATAAACATATAGCACAAATTTGCTTTAGAGAACAACCTAGGTACACACATGAGACTGAATTATAAAGATTGCGGAATCATAGGATTCACTTGTAGTACATTTGATTTACTACACGCAGGACATATCACAATGCTCGAAGAAGCAAAGCATCACTGTGAATATTTAATTGTAGGTTTACAAACTGATCCTACACTAGACAGACCAGAAAAGAACAAACCAATCCAAAGTCTTGTTGAAAGACAAATACAGTTGGCGGCAGTTAAATATGTAGATGAAATTGTTTGCTATCAAACAGAAGAAGACTTGCAGGATTTACTTCTTACTTTGCCCATTGATGTTAGAGTATTAGGCGATGAATACAAAGGTAAAGATTTTACAGGTAAAGATATTGCAAAACAAAGAAATATAAAAATCATTTATAATGGAAGGGACCATTCATTCAGTAGTACAAGTCTCCGCAAACGTGTTGTTTGGGGAGAGTCTGATTTTGTAAATAATAAAAAATGAGAGTTTTAATATACGGTCTGCCTGGTGCCGGGAAAACATACCTTGCAAAAAAATTGTGTGAATACTTAGGCGACAATATTGCTTGGTTTAATGCAGACATAGTAAGAGAAGAAGCAAACGATTGGGACTTCAGTGATGAAGGTAGGCAAAGACAAAGTGAAAGAATGCTTAGACTTTGCAAAGAAGCCGAAGCAGAAGGCAAAGTTGCAGTTGCTGATTTTGTTGCACCATTTTTTCAAGCAAGATTAGATTTTAATGCAGACTATGAAGTATTTGTTGATACTATTAAAGAAGGTAGATTCGAAGATACCAACAAGGTGTTTGAAAGAAGTGCAGTCACAATGTCCTGGCAAAATGAAAGTAGATATCATATCACAGAATGGAATGACATAGATGCAAAAAACATTGCATGGATAATAGGAAACAAATACATTTGGAACAATCAATCTCCAACAACACAGATGCTCGGGAGATTTCAACCATGGCATGATGGACATCAAGCATTGTTGGATAGAGCAATGGCAAAACATGGGCAAGTTGCATTATTAATTAGAGATATGCCTACTAGTGAGAGCAATCCATATACAGCACAACAAGTAAAAGACAATCTACAGGAAAAGTTGACAAAATATGCTGGCCGTGTTAAAATTATTATTGTACCAAATATTTTAAATATTACATATGGTAGAGATGTTGGGTATAAAATTGAGAAAGAATCTTTTTCTAAAGATGTTGAGGACATAAGTGCAACAAAAATTAGAAATGCAATGAAAAAAGATGACGGATGATAAAGAAAAAATACCAAGCACATTACAAGATCAGGCTTGGAAAAGAGCAAAAGAAAACAAAGAGCCAAGGACAGGATATCCCTGGGATTGGTTAGATTATAAAGACATAAAAAAGAAAGAAGAAAAAGACAAATGAAAAATATGATTTACAGTACATTATTATTGTTTGGAGTTTTAGTACTTTCGCGTCTTTTGCCTTTTGCAGAAAACTTTACACCATTACTTGCAGTTGCAGTATTTGCACCTACAGTAGTTGAAAATAAAATAGCACAATGGTTTTTGCCAATAAGTGTGTTATTTGTTACAGATTTATTTTTAGGATTTTATACAATTATGCCTATTGTGTACTTAACAATGGTGTTAGCAACGTATATAAGCACCTATGTGCGTAGTTTATATCTTGCTGGTGTATTGAGTACACTTACATGGCACGTTGTTGTAAACGCATCTGTGTGGGTCACAGGGCATGGTACAACATCACTTTTACAAACATACATTCAAGCAATACCATTTGATTTGAATTTATTGTTTGGCACACTATGTTATCTCGCATTGTTCGATATCATAAGACGATTAACACTTTACTCTGAGTGGTTAAAGTTTGAAAATACTTAAATTTTTAGAAAAAATAGGAAGAAAGCGAATAATAATGGATCGTGTAGACAACGAGCCTTATTTGACTAGATACTATTTGTTTTTAAAAGAACGCAAATGGTTTCCATTTAATATTTTTTTGCACAACTTTCATAAAGGAGATCCGGATGATTTACATGATCACCCTTGGCCTTATTGCACTATTATCCTTAAAGGTGGGTATTGGGAGCATCTTAAAACTGGCGAGCGAAAGTGGAGGAGACCCTTTACTTGTCGCTTTTCGAGCAGTAGGGGCCTTCATAGGATTGAGTTGGAGCCTGGCACTGATGTATGGACTTTATTCATTCCAGGTCCTCAAATAAAGGAATGGGGATTTATAGACAAAGGCAAATGGAAACATCATGAGGAGTATTTAACGGAAAGATATAAAGGTTAATGGATAGTAGAAAAAAAAGCATCTATAAAACCATTAGTTGGCGTATAATCGCATTGATGATTACATTTAGTATTTCATTATTTGTATTTGGAAGTATTACGATTGCAGGCACAGTTGCATTAGCAGATATGGCCATTAAGACAGTCGCATATTATTTTCATGAAAGATTATGGGTCAATAAAATGGTTTGATATATAAATTATAACAAAAAGGAAAAGTTATGAAATTAGCAATAACAGGTGTAGGATTAGTTTCTCCGCTGGGTAATACCATAGAGGAAAACCTAACCAATCTAAAAAATATGGAAATTCCTATCCAAGATGCAAGAATCATGGAAGATAGCATTGCCTCACATTTGATGAAGTGCAACAAAATATTTCACTGTAACTATGACAATGTAGATTTATCACAATTACTAGATAAAAAAGAAGTAAGATATTCAGATCCAATTTGTAAAACAAGTATGATTGCTGTAGATGAAGCAATCAAACAAAGTGGCATAGACTTACCAGATTATACTTCTGTAAACATTGGCAGTATTCAAGGTGGTTGTTTAAGTGAAGTACAATGGGTAGAAAAACTTATTACCGGCAGAGATAAAATACACCCAAAGTCACTGTTAAATAGTGCTCACGAGTATGTAAGTAACGTCATAGCAGAGCATTACGGACTACATGGACCTTGTAGTGTAACTGCCGCAACATGCATTAGTGGCGTACAAGCATTACAATATGCTCAACATGCAATTATGGCAGG
>MDSZ01041383.1_pt1 | contig 12133 bp, 12 predicted proteins | sample 811201 | NCBI WGS metagenome assembly MDSZ01 (sample SAMN05326647, study PRJNA326480) | marine metagenome | isolation source: seawater | place: Indian Ocean: North | collected 2010
AGAATTTATTGATAAAAAAAGATCACTGATTTTAGTCGATTTTCTAAGTAGAAAAGTAAGTACAATAGTAGATAATAATTCTTTAGAGACATTTTCTTAGGATATAAATAATATCACCTATTTAAAAAAAATAAAATTTCAATTAAATTATACTCTTATATTTTAAAATTAAAAATTTATGTAGTTTAAATTAATTTTTTAAATATTAATAAATTAATTTTACTGATAAAGCTTTTAGAAAGTTCATAATGTTATTAACAGTTTTTATAAATGGTGAACGCGGTATTTCAGTAGTAAGGGCTCTTCTTAAAGAAAAAAGAGTTATAAAGTTTGTTGTTTGTCTTAAAAGTTTGGAAAAGAACATTTTAAGAAAAATTAAAGAGCTCAACCTTTCAGTTATTTATTTTGACAAAACTAGTGAAAAATTATTTTTAAATAAAATAATAAGATCAAAGATTGATTTGATAATAGTTGCTGGTTTTCCGAAAATTCTTAGTAAAACGATTATAGAATCCCCAAAATTCGGAGTTCTAAATTTACATGCGGGACCGGTTCCAGGTTTTAGAGGTGGTTCACCATTAAATTGGCAAATTATTAATGGGAATAAAAAGATAGGGATTTCATTTCTTAAAATGAACGAGAATATTGATGAAGGAAACTTATATAAAACTTTTTATTTTAAGTTAAATAAAAATGAGACGATTACCGATGCACATTTGAAAGCAAATAAATTATTTTCTGAAAAAATAAATAGTATTGTTGATAAAATCTCAAAAGGTTTTTTAGGAAAAGTCCAAGATTCTAATAAAGCTGTTTATATGCATCAAAGAAGTGATACTGATAGCCAGATTAATTGGAACTGTAATTCCTTTGAGATATTTAATTTTGTGAGGGCTTTGGTAAAACCATATAATGGCGCTTATACTTTTTTTAAAAATAAAAAAATAAGAATATATAAAGTAGAAGAATCCTTATATACTTTTAAAGGAGATCCTGGGAGATTTTTTGTGTTATTGAATGTCGGATTAGTGGTAATCTGCGGAAAAGGTTCATTAATAATAAAAAGTTATAAACTAGAGGGAAGGGGCGAAAAACTGAAAAGTGGGATATTTTATAGAAAATATGAATAAAATTCATAGAGCATTATCTTTATTAATTATTTAAGTTAAAAAAATTGAGCATAAGATAATAAGTAAAATCAAAAAATAATATTGACGTTCACAAAATGAACAATATAATAATTTTCGTTAACAAGTACATTATTTAAATTGGCGTTCATTATCAGAAACTTTATTTAATGCTAAATTATAGTGTAAACTTTGACTTTTGTGATTTTAGTCAAAGTGCGGTAGCCATGAAAAAAATAAAATTAGTCGACTTTTTTTTACATTAGGAATGAGAGAAGTTGCTTAAAAACTCTAAAAAGATATAAGTTAAATTTTATTAAAAAGCTGTGATTGGTATTATTGATTATAATATGAATAATTTAACCTGTGTTAGAAGTGCAGTAAATTATCTGGGATTTAAATCTGTAATTATTAAAAACCCAGAAAAAATTGACAAAGTTGATAAAATTATCCTTCCAGGAGTTGGAGCATTTGGGGATGCTATCCAAAATTTAAAAAAAAAAAAAATAATTGAAGCATTAAATGAAACGGTGATTGTAAAAAAAAAACCTTTTCTCGGCATTTGCCTTGGAGCCCAACTAATATGTAAAGAGAGTGATGAACATGGTAAAAATTTTGGTTTTGGCTGGTTTAAAAATGAAGTTAAAAAAATTATTCCCAGAAAGTCGTTCAGAGTTCCTCACAACGGTTGGAATAATATTATAGTAAATAATAAAAGTTCTTTGTTGTTAAAAAATATTAATAATGAAAGCTTATTTTATTTTAATCATAGTCACGCGATAGTCCAAAAAAATTTAGAGAATGTATCAGCAAGCTGTGACCACGTAGTAAAATTTGCTGCAATTATAGAAAAAAATAATGTTTTTGCTGTCCAATTTCATCCAGAAAAAAGTCAGAAAGATGGGTTGACTGTAATGAAAAATTTTTTAACTATCTAATGATAAGAAGAAGAGTAATAAGCGTTCTAACTTTTTTTGAGTGCGTTTTAACAAGAACCAAAAAGTTCAAGCCTGATTATAGATATACTGCAAATTTCATAGACACTTGGTCTATTGATGAAATCATATTGTTGAATATTTCTAATAAAAGGATAAAGGATTCTAATTACAAAAAAATCATTAATAATTTTGCTAAAGATTGTTTTGTTCCCTTGGCTGCCGGAGGTGGAATAAATTCTCTTGATGATGCAATTTCTATAATTGATAGTGGTGCTGACAAGGTTGTTATCAATTCAGCAATATTTTCAAATAAAAATTTAATTAGTGATATTTCTAAATACTTAGGTTCTCAGTGTTGCGTGGTTTCACTAGACTTTAAAAAAATTAAAAATAAATATTTTGCATTTTCAGAACTTGGTAAGGTTAACACAAAAAAAGAATGTATTGAATTGGTTAAAAGAGTTGAAAAAGAAGGAGCTGGTGAAATTATGATTAACAATATAGATAAAGATGGATCATTAGAAGGATATGATTTGGAATTATGCTCAAGAATATCAGATGCAGTAAAGATTCCGGTTCTAATTTCAGGTGGGGCAGGAAATTGGGAGCATTTCTTTCAGGGTTTCATTCATGGTAAGGCGGATGCAGTTTGTACAAGTAATATATATCATTTTACCGAAAAAAGTATTAAAAGCTCAAAAGTTTTCCTTAAAAATAAAGGAATCAATGTTAGAATTTAAAAACTTATGAAAGACTTTACAAATAAAAAAATAATACTTTGTAAAAAATGTTTGATGCCTTCATCACGACCTAGAATTACCTTTAATCCTAATGGTATTTGTAATGGCTGTATAAATTCAATAAAAAAAAAGAAATAAATTGGAAAAAAAGAAAAGAAGAATTTTTGAGAATTATTGAAAAAGTCAAGAAAATGAACAATACTTATGATTGTATTGTCCCGTGGAGTGGAGGTAAAGATTCGAGTTCTGTTGCTTATAAACTCAAATTTGAATTTGGATTAAACCCTCTTCTTGTAACTTTTTCTCCAATGATACCAACTGACATTGGACAATATAACAGAGAAGAAATTCTTAAATTAGGTTTTGACCATATTTTTGTTCGTCCAAATCAAAGAGTGGCTAGATATTTAGCAAACCGTTTTTTTATAGAACGTGGAAATCCCAAAATAGCCTGGGATGCAGGTATTAATGTAGCTCCAGTATCTACTGCTATTCAATTAAATATCCCTTTGATCTTCTATGCGGAGCATGGAGAAAGTGAGTACGGAGGTCATGTTCAAAGCAAGCGTCATCAAAAAATAAGAGATTTTTCTGAATTTCTTGAACACCAAGTAGGTGATGATCCAAGAAACTGGGTTGACGAAAGGGTAAGTATGAAAGAAATTTTTCCTTATATTTATCCTGATATTGATCAAATAAAAAAAATAGGAATTAAAATTATGTATTTTTCGTATTTTTTTTATTGGGATATTTTTGATAATTACAAGTTAATATCAAAAAAAATTGATTTTAAGTTGGCGCCAGGTGGGAGAACTGACGGTACTTTTTCTGGGTACGATAGTTTGGATGATAAAATTGATAACCTTTATTATTATATGCAACTAATTAAATTTGGTTTTGGAAGAAGTTTAAGAGATAGCGCAAGGTTAATTCAACTTGGATATTTGGATATTAAAAAAGCTAAAACTTATATAAAAAAGTACGACCACGAGTTTCCAAATACTTATTTAAATGATGTTTTGGAATACCTATCTATAAACAAAAGAGAGTTAAAATCAATTGTTGATAAGCATAGAAATGAAGAAATTTGGTCGAAAGGAAAAAGTGGATGGGAATTAAGACAAAAATTAATTTAAGAAATAAGTTAGGATTTTTTGGAGGTAAGCCAACATTACAAAAGCTAAAACCTTATAGGTCTATTTCAAGATCAGAAATCACTGAGGTTAACAAAGTTCTTAAATCAGGAAAAATATCATGTTTCTATGGAAGTTGGGAGGATGGCTTTCTTGGAGGAGAAAAGATTCAAGAGCTAGAATCTATGTGGTCAAAAAAATTCGAAATCAACTATTCTGTATCAGTAAATTCAAATACATCAGGATTAATTGCTGCTATTGGCGCTATTGGAGTTTCGCCTGGAGACGAAATATTAGTTCCTTCAACTTCTATGTCAGCGACGGCAATGGCTCCATTGATTTATGGTGCTATTCCAATATTTGTAGATATTGACAAGGATACTTTTTGCATGAATGTTGAAGATGTCAAAAAGAAAATTACAAATAAAACTAAAGCAATCCTTACTGTGAACCTTTTTGGTCACCCTGCTAAATTAAAGGAATTAAAAAACTTAGCTAAAAAAAATAATATTTTTCTTATCGAAGATAATGCGCAAGGACCACTGGCTGAGGAAGATGGAACCTATACTGGAACAATTGGTGATATAGGTGTATTTAGCTTAAATTATCATAAGCATATTCATAGCGGTGAGGGTGGTATTTGCGTAACTAATAATAAAAGTTTAGCTCAAAGAATGCAGATGATTAGAAATCATGCCGAGGCTGTAGTTGGGCCCTCAAAAACTAAAGACTTAACAAATATGATTGGATTTAACTTTAGAATGACAGAAATTAGTGCTGCTATTGCGATACAACAACTGAAGCAAATTGACCAACATGTAAATAAGAGAGTTGAAATCGCTGAAAGTTTGAGTTTGAATTTAGCCAATTTGTTAGGTATTGAAGTTCCAAAAGTAAGGGATGGCTGTAAACACGTATACTATGTTTGGGCTCTGAAATATAATCAAGATAAAATAGGAGTTTCTAGAAAAAAGTTTGTTCAAGCACTTAATGCAGAAGGATTTCCTTGTTTTGAGGCCTATGTAAGTCCATTATATAATTTACCAATTTTTAAAAAAAAAATAGCATTTGGAAAAAGTGGATATCCATTTAATTTGTCAAAAGCAGATTTATATAACGATAAGTGTGAGGTTGCGGAAGACCTTCACAAAGAAAAACTTATTTGTTTTGAGCCATGTGCATATGAAATAAATAAAAAGCAAATGAAACTTTTGATAGAGGCTTTTAAAAAAGTATATGATAATGTTGATGAATTGAATGAATTTTGAGTCAACAGCTGTAATAATAGAAGCTAGATACTCTGCCACAAGGTTGCCCGGTAAAGTAATGATGGATATCTGCGGCCAGCCTTTGCTGAAAAGATTGATAGATAGAATTAAACTGTCAAACAAATACTTAAATATCATACTGGCGACATCGACAAACCCAGCTGATCAACAGCTTGTAAATTTGGCAATTGCAGAAAATATTAATTTTTTCAGAGGATCAGAAAATGATGTTTTGGGAAGAGTAACCAAAGCTGCAAAAAAGTTTAAAGTAAAAACAGTTATAAATGTCTGTGGAGATTGTCCACTAATTGACCCTGGAATCATAGATAAAGGATTAGAGGTTTATACAAAAGAAAGAAAAGATATAGTTTTTAGTGGGTTTAACGCTCAATCCTACCCTCAAGGAACAGAATTAGCAATTTATAGTTCAGAACTTTTATTTAAAATTGAAAAAAAGGCAAAAGATCCTGAATTTAGAGAACATACTTGCTTATATTTTTTAAAAAATTTAGATGATTTTAAAATTTTAAATTTAGTAGCTGATAATTTTAATACTATGCCAGATCTTAGACTGCAAGTAGATTTTATGCAGGACCTTATGCTAGTAAGAGAAATATATAAGAGGCTATTACCAAAATTTGGGAATAAATTTACTATTTCTGATGTTATAAATTTGATAAAAAAAAACTATTATTTAACAAGAATCAACGAAGACTGTATTGAAAAAAAAGCTTAAAACTATTCTTATTGGTTTTGGAAACTTTGCTTCAGGTCATCCGGAAGACCCAAGAATGCAAAAATATTTTAGATATTGTTCACATGCAGAGATTCTATCATCTCATAAGAACTATGAATGGGAGGCAGTAGTTGAACCCAACAATAAAAGGAGAAATTTAGCAAAAAAAAAATGGAAGGTACCCATAGTTGTTGATAATGTGAAAAATTTACCTGCAAATTATTTTGTAGATGTTGCAATTATTTCAAGTCCTCCAGATACTAGGTTGAAGGTTTTAGAATCGATTAATGTAAAAAAAGGTCTCCTATTAGAAAAACCATTGGCAAGTTCTTTTGAAGATATAATAAAAATAAAACAAATATGTGAAAAAAAAAAAATAAAGACTCAAGTTAATTTTTTTAGAAGAATTAATAAAACTAATATCTTTATTAAAAATGAATTTATTAAAAAGGCAATAGGAAACTTACAATGCGGCTTTTGCGTTTATGGAAAAGGACTTAAAAATAATGCTATTCATTATATTGATCTTGCAAGAATGATTTTTGGAGAGGTAGTTTATTTGAGATCACTTACAGAATATCCTAAAACAAAAAAAATAAGTATATCAGATAATTTTTCTTTTATATTAGGATTTAAAAACAAAAAGGAGATTTTTTTTTCTCACATTGATTATAAGTATTATAGAGAAATTTATTTTGATATTTGGGGATCTAAAGGAAGGCTAGAATTTTTATTAGAAGGTATTAAAGTAAGATATTCCTCATTAAAAAAACATAGGGCAATAAATCACTTTAATGAGTTAAGTTCTGACAAAGAGAAATATGTCAAATCTTATTTAGGGGATGAATATTATGATATGTATACGAATCTTGCAGATTGTATCTATGGCAAAAAAAAATTGGTAAGCGACTTAAATAATGCAATCTCAAATGAATACATAATTGATAAAATAATATATTCTTCAAAAAATAATAATAAACTTATCAATTTATGATGCTTAACATTTTTTGTTTCGTCGAGGATCCTGGAGCAACAAATTTTCTAATTGGTCTTAAACATAAAAAATTAAAATTTCATATCTATGCAAAAGATCACGCAAAGGATTATCTACAATCGTATAAGATAAAATTTAAGAGTAATTTGAGGAAGCTTAACTATAATAACTTTGATTTTTTTTTAATTGGAACATCTGAAAACAGTGATTCAATATGGCCGGATATCCTGTCAAAAATTCCAAAAAAAAACATTGCTTTGCTTGTTGATACACCAACTTTTGTTAAGGAAAGATTATTATTTTTAAAACGTACAACGATAAAAAAAATTGATTATTTTTTTTTATCAGACTCTAAATCATCTAAAGAATTAAAAGATTTGAAACTTGAAAAAAATAAAATTTTTACTGTTAAGCCACAAAAATTTGTTTTTTTAAGTAAAATCAGAAAAAAAGTAGAAAGTAAAAATATAATTTTCTTCAGCGAACTTTCAGAAGGAATAAATAAAATGAAATTTTTGAAAGATTCACAATATAAAATTAAAGGTTTTTCTAACCAAAAAGATCGAACAAAAATTGTTTTGGAAGAATTTTTATTGGCTATTGAAAGAATAAGGAAAAATTATAAAGTTTTACTTAGAATTCATCCAAAAGAAAACATAGATTATTATAAGGACTATTTACATTATTTTGATTCAATAAGTAATACAGGGAATGTTATTAAAATTCTTAGTGATTGTTATTTAGCTGTGGGTCTTACATCCAACGTCTTAGCTGAAGCAGCGTCTATTGGGCTAAATGTTTTATCAATAACCCCGAAGAAAAAAGAATTTAGTTGGATAAATTCCAAATATAGTGACAAGATAAATCATGTTTACAACAGAAATAGTTTAAATAAATTTTTCGAAAAATTACCTGGATTACAATATCGCTCATCCAAAAAAAATGAAAAATCTTTTTTACTTGAAGAAACAATTATTAACTTGATAAAAAAGAATTTATGAAAGTTTTTTTAGGAATTCAAGCTCGCCTAAACTCTAGAAGACTGCCAAACAAGGTATTAAAAAAAGTAAATGGTAATCCCATCCTTTTTTATGTGCTAGAAAGGTTAAAAAAAACAAAGTTAAAAAATAAGATTTATGTCCTTACTTCATTAGAGCAATGTGATTCAAGAATTGTCAACTATTGTAAAAGAAGGAAGATTAATTTTTTTAGAGGTAATCTTAATGATGTTTTTTCAAGATATGTTGAGTTTACTAAAATAAAAAAATTAGACGCAGTTATTAGAATTTCAGCTGATAGCCCACTTATTGATTTTAATTTAGTAAATTCAATGTATGAATTATTTCTACAGAATAGTGAATATGATGTTGTAACAAATATTTTTCCAAGAACATTTCCAGTTGGACAATCTGTTGAAATATTAAAAAGCTCAACTCTTGAGTTTATGAATAAAAAAATCCTTGACTTAGATGATAAAGAGCATGTTACAAGTTACATTTATAAAAATCCCGAATTGTTTAAGATCCTAAATTATAAAAATACAAAAAATGAAAATTCACTTAGGTTATCAATTGATAATGAACAAGATTTTAAAACTTTCATAAACTTTGTAAAAGTTAACAAAAATTTCTTAGACTATAACCTTTCAAAAATAATAGAAACATGGCGATGCAAAAAAAAAAATTAGGAGTTGCAGTCATTGGTCTTGGTGTTGGAGAGCAACATTTAATTGCTTTTAGAAAATCAAAATATGTTAAAGAAATTTATATTTATGATCAAAGTAGAAAAAAAATGCGTGAAATTAAAAGCAAATATAAAAATATAGAAATTTGTGAAGATTTAGAGCAAATTTATAAAAATTCAAACATAGATATAGTCTCAATAGCATCATATGATCAATATCATTTTGAACAAATTTATAATTCACTTAGAAACGATAAGCATGTTTTTTGTGAAAAACCAATCTGTCAAAATGAAAGTCAATTAAGAAAAATTGAAAATCTTCTTAAAAGGAAAAAAAACCTAAAAATGACAACTAACACTATTTTAAGAACGTCAAAAAGATTTAAAGAGATAAGAGAAAAAATTAGAAACGACTATTTTGGTGATATATACTATTTAGAAATAGATTATAATTACGGAAGGCTAAAAAAAATCACTGAGGGATGGAGAGGAAAAATAAAAAATTATTCTGTTGTTCTAGGTGGAGGTATTCATTTAATTGACTTATTAATATGGTTTCTAAATGCACGACCAAGGAAAATATCAGCTTTTTCAAATAATTTTTGTACGAAAAATAAAGTGAAAAATGTAAATGATCAGCTTACAGCATTAATTCAACTCTCAAACAAAAGCATTGTCAAGTTATCTTGTAATTTTGGCTGTGTTTATCCTCATTTTCACAGAATGATGATTTATGGTACTAATGGAACTTTTGAACAGAGTTTTGATAATGAATTTGTGATAAAAAAAAGCGGACAAAACTTTAGAAAGTTAAAACTTAAAGAAAAATATCAAAAAACCAACAAAGGTGACCTTATTAAAAACTTTATTGATGGAATTATTTATGATAAAGCTTTAATCGTACCCCAAAATGAAATGCTAGAGGCAATGAAATTTTGTTTTAAAATTAACAATAATATTAATTGATGAAAAAACATATTCCATTTGGAAAACCAGTTATTGGAAAGCCTGAAATAGAATCAGTCAATAGGCTTTTGAGACAACCCATCTTGGTTCATGGCCAGCAAACTTTATCTTTTGAAGAAAAATTTAGTAATTATGTGGGATCTAGATACGCAGTTGCAGTATCTTCATGTACTGCTGGTATGCATTTATCTTATTTGGCTCTAGGTATAAAAGAGGGAGATGAGGTAATTGTAACTTCTCAAACTCACGTTGCTACAGCTCACTGTATTGAATTTGTGGGAGCTAAACCAATCTTCGTAGATTGTGAACAAAAAACTGGAAATATTTGTGTTGAAAGTATTGAATCAAAAATTACAAAAAAAACTAGAGCAATTAGCATTGTTCATTTTGTTGGTATCCCAGCAGAAATGAAAAAAATTAAGTCTTTAGCAAAAAAATATAAACTTTTTATAGTTGAAGATTGTGCTTTAGCACTAGGTTCTAGAATTAATGGAGTTCACGTTGGTTTACATGGTGACGTAGGATCATTTTCCTTCTATCCAGTAAAGCACATCACCACAATCGAAGGTGGAATGGTAATAACAAATAACAAAAAAATTGATGATTTTATTAGAAGAGCAAGGTCATTTGGTTATAATAAAAAAAAAATGAAATCTAATTTATTATATGATGTTGATCTTCTTGGATACAACTACAGAATGAATGAGGTTGAGGCAATCATTGGCTTAGCCCAGTTAGAAAGATTAGATCATTTTTTAAATAAAAGGGTGGAAAATTTTAATTATTATGTATCAAAATTAGAAAAAATTAAGAATGTTCATATATTAAGAAACTACGACTTAAACTCAATCTCGTCTAATTATTGTATTACTTTAATTTTAAAAAAACATTTGTCAAAATTTAGAAATCAAATCGTTGAAGAATTAAAAAAGCTTGGGGTTGGGACCAGTATTTATTACCCAGGACCTGTTCCATTATTTAAATACTATAAAACAAAGTATAATTTGAAATCAAGATCATTCCCTAATGCATTATGTATTAGCAATCAATCAATTTCATTTCCTACTGGTCCGCATATAGATAAATCTATCATTGATGAAATAGTATTTTGTATCAATAAAGTATTTAATATTTTCAAATGAAGAAAAGAATAATTTTAATTGGTGGAGCGGGCTTTATAGGACATAACCTAGCTTTAAAACTAAAAAAAAAATTTGATGTTTTTGTAGTTGATTCTTTACAAGTAAACCATATTGGGGAACATTCTCTTAAAGGATCAAATAATACAAATTTATACATCAATTTATTGAATCAGAGATTAGATCTATTAAAGAAAAATTCTATCCCAATTCACATTGTTGATGCTAGAGATTACAGTCTTCTAACAAGTTTTGTTAATCATATTAAGCCCCATATTGTTATTCATCTTGCAGCAGTAGCTCATGCTAAAAAGGCTAATAAAGATCCATACTCTACCATAGATCATAGTATGAGAACTTTAGAGAATATTTTAGATATTATCAGAGAAAGAAATATTCATTTAATATATTTTTCATCATCAATGGTTTATGGAAATTTTAAAAAAAAAAGAGTTACGGAGAAAGATAGGTGTGACCCGCTTGGTATTTATGGGACTTTAAAATTTTCAGGAGAAAAATTAGTTTTAGCTTATGAACAAGTTTTCAAATCTAAATATACAATAATAAGACCATCAGCATTGTATGGTCCAAGATGTGTTAGCGGAAGAGTTGGGCAGATATTTATTGAAAAAGCATTAAAAAAAGAAAATTTAATAATTGAAGGTGATGGTAATGATGCTCTTGATTTTACATATATAGATGATCTAATTCAAGGTGTGAATCTAGTTATAGATAACCCTAAAGCTATCAATCAAACTTATAATATTACTTATGGAAACGCTGCTAAGATTAAAACACTTGCAGATTTGGTCTCATCTTATTTTGAAGGGATTAAAGTTACTTATAAAAAAAGAGATGTATTAATGCCTGAAAGGGGAACATTATCAATATCAAAAGCAAAAAAAGAGTTAGGGTATAAACCAAACTTTGATATTACTAAGGGTTTTCATGAATATATTTTATGGTATAAATCACTTAGCTTATAATTTTTTTGAAAATCGTTATAATAAATAAGAAGAATAAATTTGAAAAAATTAATTAAAGCAAAATGTGATGTTTGTAATTCATCTGATGCAAAAAAAATTAGCGTAGTAAAATATTATAACTCCTTTTCTACTCTTCATGTTTGTAATAACTGTGGATTTGTTTTTTGTCACGAAAGAAGACCAGCCGTCCAGATAAAAAATGATTGGAAGTTTAAACTTTATAAAAACAAGTTTGAAAAAAAGACCTATGATTCAAATATTCCAGCAGTAATTGCAAGACTAACATATGCATTTGAATTTCTAAAAAAGAACGTTGATTTAACAAATAAATCACTATGTGATATTGGAGCAGGTAAGGGTGAATTTTTATTTTTTGTAAAGAATTCAAAATTAACCAAAGAAAATTATGGTATTGAAATGTCT
>MDSZ01013626.1_pt1 | contig 12132 bp, 2 predicted proteins | sample 811201 | NCBI WGS metagenome assembly MDSZ01 (sample SAMN05326647, study PRJNA326480) | marine metagenome | isolation source: seawater | place: Indian Ocean: North | collected 2010
GAATACTCCGAAGAAGACCCAATTGCCTACGGTCCAAGCACCTTCTTCATCGAAGAGAGGTCGGTAAACAACTATGCAGGGGGTGGCCAGCATGACTGGGGGACTTACACGGGAACGTCTAGGGAGACATTCGTTGTCCCTGCAACCCCTGGAACACACCAAATGGTGCTTCATACCGCACTACACGGAGTTGAGACCAACGACAACCCCCTAAACATCTCTGTTGGCTATATCGCAGCGGAATCTTCGGGCTTCAGGAAGACTGTAACGGACTGGGCTGAATCGGAAGTCACAGACTCTGCATTGGTCGTATCCACCATGCCACTACCGGTCGAGTCCCTAAGCTCCCATGGCTGGTCCATGCCCGTGACCCTGGAGAATCAGACAGCATACCAGGATGATCCAAACGACAAGATGACCTCTTCTTGGTGGCACAACTTCTCGTTGGCAGATACTACCGAGCTTAGCATAGAGATGGACTCCCCAGACAGCGTTGACTTGGACCTATTCCTATTCAGGGATGACGACGGGGACGGCATCTTCTCTTCAGGCGAAGAGGTTGAGAGGTCAACAGGGGGGGAATCGGACGAGACAATCGACCTAACAGAACCAGAGGACGGGCTCTATGGGGTAGCTGTTCAGGGATGGTCAGTAGACGGCGAATCAGCCGAATTCTGGATTGACATAGAGATCGTTTCGGGAACCTCGCTGAATGTCTCGGGCTTCGAAAGCCTGGATGAGTCGGCCATTTCATCACTATGGCCGAATGGATCCCAGGCTCTAGGTGGGGCCATCCCTGAAGGAGCCTTAGAGCTAAACCTGAGCTTTCAGAGGCCATTCGGCGAGGGATCTTGGACCGGCTTCGTAGACATCGAGCTCCAAGGGGGCGCGAAAATCAGGCTCCCATACCAATATGACCTCCTGGAACTGGACCCTGAGATCTCCTTCACTTCCCCAGAGAACCTGACCGAGACAAATGAGAGGCTTCCAATTAGCCTCCATGCCAGAGACATCGGAGAGGGCTTCTACATCGAAAACCTCTCTTGGAACTGGCCCTCGAACAACTCCAGCTTTGCAGCAGAGTCCGCATGGGGGGTTTCCACTAACGGGAGTATGGTAGATCTCACCGGACAGTGGAATGGGTTTGAGAACGAATCCAGCGATTTGCTTTTCAGGGAGGTTTGGGTTAACTCATCGCTCCCAGAAACCGAACAGTGGTTCGACTTCCATGCTTCGATCATTGATGCGTCTGGCAGGTTTTCCGAAGACTACCTGTCGGTATCTTACGACTTGACAGCCCCCCCGCTCCTCATTTCCGGATTCCCTTGGATCTCCAATTCCAGCAGCATTGATGTCTCCATCCAGACGGAGCCCGGTGCAATCCTCACTATGGATGGGGTGGGGCTAGAATTAGATGATAGCGGACGCTCAAATCAAACCATTATCCTTGAGGAGTCAACAATGGGACTCCACATGAATAGGCCTTTCTTCCACAGCGGACCTGGTAACTCCTTCGTCATCTCCTCTACGGATGGGGCCGGGAACGCCGTATCTTCGTCCTTTCAGGTGGTCTACGACCCAGATCCTCCCTCTGACGTGGACCTGGTCAGCCTTGTAGACCAAGCAGGATTCTCATACAACGAGAATGACCTGGGAAGCCCGGTCAATCTGACCAGTGGGACATTGGTATTCGAGATCCCTGTGGATTCAAAGGACTGGTGCGTCTTCGTAATCTACTTCTCATGGATCCAGACATCCCAATGTTACGAGGGCCAAGAAAGGCCCCAGATACTCAACGAAACTACGGGATTCCCGATATCGGGGATATCGGATTACCCTCTAACCGAGACGGTTTCCGTCCCACTCGACATTACGGGCCTGGGAGAGGGTGAGATCGAAATCAGGATCACGATAGAGGACTGGGCGAACAACTCGTACGAGGACTCATGGCCACTGACCTTCGACTCAATACAACCCGAAGTCTCCTGGGGGATATCCCCCTCGTCCGCGAATACTCTCGATGGGCACATCCAGAACATTTCCTGGTGGTCGTCGGAGAGTGTCGACGTTTCCATTTCTATTAACCAGGCAAACCTCTCTCCTCAGAATGGCACTAATGGGTCCCATCAAATCGCCCTGAATAGGACAGGGACTCACATTTTCTGCGTGTTCGCAGTAGATGAAACCTCTGAACAGGAGAACAGCAACGAGTTCCACGAGTGCAGAGAGATGACCCTTCCCGAGGAAGACTACGAGACCGCAGTTTCCGGTGTTAGTGAGGGCCTTGTATCCCTCGACAGCGTCGATCTTGTACTGGACAGACACGAGTCCCAGCAAGCTATCTGGACTAGTCTGACCACCGGCGAGTCGGGAATAATCTATCCCGGAGAGGGAACGGTCATCATCTCTCTACCATTGGCGGAGGGGTCTAACGAATTCCTCATCGAGATGGACTCCCTAGATGGGACTGACTCATACATGGTCTCATTGGAGAGGGACTCTACCCCACCGGTTCTGGAGTTGTTTGAACGGAGCTACCGCGAGTCCCCCTTGAATCATTGGAAGGCGCTCTACGGCTTCTGCGAGCCTGGACTTCTGGTGAGCATCAGCACCCCCTCCCAATCGAGGGACCTAGTTTGCCCGGAGAGTGGAGACTTCACCCTCGATTTTCCCACCCCCAATTCACCGGGGAACTACGCGATAAAGGCCCAGTCTACGGATTTGGCGAAGAACACAAACTCTTCCGAGATAGTGGTAGTGAACCAAGGGTGGGCTGACTGGGCCATTGAGGATGCTTCCCAAAGCGGGCCTATGCTCGCATGGCTATCCGTTGGGGGGGTATTGGCCACCTTCCTACTTCTGGCATTAACTTCGAGGGTCCGTTCCATATTCTACAGAGGGGAAAAATAGCCATCCCAAAGATAATCCCTGAACTTCAAGTGGGACTTCCATGCCAATAGGGTCCGTAGGAGTTGTCGGGTCAGGCCAGATGGGAAACGGCATCGCGCAGGTGTCTGCATGCAGCGGGCTGGACGTGATTATGGTAGACGTTAACCAGGATTTCCTGGACAGGGGCATGAAGACAATAGAGGGGTCCCTAGGTAGGCTGGTTTCAAAGGATAGGATGACAGAAGAGGAGGCCTCCTCATCAGTTTCGAGGATCCAGACCTCGGTAGGCCTGTCACAGCTTTCAAATTGTGACCTGGTAGTCGAGGCCATTCCCGAGATTCCCGAACTGAAGTTCTCCACATTCTCCGAGCTAGACGAGATTTGCAGCCCCAAGGCAATTCTCGCTAGCAATACGTCAAGCATCTCGATAAACGAGATAGCAAGCCACACCAGCCGCCCGGAAAGGATCATTGGAATGCACTTCATGAACCCGGTGCCAATAATGAAGCTGGTAGAGGTAATCAAGGGCAGTCAGACCTCGGACGAGGTGACTTCAGAGGTGGTTTCCGCTGCTGAGTCAATGGGGAAGATCCCACTATCCTGCAACGATTCGCCAGGGTTCGTAAGCAACAGGATCCTTATGCCAATGATTAACGAGGCAATTCTGGCCCTAGAGGAGGGCGTTGCGGAGCCAGAGTCAATTGACGGGATTATGAAGCTCGGGATGAACCACCCCATCGGGCCGCTAGCCCTGGCCGACCTGATCGGCCTAGACACAGTGTTGCACATCATGGGAGTCCTAAGGGATGGCCTGGGTGATGACAAGTACAAGCCCGCGCAGCTCCTCTCCGACATGGTGGCGAAGGGCACTCTGGGTCGGAAGACGGGCTCTGGTTTCTACGACTACTAATCGCACCACTCGCGCGCGGTGCAATTTCTACACCATTTTTCGCCAACCTTCAATACTCTCCCGCTCTCGGGATCACCATGGGCAGTGCCATTAGGGCCAAGCTGGTTGCTTCTATCCTGGTTCTGTCCATGGCCTCAGGCTTGGCTCTGGCCAATGACGCAGGTAGTGGGGCCGATGCAGGGAACCTCCCTTCATCCGCCTTGCCACTGAGTACCCAAGACGCGACATACTTCGGCAACTTGACCACTAGCACAGACGAGGACGACTACTACTCGATCTACATGCCCAATGGAACCGGGTTATACGCCGAGCTGATCTCTCCGGGATACAGCGGTTCTAATGGCACGAATAGCAGCTCAGCTTGCACGGGCGCAAGCTCCCCACCTTGCGATTTCGACTTGTACCTATATGACTCGAACGGAGCGCAGATAGACTCGTCGCTTGATACCGACGGATACGACGAAGTAACTACCAATGGAACCTCCGTGGGGGGGACCAACGTAACCCTGAGGGTTACTCACTGGGATGGGGACGGCCAATACGCACTAATTACCCGGATCCTCCAAGTTAATCCCCCTCCTCCGCAGAACGATGCAAATTCCGGGGGCGACGCATCGAACTCATCGTCCTCTCCGACCCCTCTGAACTCGACCAATGCGACCCACTTCGGATATGCCGACAATACCTACGACGAGTATGACTGGTACAACGTCAGCGTCCCACTCAACCACACTATAGAAGCAAGCCTGTCTTGGAACGATACTTCAGCCGACCTGGACCTGCATCTATTCGACCAGAACGGCTCATACCTGGACTACAGTTACGACTACAATCCAGAGAACGTCTCCAGCGGGACGGAACTCGTTGGCGGTACAAACGTCTCACTTCTCGTCAGGGCTTGGGCTTCTGGGGACAACTACTCCCTAACGATCTACTTCCAGAACATTTCTTCCGCCCCAGCCTTCAACCAGAACGACGCAAACTCCAGTACCGATGCTGGGAACACTTTCTCTTCGGCACTATCCCTGCCACCGTCAAACGGAACATATTACGGTTGGATCTCAGATGGCTCGGACACCGATGACATATACCAGGTGAATGTGCCAGAAGGTAAGGCAATTCAGGCAAACCTCTCCTGGAACAGCTCCTCCAACGACTTCGACCTGGCACTCTATGACGAAACCCAGTCGATGATCGACTCAAGCGCTAGCGATAACCCAGAGGAGGTTGCTAGCGGATCAACCAATGTCAGCAACTCGACCGTGTTCCTGTTAGTCCAGTCCTCAGCAGGATGGTGGGGGAATGGGGGGGAGGGCGAATACACGCTGGGCATCTCCTTCGTCAACCTATCCGAGGTCCCGGGTCTCAACCAGAACGACGCCAACTCGGGGGGGGATGCCGGAAACGAGATATCAAATGCAACTCCGGTGGTTAACAACACCGCATGGATCCCGATTATGATGACCTGGGAGGGTTATGCAGACTCCGGCTCCGACTCATTTGACGTCTACCGAGTGTACGTTCCAGCAGATCACGGGATTTCAGCCGAACTCGATCCCGGATACACATCATCCGGCTCCTTCGAGCTCACCCTATACGACTCTTCCAACTCGGTAATCGACTCTTCCTACTATAGCAGCCCCCAGTCCGTAACCTCGAATGGATCCTATGTCGGAGGGGACTACTCCTACCTAGAGGTGTACGCGTACTACATCGACGGCCTCTACAACGTAACGCTGTGGATCTTCTCACTAGATGCTGACGGTGACGGTTACTACGACGAGGTGGAGTACGAGTGCGGCTCCGACCCAAACGACAACGCCAGCATACCACAGGACACTGACGCGGACGGGATTTGCGATTTCATCGACGAGGACATTGATGGCGACGGGGTCGACAACTCCAATGACTCGTTCCCGAACGACGCCAACGAGACCTCCGACAACGACGGTGACGGGTTCGGCGACAATTCCGACGACGACGATGACAATGACGGTTGGACGGACACGGATGAGGATATCTGCGGGACCGACAACAGCGACTCGTCGTCGTTCCCAAGTGACATCGACTCCGACGGAATCTGCGACTCGGAGGACCAAGACATAGACGGGGACGGCTACGACAACCAGGATGACAGCTTCGACTACAACCCCGACGAGTGGAACGACACCGACGGGGACGGGCTTGGCGACAACTCCGACGATGATGACGATGGGGACGGATTCTACGATGGAAATGAGGTGGACTGCCTATCCGACCCCCTCTCAGCATCATCCATCCCTACGGACACAGATTCGGATGGGGTCTGCGACGAGCTGGACGACGACTTGGACGGAGACGGGACCATCAACGACCTTGACGACTTCCCGTTGGACGGGGACGAGAGCGGGGACAACGACGGTGATGGGATTGGCGATATCGCAGACCCAGATGACGACAACGACGGCTATCAGGACACCATAGACGAGTTCAGCCTGAATCCAGCTGAGTGGGCGGACAACGACGGCGACTGCCTATCGCCCAGCATACAGACTAACACCACCGGAAACGGCTGTGGCGACAACTCCGACAACGACGACGACAACGACGGCTGGTCCGACGACGACGAGAACGACTGCGGGACTAACCAGTTCTTGGCGCAGTCCTCCCCTGTCGATCGGGACAACGATCGCCTATGCGACATACTGGACCCGGATGACGACAACGACGCGTGGAACGACACAATCGATGCCTTCCCAAACGATCCAAACGAGTGGGACGACCTCGACTTGGACAACCTTGGTTCGAACACGGACCCCGACGACGACGGGGATGGATGGGATGACGTGGACGAGCTCAGCATCTGCAACTCCGATCCAAGGAACCGGTCCTCAGTGCCAGATGACTTCGATGGGGACCGAATATGCGACAACCTCGACGACGACGATGACAATGACATGGTTCTGGACTTCGACGACGCCTTCCCATACGACCCCGACGAGACCCGAGACACCGACGGTGACGGCAGGGGGGACGGCGAGGACACCGATGACGACGACGATGGCTGGGCCGACACAACGGAAGTAATCTGCCAGACGCTCCCCCTCTCTTCCACAGATTTTCCCGATGACAACGACGGAGACGGTACCTGCGACCTGGTAGATCCGGACGACGACAACGACGGGTGGCCAGACTACGAGGACGCATTCCCAATGGATAGCAGCGAATGGGAGGATAGGAACTCAGACGGGCTAGGCGACAATGCTAACCCCCTAACTACCATGGATAAGATGAGGATGAACCCCGGTGCATCCATGCTAGCGATAGGGGCGGTATCTTCGATCTTAGCAGGATCCCTGGCGTTCGTCCTAGGGAGGAGGGGAATGACCTACCATAAGGAGGAAGAGAGCTACGCATGGGACGACGAAGACGAGGACGAATACTACGATAGTTGGGAGTAGCCAATATATTCCGGTGCATTTTTTACACCTTGTGTGTTTTTTTTACCGAAATATAACCAATTAGCATTTGAAACAATTTTCCAATAAACGGAAAAATTATCATAGAATATTTCTATAATTCGTAATAATTTTCTAAAATACGTATATATTTTCGTAAATATTTCCGTTTTAGTGAAATTAAGTAAAGATGAGCATATTGAGAGATGTTTATATTTGATACAAGGCGTGATCGTCACCAAGTGACGCCTATGAATGACAACGCAACGAGATCAGTAAATCTGACAATGCTAATGATCGTCTCGGTCTGCCTTCCGATGATTGGGGCCCTAGAGGCCCCAGCAGAGCTCGACAGAGCTGGGGAGCGCAGCGAGACGGCAATACAGCCAGGCAGCGGAAACTGCCTAGGTAACGACGCCTGCACAGGGACGGATGCCGGGAACTCCGGTGACACCGCAATCAACGTGACTGCGGACTTCGCCTTTGCAGGTGAAGAGACCAACTATTACTGGGGGACCATGAACGGTACGGGCATGTGTACCGCCTCCTCCTCTGGCGACGAGTGCAACGACGCCTACAAGATAGACGTGCCAATCGGATACGGAGTCTCCGTCCACGTGGGATGGAACACATCCATGCCCGACAGGTCGTTCGGAGTGGCCCTCGGACCAGAGGCCATGACCGGAACCGGCTCGGGAACAGGTTCCTGGGGCAGGTGCTACAGCGGATCTTCCTCTACCGGCCCATACTACCATGCTGGAATGTCCACCGGCGGAGACCACGGTTGCCCCGGCTACCAGTACAACTACAACAGTCATACGTGGCCTTCAGTGGTCGGCGGAGACACCATAATGGCCTGGGTGTTCGGCTACTACGCGTACCAGCACACAGGTGCACAGGAATACAGTATCAACATCTCAGTCTGGCCTGCAGACGGTGGAGTTAGGGGCGATGCCACATTGTCACTTCCCGACCCCGACAAACCACTGCTACTGGACATGCCTGACTCCCCAAGCTCGTGGAGCAACCAGAACGACAGCTTCGACCTCGCAGCAGGCGAGGAGGCAGTAGTCCTGATCACTTACTGCGACGTTTGGTGCGACCCAGAGTCTTCGGTCAACATCCACAAGCCCGACGGGACTACCGACACATTCCAGCTCACGGACTACTTCACGGGCTCCCTGGGCACGTACGACGCAGCGGGGACATACTACGTGGAGAAGGTCGACACCTTCGGAGACGGGGGAGTAGGCCTCGAGGTCCACCACTTATTGGGCAACATCTCCGCGATGCTGTTCGTCGACGAATACAACTTCGAGGACTCTACACAGGGGCACGTCAATGCGACGGACGACGACGTGTTCGGCCTGATAGTTCCTCAGAACTTCTTCTCTAACTTCACCCTGACATGGGACACATCCGCAGACCTCGACCTCGAGATCTACCCGGACATAGACCTTGACTGGGCAGGCGTTCTAGGATACTCCTGGTTCGGCTCGGGCGAGGAGTACGTGGATCTCGGCCAGCTGGGCGAGGAGCAGATCATCTTCATCAAGGTCGTCCACTGGAGCGGACCGGACACGGGATACGAGCTGGAGGTTCAGACCCAGCCAGGATCCCCGCCCCCATGCTTCTACCAGGACGACGGTGCAGCGCCGGGCGCAATGTCCCCCAACACGGACGGGGACGCCCCAGAGGGAGGCTCCTCTTGGTCCGCATTCGCGGGCCCGGACGACGACCCAGTCCACGTCGGGCATCACATCGACTCGGACGGATACGGGGCCTTCACCGGAACCCTTTGTGACCAGTACGACATGTCCGACTGGTTCCAGCTAACGGTCCCCGCCTACCATGGCATATGGGTCGTTCTGGAGTACCTGGAGGACGAGGTCGACGCCAACTTCAACGACTCAGTGATCATCAGCTCCAACATAAGGCTGGACCTGCTGATGATAACATCAACCGGATCCCAATCCAGCGTCGGAGGGCTATCATCCGACATGAACCCCAAGGTGCTTTCCTCCAACGGATCGTACTCATGGGACGCATCCCTGGACTCCGACACAGTCGTCTACCTCAGGACTTACGTTTACGACCTAACCGACGAGTACGAGCTCAACTACACGATTACCTACTCGGTGTACGACGCGAGCCAGGAGCCCCCTGAGAGCCTCAACCAATACGATGCAGGAATGGACGGGGATGCTGGCGACTCGAGCACCGAGCCTAGGAACCTGACGACCGCTAACCAGACTTGGAGCGGCTACGTCCACGACACCTGGGACTCTGACGACTACTACAAGATCTTCATGCCGCCCAGCTACGCGATGCAGGTCTGCGTCTCCTTCCCAGAGCTGAACAACTACAACCTGTACATACAGTACATCACAGCATCCGGATACTTGTCCACGATCGACTCATCGACTCAGGACAACCCCGAGTGCGCTGGGACAGACTACGGCGACTCCGACCAGGACCTATTCATCAGAGTCACATCAGAGACCGGCAGCGGCGACTACGAGCTGTCCATAGTAATGTACTACCCCGGAGTCCTCCCTGCAGAGAACCAGGACGACTGCGGCTTGGCTGCCGTAGGCGTGCCCGAGGGCGACGCATCGGACCTGGTATACCCGGCTGACTTCGCCTACCACACGTGGCTGAACGACAGCACATCGGGAGACTTCAACCCATACCACGCCAATGGCACGATCAAGGACTACTGGGCCGGAGGGTCATGCACCGCTTGGGTCGACAAGACCTGGGACGCATACGACATCTACAGCATCCCCGTGCCTGCGGGACACTACATGCAGGTCGACTACGACCTGGATCCGACCGACACCAACGCGCTAAACGGCGCGTACTGGAGGTTCGAGATCATGCACTGCATGCAGCTTCAGCACAGGCCTTGCGAGGGAGGGGTCAACGGCGCCTACTTCGTGAGCTGGGCCCGAGGCTCCAACGGACTGGACGAGGGAACCCTGAGCTCCAACCTGTGGCCTCTGGCGACGCCTCACAACGCATCAGGATGCGACTCGCTGGACCCCAACCCCGTATGCTCTACAAACTGGGACGGGACGACCACGCACTCCCACGACTCTGACGGAGACGGCATTGCCGACAACTCAGACGGGAACGGAGTCAGGGTCGGCCAGTCCAGCCTTGAGATGAACGCAGCCAACGCGGTCAAAGACACACCCGGATGGGCGATCCTGTACGTCTACAACTCGCTCTGGTCCGGAGTCGACGACCACACATACGAGTTCAACGTCTCCTTCCACCCGCTCAGCGGACTCGTGGGCGGAGACCAGAACGACGCCAACTGCGACTGCGACGCAGGCCCCGGCCTGCCGACATCCGTCAACGTGAACGACCACATGAACCAGACACAGGCCGACCTGCTGGCTAACAACAGCACGCTGTCATGGAACGGGTGGACGCACTCGCTGCTAGACACCACTGACACCTTCACCGTTGACCTGCCGGCCAACCACGGGGTAAACATAGAGGTCAACCGCGGCAACGACGCGGACGCATGGTACATACTGGACGTATACGACAACACCTGGACCGCAGTCACACTGCAGGCCTGGGGATCGGGCAGTCAGGTATTCAACACCACCACAGTTACCCAATCCACGGACACTTGGTTCGGAGTGGGAATCAGGAACTGGGGTCTCAGGGACACAGTTGGCACGGACTACACGGTCAACGTGACATTCTACACCCTAGACGCAGACGGGGACGGCTGGCTGGACCAGACCGAGATCGACTGCGGGACGGACCCATACAACGCCTCCGACTACCCGGCCGACCTGGACGCCGACGGAATCTGCGACGCCCTCGATGACGACATCGACGGAGACGGAGTGGACAACGACTTCGACGACCTCCCGGGAGACCCAGACGGCTCAGCCGACATGGACGGCGACGGGATCCCAGACGACACGGACCCGGACATCGACGGAGACGGATGGAACAACCTGGCCGAGGAGGCCTGCCTAGGAGGAACCAGCGAGCTCCAGCCAGACGTGTTCCCAACGGACTACGACGGCGACCTGCTGTGCGACATAGTCGAGGACTCCAACCTGGATCACGACATGGCCAGCACATACCTGGACTTCGACGGTGACAACGACGGCACTCTGGACGCAGTCGACGACTTCGACTTCGACCCATGCGCCGACACTGACACCGACAAGGACGGCCACCCAGACACCATATTCTCGCTCTCCGGAGTGGACCACGACGACGTGGCCGGATACGACGGCCTAGTCGACGCTGACGACGACGGCAACTACACCAGCGACGCCGACGACGGCGACGGCGACGGGGTGACATACGACGAGGACGCCGATGACGGCGACTGGTGCGTACCAGAGACCCCGACGAACCTCACCGAGGACGACGACGACGACGGGGACGGCTTCCTGGACGCTACCGAGATCGCATGCGGCTCGGACCCACTAGTCAGCACCGACATGCCAGTGGACAGCACAACACCGCCCAACGGGATCTGCGACGCTCTCGACCCCGACGACGACGGCGACGGAGTAGACGACACCGAGGACTGGGCACCATACGACCCAACCGAGTGGGCCGACTCCGACGGCGATGGGAACGGGGACAACCGTGACATGGACGACGACAACGACGGATACTGGGACTCGTGCGAGGAGGCCGACTGGCTAGCAGCACAGAACATCCAGATCCTGAACGGGGTCAACAACTTCGACGGGCAACCATCTGGCATAGCCAGCACATGCCCGGTCAACACCGACGCTTTCCCTAACGACGCAACCGAGTGGCTAGACACCGACGGCGACGGAGTGGGCGACAACACGGACGTCGACGACGACGGCGACGGCTGGTCAGACTCCGACGAGCTACTTTGCC
>MDSZ01147932.1_pt1 | contig 12132 bp, 6 predicted proteins | sample 811201 | NCBI WGS metagenome assembly MDSZ01 (sample SAMN05326647, study PRJNA326480) | marine metagenome | isolation source: seawater | place: Indian Ocean: North | collected 2010
AAGAAGAAGAAGAAGAAGAAGAAGAAGAAGAAGAAGAAGAAGAAGAAGAAGAAGAAGAAGAAGAAGAGAGAGAGAGTGTGTGTCATCATGGCTTTTGGGGACGATGGGGGTGGTGGTCGAAGAGGAGGAGGAGGAGGATTCGTCTCGCCGTTTTCATCTCGTCAAAAAAGTCGTGCTGGAACGATGACGACATTTGCATCATCATCATCGTCGTCGCCATCGAAGCGCTTCGAGGTGGACGAGAATCAACCTCCGCGAATCCCGTCCGCGACGGAAAAGAAGAAGAAGACGGAGGAAAAGAAATACGCGTACTGGAAATGTCTGTTCGCGAAACGCAAAACGAACGCGGTGAAAAGAAAAACGCTGAAGTTTGAAGACGGCGCGTTACGCGTGGACGTGAACACGAACGAATCGATTCTGTACAACGAAAAGTGCGAAAAGAAAGCGAAGGGGAAACCTGGAACAATCGTGGAGGGCACGGAGTGCTCGCTGCAACAATACGAAATCGAAATAGACTGCGAAATGAAAGAAGATGAGTTTGCGAGTGGGATGGCGTTTGCACACATCGACGACGGAAAGGAGCGGGGTGGGGAGCAGAAGAAGCCGAGAACTACTTTTACGAGCGGTTTCCGACCAGTTGTTCTTCATGCGCCGTCGATGACGACGAGTGTTAAAACGGCTCCTACGAAGGTCACGTCGAATATGATAGAACCGATACATTCAGTGAATGCACCAAACGCCGTCGTGTTGTACGACGGCAGTAAACCAAACACGATCGGTCCAATACCAATCGTCCTGGATCCGTCCATAGCTCGATTCATTCGTCCACACCAAAAGAGGGGGATCGAGTTTATGCTCAAAAGTTGTTTAAACATCACTTCAGAAACACGGAGTGGGTGTTTGTTGTCGCACGACGTGGGATTAGGGAAGACGTTGCAAGTTATCGCGTTGATTTGGACGTTACTGAGACAATCGCCGAGACCGAGTCAAGACGTGCGAAGAGATATTCGATTTTCGATAACGAAAGCTATAATAGCTGTTCCGGCGACGTTAGTCGGCAACTGGAAGAACGAGTTCAAGAAATGGCTGGATTTAAAACTCGAAGTGGAAGCCGTTGATGGGAGCAACACCTCGGATGCTAAAAAAAAACAGTTGTTGAAAGAGTGGGCGTTGGACAACCAAAAGAGAAGGTTGGTGTTAATTTGCTCGTACGAAACCTTACGCACAAACGCGCACTTGTTAGAAAACAAAGCGCAATTGCTTGTTTGCGATGAAGCACACAGATTGAAAGCGAAAGATGGGTCCAAGACGCTCGATGGGTTGAAGAAACTCAACTGTAAAATGCGAATTTTATTGTCCGGCACCGCCGTACAAAACAATCTCGCCGAATTCTACTCGTTGATGGATTTCGCCAACCCGGGCGTCTTGAACGATTACCCGACGTTTAGGAAAGTGTATCAGATACCCGCAGAACGAGCGAACGATTCGAAAGCGACCGACGAAGAGAAAATGATTGGTAAAGCGAGAGCTAATGCTATTTTCGAAAAAACTGCCATTTTTATCGACCGATGCGCCAAAGCAGACGTTAAAATCGACGGTTTACCGCCAAAGACGGAGTATTGTTTGTTTTTATCCTTAACAGAGTCCCAGTGGAAAAGTTACAAGGCGGTGTGCGATTTGGTGAACATGAAACGCGTAGACAACCCTCTCGTGGCCTGTGGTGTTTTGCAGAAAGTGTGCAACGGCATTGGCATGCTTTCATCGTCAGCCTCGTCTTCATCGAATGAGTTGCAACTCGCCATCCAGGAAGCGAACAAAGTAACGACAACAACAAACCCGTTCGAAACGAGCGTTAAATTGCGTGTGTTGAGGCGTATCGTCGTAACGTCGCAAAAACTGAACGAACGCGTCGTGGTCGTGTCCGGATGGACATCCACACTCGACGTCATCGAAAAAGCGCTTACAACGGCCTCGCCTGGATTACGATTCACGCGATTAGACGGCACGACGCCATCGCATAAACGCACGCAACTTGTGACTTCATTCAATAATGGTCTCGGAGGGTCTGTCTTCCTACTCTCGAGAAAAGCCGGAGGCGTCGGATTAAACTTAATCGGCGCCAATAGACTCGTCCTTTTCGATTGCGACTGGAACCCGGCGAACGATTTGCAAGCAACCGCTCGCATCCATCGCGATGGACAAACGAAGAACACCTTCATTTATCGTTTATTGACTTCGTTCACTTTGGAGGAGAAAATATTCCAGCGCCAGTGTCAAAAAGGCGCGTTGGCTCGATCTATGGGTTTTGCATGCGTTGAAAACACGAATGGGGACGACGACGACGATGACAGCGACAATGACCCGAAAACGTTCTCTTCGGACGAGTTGAGAAAACTGTTCATATTTGAGTACACGTATAAAACTACAAGGAACGAACCGTGCGAAATGGCAAAAGTGGAGAGTTGCCAGTCATGGATGAAGGATTGTCGTGGGAAGTTGGACGACGACGTGTTGAAACAGATGGACGAGGAAGCTACAGAAAATGACGTGAGGTTCTACGCGAAGCTTTCGTAATGTATAATAGTAGATTTAGTACATGGCTAGCGGGAAAGATAAGAGAGAGAGATACACATATACAGAGCTGAAATATGCACGCAGACACACGAAGAAATACAACACAAAAACACTAAGACTTCAAAAACTTTACCATCTCGCTCGCAATCTTCTGGACTGCCTCTCCGTCGCCGATGCGCACGCCGCTCAATCGATTCATCATTGGATTCATTTTCGCATATTTGTCTAAATCCAACAAAACCGGCGACAAATGGTCCCCGGGAATCTCCACGGTATTCGTCCTCACCCCACCATCCGCCAAAGCCTCCCGTAAACTCGAGCACTGATCTAACTCATCGTTCGTAAACGACAACAGAGTGACTTTATCGGACTTGAACTTTCCATTTGCCACGCCGTCTAAAGTCTCTATCGCGTTCGGCGCAAACTCCAATCCAGCCGCCTTAGCTGCCACCTCAGCGAATGGAACAAGTCGATCAAAGATAGCTTCAAATTGCGAACTCGCCGCATCACCACCTCCTTCGCGTTTATTCAGCAACTCTTTTGCAAACTTTTCTAAAATCTTAACTGAATCCGTTGCCGATGCGTTGTTAAACGCAACGAGGAAATGTTGTGTACTATTACTATTTTTACTATTGCTATTATTCCCTTCTTCTTCTTCAAAATTCGCCACCGCGTGTAACTTTGCTCCAAGACTGTGTCCCACGTAGAATATAGGCACATTTTCCCCGTCCAACCCGTTTCTCTCCTGTACCACCCCTCGCGCCTTCTCGAACGCCGAGCGACATCTCTTCGCCATCGTTCCATGTTTCGTCCCCAGCTCGAACGGCGTGCAAATAACCGTCACTCCTGTTTCTTCGCTCACTGAACTCAAAAACTGGTCGTAGCACACTTGAGGAAACTGTCCAAGCACCGCACCGCCGAGAAAATGAACGAAACCCCACGTTGTTGATTTCGATTTTGGTTCGTATACATACGCCGTCTGGTCGCCAAAGATATCTATCCAGTTGTTCTGGGGACTGAACAGAAAGAGTGCACGGGTGGAAAAGTCAGTCAGATGGAAATAAATTCGATCTAAAACGAAAGCGAAAAAGAATACGCGCGCGCGATCTCGGAAAACGTGCCGATTCGGTCGCGCCGAGAAGCAGCACACATTCAAACGAAAACGCGTTACCTATTTTGTGCAACCAAGGCAACTTCTTGCAATTTAGAGCGCAATTCAATCGCAGAGTTCAGAGAGGACAGAGGGGCTTTCTCTTCTTCGCTTTGCGCCTGAACGACGCGAAAACACCGGTTCTTCTTCCGTGTCCGACGTGCGCGGGATGACCCTCGCGCACTCGACGCGATGGACTCGGTTTGCGTCGCCGAAAACATTAGTAGAAAATGGCGATTTCCAGTCCAAATTTCCATTATATAAAATAAAAGAGAGGGAAAGTCTTCTTTTAAACGGAAGCGCGTCTGCGGGTTGAAGCATGCCCCTTTCCGCGAATCGCACGGATCTTGGCGATTCGAACTTTTCCGGTTGCGAAATCGCTGAGCACGGTGGGGACATCAAAACCGCGCTGTCGAAAGCGAAACGAATTGGATTCGATTTTATCACCTGTCCGTTACGGAACGAGTCTTTGTTTTATGCGCGCCAGAAGAAGGAAGATGTTGAAAGCGCGAGCGATGAGGAAGAAGACAACAGCGACGAGGAGATGCGCGATAAATCGAGGAATGAAACATCGAATAAAGATACCACGAATACTTCGAATCAACCGATGACTGTGATGTCCATGCGACCATCTGATTTTCAACTCTCTTCGGACAGTTGGTCGAGTCAAGTGGTTGGCGTGTGTTCGTTCGGGTGCCCGAGCGATTATTGGGAAATCTTCAGAGATGGACACGGAGACTGCAACAGAATGTGTCGTCGATTGGAAGAAGATTTGAGCTTTGCGTCTCATTTGAACTTACACGCGGTTATTATTCGAACGCAGGTGCCAACGTTCGACGACGAATCTGGGAGCCTGTCGAAGAGGTTTTCGCAATGTTTACTTTCCGAGGAACAACTTTGTATTTTGCGCGAACGTGCGCTCCTGAAGTGCGCGAGGGTGGTAAATGCGCATTTGCAAGATTCAATGGTGAATTCAACCAGGGTGTGGTTGGAATTTGATTCTGTAGATGATGATTCGTACACGATGTGGCAAAAGTTTCGAGCGACGTGTAACGGCCACGAAAATTTAGGTATTTGCATTCGTAATGCAGGAGCTTATAAGCCCGCATTTAACGGCAACGCATCGAACCAAAACTGCGACTATTTGGCGAGGCATGGTGGTTTCGTTGGAAAGTCGTGTACATATGACATGAAACCGCGAGAGGATTGGGATTGGGATTACTCGAAATGGTTCGCGGAACCGATAAAATGCGCGTGCGTGGATACGTTTTGTTTTATGTCGAATAAACATGGTTATCCCGTGCTACCGAAAAAAATGCAAATGTTTCTCTCAGACTGTTTGAAGCGCGACATACAGGTTGTTTTAGCGTCTGGACATGAGTACACTCTGAACGCGAACGTGGATCGAGATACTCCCATAGAAGATATACAGTTTCATGAAAATGTTCGAGGCACAAACAATAGCCTCTCGCCTCCAGATTGGAGCACCGAGAAACATCCTTTGAGAGAATATTTGAGATACATAGCGCATCTCTTCGAAAACGTTCCACCTCTGTCTGAACAGGAAGTTATCGAACGCGATTACCGGGACAAAGTGCAAGCGCCTTTACAACCCTTGGCGGATAATTTAGAAAGCGCGACATACGAAGTATTCGAAAAGGATGATTCCAAGTACGACGCCTACGAAGATGCCCTCGAGTTAGCGTTACTAGATATCAAATCTATTGTCAGCGATACTATTCGTGTTGCTGTCGTTGGTGCCGGCAGAGGACCGCTCGTGAAAGCAACCATAAACGCTGCCGTGAAAGCTTCCGTGTCGAATCGATTGAAGGTATATGCGGTCGAAAAAAATCCAAACGCGGTGCACACCTTACGCCATCGAGCACAAAGTGAAAACTGGGCCGCCGTCAACGCAGAAATTTTTCATGGCGACGGTCGAGTGTGGGAAGCGCCTGAAAAGTGCGACATTCTTGTTTCTGAACTGTTAGGGTCCTTTGGTGATAATGAACTCTCGCCGGAATGTTTAGATGGTGCTCAACGGTGTTTGAAACAGAAAACAGGGATTTGCATCCCGCAACAGTATACGAGTTACCTCGCACCCATGACGGGAGCTGCCGTTCACCAAGCGTGTTCATCGACAGTTTCTCGCGACTCAGATTTGAAGGCAAAGGAAACGCCGCACGTGGTAAAGTTGTATCGACACCATCTCCTCGATGCTGCACGAGAGGCGTTCACCTTTAAGCACCCGAGATGGGTATCATTAAGAGAAGAAGTAAAAGAGTTTTCTTCAAACGAGCGCTATACATCCATCGCGTTCACCTCGATGGATAAATGCTCCACTCTCCACGGTTTCGCCGGGTACTTCGACGCCCTTCTTTACGAAAGCCCATCGGCAAAAAAATCCGTCAACTGTTCCATCCATCTTCCGACGCACACGAGAAACAAGGATACGAACGAACTCATGTTCAGTTGGTTCCCGATCTTCTTCCCGATCGATGTTCCCATCGATATGAGATCAGACGATCCTAATTGTGCGCACGAAATTATTCTGCGCATGTGGAGATGCGTCAGTTCGAGTGCCGTGTGGTACGAGTGGCAGTGCGAGTGCGGCGGTCAAACAACGAGAGTGCATAATCCTAAAGGCAGGAGTTCGAAAGTTGGACTGCATTAAAATTTTCCAAAGCACGCGTACACAAACATAGATACATAGAGAGAGAGAAAGATAGAGAGCATAGATATAGAATAAAAATGTCGTCGCGTGTGCTCATTCAAAGCGCATCTTGTTGTCACGCACCCGCGTCCACATCTTCCGCTAAGAAACTCTCGCGTTCAAACCTCGTGCGAATTGGGCTTTGCTCCATCGCTACACAAAAGAAGTCAGCGAACGCTGCCGAAGAGCTCATGGTTCACAACGAACAAGCGTCCACTTTTTACCAAGACTGGCCGAATGCACAACCCTCGGATATCATACCGTATGTGAGCTCAAAAGCGAGACGAAACGATCCGAAATCTGTGCTGAAAGCGATGGACGCATTTTGGAAATTTTATCCGACGTACAATTTGGGAGGGGTCAAGCAAAAGATTTTGAGAGAAGTCGAACGCGAGTATAAACCGATTAGAATGATCGAGTTTGGAACGTTTTTAGGCTATTCCGCGATAGCAACCATGGATGAAAGCAAAGAAAATGGACGTTTCGATGATCCCGAGTTTTTATTGGTGTGCGTCGAAGCGGAGGCTTTGCACGCAGACGTGGCGATTGCGTTATTGCAATACGCAGGATTCGACGAGTCGAAAGTAAAAGTGATTACCGGGAGCGCGAACGCGAGCATACCGGAAGTAAAGAGAATGTTAAAAGGACAGGCTGCCGATCAAGTGTTCATGGATCATTGTAAACCGTGTTTAAAACCAGATTTGGTGAGTTTGGAGGAAGCTGGAATGGTTAAAAAAGGAACCGTAATCGTTGCCGATAATGTAATATATCCCGGCGCGCCTGATTTTTTAGCGTATTTAGATGCAAACGGATACACGACTGAGTTGAGAGAAGCGCCGTTTGAATATGATCGAAGCGTTTGGGACAAGTCGTGGACGAAAAAAGACGATGCTATGAGCGTAAGCGTGAAGCTATGATGATGAGACATAATTATTTTGTATTTTCCCAATTGTTGTTAGTTTGTTATTAGTGTATTTGCTCGGCGTGAGACGTCAAAAAATGCTCACACGTGTGCCGCGCATCAAGTCAGCTATAGAAAGCGCGCTGTGGCTAAAGATATAAGCGCGAGCTTTACTAGATATCGTTAAGTTATTGTTATTATTGTTAGAAGTTGAATCCACCTTGTGGCGCGGCTGGACCATTACCAAAATCAAATTGCGTCCCGCTCGCGTCCATCCCCGGCGCTAAGTTTTGATCCTCTTCGTCCTCCAAACCAAAGTAATGTTCGAGAATTCGCATCGCTTTTTCATAAATGTCGTTGTTCGTGTGGTTTTGCAACGCTTCAATCTTTTCCAAACCGTCCGCTTCATCAATCAACGCTGCGAATAAGTTGCTCCCTTCCTCTTCTTTCGTCACCTCGCCAACTTTCAAAATGTTTTCTAACCCTTCCAAGGCAACGGTGACGATTCTCGCGTCCGAGCACGAAATCAAATCGCACAACGGCTTGATGCACCCTTCATTGACCAACAATCGAGTTTGTTGATGCGTCCCACCGCTGGTGGCGTTGGAAATAGCCCACGCGGCTTCTTTTTTAATGTCAAATTCAGCGTGGCCGAGCAAATAAATCAATGGAGGAATCAATTTGTCGTCGATGACGGCTTGGATTTGATCTTTGTTCCCGGCGGTAATATTCGACACCGTCCAACACGCTTCTTTCTTAATGGATTTTTTGTGCTCTCCAGTCAATAAATCCAACAAACACGGCAACGCTCTGCAATTGATAATTATTTGCGTTTGGTAATCGTCCCCGGTGACGATGTTGCCAACCGTTCTCAACGCCGGAATCAACACCGCACCAGATTGCGAAGACAACAACTCCACCAACCTTCTGCAGACTCCGGCTTCAATCACGGCTTGAATCTTATCGTTCACTCCATCACTCAAATAACTCAACGCCCAGCACGCGTCCGTTAAGATTTCTTCGTCGGTAGAGTGTACCAACTTCGCCAACGCCGGCAATGCGTCCTTCAACAACTCGAACTGCGGCTGCGGCTTCCCTCGACAAAAGTTGCTCAACGTCCACGTCGCGTTTCTCAACATGGTCAATTTCGAGTGTTCGTTCAAATGCGACAACAACGGATGCAACGCTCCGTGCGACAACACCAAATCTCTGCACTTCGTGCTATCCCCGGCGATATTCCCCAAGGCCCACACCGCTTGTTCTCGAACGTCTTCACTCGGCGAAGACAACAACTGCACGAAAATTGGCACAGCGCCCGAGTTAATCACCGTCGCGGTATCCTCCGATGTCCCGCTCGCGACGTTCGTCAACGCCCACGCGGCTTCAAACTGTAACTGCGGAAAATCCACTCTCTGTAAAAATTCGACAAACTTTCCAACGACACCAGTTGCCACGACTTCCTTAATCGGTGGGTTGCGCTCGATGGAGAGCAGTTTGCGGAATCGAGTCGTCGCGTCCAATTGCACCGTCTGGTCCGGGCTGTTCACGCCGTCCACCATTTGCGGCAGAGACTCCAACTGCGAAGATTTACGAGTGAGAACGACGTCGTCAGTCGCGCGTCGTGCACACAAAAAAAAGGTACGACGTCGGCAGGAATTTTCGCGCGAGAAAAGAAACGCGTCGCGTTTTCAAAAGAAAACAAACGAAAAGATTCGTCGGCAAACACTAGTATTCAAATCGCTCCCGCGCCGCGCGCTCGAAAGGTCCCCTTCTTCCCTTTGATTTGGAAACAACCCCGGGGACGACAAAAGGCACATTAAAAAAAAAACAGATCTCCCGACCGCCCCTTCTTCCTCGCGCCGACGAACGAAAGACGTGTTGGTACCTTCGCGTGTGTCCTTTGTTCGTGCGTCATTGCCGTCGAATCGCTGGTATCGAACACGTTCGGATGAATCTGTTGTGTGTGTTGGTCTCCTCCTCCGCCTCCTACGTTGATGCGTTTCTTCGCCATCGCTTCCTCTCGCTTCTCTTTCCGGATGGCGATCATCTGGTCCTCCCGTTTCCGGCGCGACTCCTCCGCGTCGGCGGACTTCTTGAAGGACTTCTTCCGGGAGTCCTGCCGAGACGCGGACGGACGCAACATGACAAAGAAGTCTCTCTCTCTCTCTCTCTCTTTCGTTGGTGGTGGTGGTGGTGGTGGTGGTGGTGTCGATCCTCCTCCGAACAAAAAGTTTTGTGGTGTTCTTTGAGGGAGTCCCCTTCTTTTCTTCTTTGGAAAAAAGAGAGCAGTAAAAAACAGGGGGGAAAAAATGGAGTTTTGACGAATTTAATAATATAATGGGTTTATTTTTTGAAGTTTTTTATTAGACAGTTTTGGGTCCAAAAATGCATCATGGTAAATTTGATATAATAATACGCGAAGAGTGTGTACTCCTACTACTCCTTCTACAGTACGTAAAAGGGAAAGAACACACGAAAGCGTCCCCACACGACGGCGTCGTGCGATTGGCGTGTGCTTCAAATACTGCACCACGACGACGACGAAAACGACGACGCGTACTACAAAGGAACAAAGAAGACACAGAAGAACAGGGCCGCCGGGTGCTTTGACGCGCTTTTTTACTACTACTGCTACTCGTACTATAATAACAAAGCGGTCTAGTACCGAAATAATATATGTCTCCGCGTGCTCGAGGAGGAGGAGGAGGTCTTTGTGCGTCTATTCGAGCGTCGCGGCGACGAACCGAATGCCTCTTCCGTGGTCGCTGTAGGAAACGGTGAGGAGATACCGACCGCAGGTGACGGCGTTTGGGGCGATGGTCATGTGCGGGTACATGACCATCTCGCCTTCTCGCTTCCCTCGTCTGGTTTCGATGTCGAGGAGTTTACGGAACGGAGCTACGCCGGCTTTGTCCAAATTGACGCCGTTGCTGATTTGGACAACGAGGTTGCCTCGTTGGCGGACGCTATACGGGTGGTCGTTGTGCGCGAGGAGGATTTGGTGGTCGTTTGCGGAAGATGGGAGGGATATCGCGTGGAGCTTGGCGTTGGGCATTTTGAGGAAGTCGTCGCGGTGGCGGTGTCTATGGTGGTGGAGTTTCGATGACGTGAATGATGGATTCGAAGCTCTCACAGGGAACGGATTTCCCCATTCCGCCTTCCTTTCGTCGAAAAGACTCGCGTACACTCTCGGTCGCGTCGCGCGGAAGAATTGGACGACTTTTTGATTCGACGCAACAACCGCACCTTCCAAGAGCCGATCGATTTCTGGTGCTTTACGATGCGCGTCCGCGTGACGAACTGCGTTTCCACCCAAAGAGTGCCAAGATTTACCGTCATCTCTAGAGTACAACATTCTTGGGCCATCTTTCGCGTGCATTTCAGAAGCACATGCACTCTTAATGCCGTTGGCGCCCACCCGAGGTTTTTGGGTCCAGTACGGAAGAAGAAGGCGCGGTTGAATCGTTGCATTCTTTTCACCCCCGCGTGTTGGAGCTAGAGTGACACCCAACCGCGCTCGAATCGGTGGATTCGCGACGACTTTCGGCGAATGGCCACCTTTCGTCGTTTCTTTTTCCTTTTCCTTTAATATCATTTTCGGTTTCGACCACGTCATGCCGAAATCCTTCGACACGGTCTCGTAAAGGTTCCCGCCGGCGCGGTATTCTTTCGCGTCCAAACCGCAGTTGTTTCTGCGTCTGCAAAAGAAGCACGATTCGCTTTGCGAGTAGTACAGACGTAAGAGGGGAATCGTTCCCTTTTTCCCACCCGTTCCATTCTCTTCTTCGTCTTTAAACAACGCCGGTCCCCATTGCGCTTCAACGTGCGCGTCGTCCTTTTCGCTAAAGAAACTTTTTTTCTCGCCCCCATTTACTGTTTGGACGACCAGCGCGTTCAGTTTCTTCGGATTGCGCGAGTCGAACGTCCTCCCTCCATCCTCCGACCGAACGAGATATATCCTCTGATTCGCCTGTCCTTCGCTTCGTTTCGCCCCTTGAAACGCCAACACGACCACATCCTCGTGCGTCGCGTGCGTCGGCATGTGCGCGTATTGTAACGACGACGACGCTTTAAACGCCCACGTTTTTCTCGGCGTCCCCGACGCTCGAGTGATTTTTTTACCATCGTTTCGACGATGATGGTCCTTTGAAGAACATCCAAACGGTCCTTCTCCTCCTCCTTTCTCATCATCATCATCATCGCGGTCGTCGTTTTCTTCATCGTCTTCGTCGTCTTCATCATCATCGTGGTGGTGGTGGTGGTTCTTTTCCATCGCGCGCAAAGTTTCGAACGCCGTTCGTCCCGTGTCATCGATCTCGTCTTCGTTCCCATCGCGCATGAATTCCATCGTCGTCGTCGTCGTCGTCGTCGTCGTCGTCGAAACGGGAAACTCGTCTTCGATGTCATCATCATCGCCGGGAAAAAGGCGTAAAGGATTCGCTCCATCGATGTACCAATTCGAGACCGCTCGCGTGGTCGCTCGCGTGCCGACGAAGACCAAAAGGACGACCACGCACCCAGAAACGAGAACGACTTTGAGAGTCTTTTTTTGCGATCGTCCTCCTCCTCCTCCTCCTCCTCCCATCATCATCATCATCATCATCGAGTGTCGTCACGTCGATGTCATCGCAAAAGAGCTCTTCTTCTTTTAATACCTAAAGAAAAGTAAGGGGAAAAAGTAAGACCAGTTCTAAAAAATTACCTAAATATGAGACCCTAAACTATTATTTTTAGGGGTATTTTTATAGTTTAGGGTTTCATATTTAGGGAATGTAAGAACAGGTCTAATAAGGGAAA
>MDSZ01047918.1_pt1 | contig 12131 bp, 17 predicted proteins | sample 811201 | NCBI WGS metagenome assembly MDSZ01 (sample SAMN05326647, study PRJNA326480) | marine metagenome | isolation source: seawater | place: Indian Ocean: North | collected 2010
ATTCGTTACTGTCTTTTGTTTTCTTCATTTTTTTCTCCTTTTTCAATAAGGTAAAGTACTGATTCAAAGTATCTATTTGGTTTCCCCTGGTAGTATTTTTTTCGGATACCATTAAGGTCTGAGCCATTGGCCATTTCTTTGATTTCCCATTTCATAGATTTACGCAGGTGTTTTTTTAGTTTGAGTATTTTTTTAGCATGTTTGATTGCTTCTTCTGGTGTGAATGACATTTTTTTATTCTCCTAGTAGTTTGACTTGCCACTGATGGTTGTTGATTCTATTTTTTGCAATGTTGAAGAAATCGTGATTTTTTTCTATTCCAATGAAGGAGCGATTCATTTCTTGACAAGCAACACCACATGTTCCGGAACCCATGTAGCAATCGAGAACAACATCGTTTTCTTGACTATGCATGAGTAATAAATGTTTGACTAATTTGAGAGGTTTTTCACAATCATGCATCCGTTTTTTATGATGTACACTTGGTGCTACATAAACTTTTGATTTTGATTTGAAATCCATTTCATTATTGAAATATGTTCCTTTTCCACGGACATAAATTATAAATTCTAAATCACTCACATATTTTCCATTAGCAAATGGTATGGGATTTGTTTTTTTCCAACACAAGAGGGTCACGGAATATTTTCTTTGTTCCCACCATTGCATAATAGAGGAGATTTGTTTATTTGAGCAGAATATAACGATATTTACAGTTTTACAAATGCGTTCAAATTCTTCAAAAATATCATCATAGTTGAAACCATTACTGACATAATCGATGTGACAATCTGTTAATTTTCGATTTGAGTATTCATTTTTCCCTCCACCGTGCAGTTCGAGTATGTATGGAGGGTCAGTACAAATAAGATCGACACTTTTGTCCTCTATGTCTTTCATGATTTCTAGGCAATCGCCCTGTAATAACCTCATAATTTCTCCTAAAATAGTGATGATTGCCATTTGTGATTAGTAATCCTCTGTTGTGCCATGTCAAAATAAGTTTGATCTTTCTCTATACCAATGAATTGACGATTAAGGTTCAAACAGGCAATGCCTGTTGAGCCACTACCCATGCAATTGTCTAATACAATCTCATTTTCATTTGTATAGGTTTTCAAAAGGTATTCAAGTAAAGCAACGGGTTTTTGTGTCGGATGAGAAGTTTTTCTATCGTTCGGAAAATCAAGAAGATTTTTGGGATAACCTGTAGTTGTTTGATGATAAATTGGATTTCTTTGATCCCATGACGTATGTATGTTGTTCTGTACTTTGCCTCCTGTATTACAGTTTTTCGCCAACCTATCAATTTTTCTTGTTCCTTGTGGGTAGTATGCTATACTTGGTTTTTTAGATTTGTTATTTGCCATTCCAAAAGAGAATACCGATATAATCTCCAAGTTATTTAATGGTGCAAATTTGGATTGAAAAAAATTACTTGGTCTTGTTTTTCTCCAATACCAATCGTACTTGTATAATTTCAAATTACTACAACGTAATTTACTTGAAAATGGCTCAGTACCAAAGAGAACGATAGCACCATTATTTTTAATTATTCTTTCGTACTGTTCCCACAATGACTCAAAAGGAATTATCGTATCCCATTTGCGAACAGTAGTGCCATAGGGTAGATCACAAAGGATCATGTTAATGCTTTGATCTTCTATGTCTTTCATGATTTCTAGGCAATCGCCATGTAATAAGTGCATTTTATTCTCCTGCATCCCAAGAATTCTGGTATTCATCCTGCCAATTTTTTGGTAGGGTTGTATCGTGGACCCACATGCCTGCCTTACGAAAGCCAAAAATATTAAGCAATTCCATTATAGGGTGTCCAATTAGATTATGGATTGTGTATTTGAATCGTTTCATTTTATCCATCTCACTGTTGTTTCGCCTTTGAACCCTTTTTCCCAAACAAACCAAGCGTAACAAAGAGGTTGAGCATCTGAATATTTTTCTTGGTCGTTGTTTTTGAATATTTTAATTCGAGAAGAATGAATATATACAAATTTTGGTGGATGTTTTTGAAAGAATTCGTGTCTGCCCTTGCTTTCTAGAAATTGTATTCTCATAAGAAAAGCAGCTTTATATCCCGGGTCAATAAGTGTTAATGCTTTTTCAATAAACTTTTGACCTATTTTGTAAGGTGGATTTGTTATTATATTTGTTTTTGGTTTGGGTTTTTGGCAATCTAAAAAATCAAAAACTTGGTGTCGATTATTATATTTGAAAATATCTGATTGAAAGACATTCCAGTTGTTTTCAAGTAATACATTTGCAAGATTACCATCGCCACAGGCGGGTTCCCAAAAATTGTTTCCTTTCCAGAAATCGTTTTTAGTTTTGGTGGCCTCTAAAAAATCGATTAGTGCTTGTGGGTCTGTGGCATAGTAATCTCGGCTCTGCCTTTTTTCAGATCCAAATGCAGTTGACCCAAGTATACGCATTGATTTCATTTTATTATCCTAAGTGAATAGTTTGAGTTGTTTTTGGTGTGTTTTCAATCGCTCGACTGCTTTTTTATAATATTCTTCATCAATTTCATATCCATCCAAATCGAATCCAAGGTTGTCACATGCGATTGAGATAGAGCCTGATCCGAGGTGCGTATCTAATATTTTATCGCCTTGTTTTGCATATTTAGACAACAACCAATAGTATAAGGCTACTGGTTTTTGGGTTGGATGTATGCGTGTTTCCTTGTTTTTCATGTTCTCTTGTATCATTCCGTTCCATCTGTATGCAAAATAATCTACACGTAGACCAAATGAATGGCTTGCTATTTCACACTTTGAAAAAGTTGATGTGTCATTTTTTTTATACCAAACAACTCTACCAGTATGAGGAATGAAATGTGCGTAATAATTGATACCCCAAATGATTTGGTTTTTACTGACTCTCAAAAGTTCATCAAAATATTCTTTATTTGGAACCGACCAATTCTTAATTTTCTTTGATTGACGTTGGACTCCAACACTAGAGGTGTCGTATCCAGTATAATTTTTTCTTCCATATTCCACAAAGTATGGTGGATCTACAATAGCGAGATCATATTTTTGACTTTGCATGTTTTTCATAGCTGACAAACAATCCTCATTGTAGATATTGATCATTGTCATTCTCCTTTGTCATCTTTGAGGAATTCAACAGTACAGGTCTTAGTATGATATGATCCATATTTTGTTAATATTTCCGAACCAAAGGTCACAATAGCCAATGGTTGTGGCAAACCATGAATAGCATCTCCAAACTTCGGTCTTCCAATCACAAACAAAATTTCGGTAGCTTTCATGCAGAATGAACCCCACCATAAGGTATTGGTTCGTGCAGGAATGAGCATAGTCACAGCACAACTTCCATCACGACTTTCATTAAAGGCTTTCTCCACCCACTTCGATAATCGAGATTTGCCTTTGCTACCATAAGGAGGATTGAGCCAACAGTTGCCTTGCCAATCTTGAAGCAAGGCATCATTTTTCTTAGAAAAATAATTCTCACATTTTTTATTCGTTTCATCAGCTGCCAAATCAAAATCAAATTGATAACGATTATTTAAGGCAGTAAACATATCTTGAGGAGTTGTCCAATCTTGCTTGGTTGATGAAAATCTGTTTTTATTAAAATTTGCCATTGTTATTCTCCTTTTTGATCTTTGAGGAATTCAACGAAATTACCATTGAGTTTGATATCAATAGCAGGTACAGTTGAGCCTCTAGGCGATCTTCGTTTGGTTAAGGTTATTTTGATTGGTAGGTTTTCGAACGTATAATCATTGTAACCCAATCCCATTGCTCGTGTGTGCAGTTGTCTGAAAAAAGGTAAAACTTTTTTGGTAAGGTTAAACCAAGATCTTGATTCATATTTCACGATTGGTGTAGGGAGTGTTCCCCAGGGTTTGTCTAAATCCCATTGGAGTTGTAGATACAGTTGAAGAAGAGGTTTACAAGCGGGTGTATCTCCTTTTCTGTGTAAACATTCACGATTAGGACAATCAATTTCATTGTATTGGCTGCCATCCCATTGTCTTGCCTTAACACCATCTCCGGTACAATGTGGTGCGAGTTGTGGATGTTGTTTGACGCCCTTTATTTGTTGTGCTTTGAGATAGAAATTCAATGCATCTTGCATCGATGCCCACCCTTCTCTCATATGTACTGGATATGGAATAATAAATTTTAATTCTGTACGGAGTTCTTTTTTATCTGAAAGATTGAATTTTACAAAATCTGGTGCGTTTTCACGCATCATAACATCCCGGTTTTTTATTTTCACATATGATATAATTTTTTCTTTGATAAAAAACTTATCGGTTTGTGTTGGTATTCCGTTTTTTTCAGATTTGGTTCCACATGTAATTACATATAGAAACTCTGGTTGTTGATATGTATTTTCGCATTCTGCAATTCCTTGAAACATTTTGACTCCTTTAGATAAAATGTATGATATAGTATACCCAAATTGGAACAACCTGTCAGGTCATTTTTAGGTATGATTGATACACTAGACAAATTATTATTACTTTTTCCAAACAAAGCCGAGTTAAATCGGATATGCTTACTGTCGTGTGGGGCATCATCACATTGGTATCCTCCAAATAGAAAACATGCACCAGATATTCAGAGTGTAATACGTATGGCTGATTATGTGCAGATTACAAATGAAGAACTTGGAGCGGTTATAAGGGATTTGGGAAAAATACGTATTGAATTACAAGGAGCAAGAAAAAGATCGAGGGAGGCGAGAAAACGAGAAAAACTGAAAAGAATGAATGAACGCAAAGAGATGGAGAGGAGAAAGCGAGTGGCGAGGAGTAGCCAGTTTCTTGAGAAGATGGAAAAGGAGAAGGAACTGGCAGACCAAAAAATTAAGGAAAAAGAGGCATATCTAGAATTGCAAAAACGGTTACAGAGATTAGAAAAACTTGAAAAACAATTACAATTAAAGGAGAAAAAATGAGCATTATAAATAAAGCGAAAGAGCGTAATCGTTCACTGACTGGTTACGCAAGAAAACGTATAGACGAGGAAGACCAACCAACACAGAATCCAAAGATATTGGATTTGTCAAAACTCAAAGATTATGTCGAGAAGGTTGTAGAGTTTAACAAAACCAAAGAAAAGAATATAAAAAACAATCGTAAATATCAATATGTTTTTGAGTGGCCAATTGCTAATGTTCTTGGTAAAGTCGACGAGCCTACTTGGGTAAACATGATTGAAGTAGGCATTGAGTGGTGCATCGATACATATACAGCTGTACAACCGAATGGAAGATGGGAAGTATATGATTATGAGGTGAAAATTGAGAATCGTATAGTGAACAATCGCACTACAGTAGGAAAAGACGATAAGGGCAACATCCAGACGCAAAAATTCACAGTGCAGTACGATTATCTGATTCTTGGTGTTGAGTTTGTGGATGTCAAGGGTGAAAGAGATCTCCAATATGATATGGGTAGACCAACCACAAGAAAAGATTCTTTCGATCCAGAGATGATGAAGTTGATGATGAAAAACTCTCCAAATTCAGAACCTATTGTAGATGAAGAGTCAAAGGCATTGATTGAGGCACAAGCCCAAAAGTTACAAGAACAAGAAAACCAAATCGCAGCATTACGTGAAGAGCAGCAAAAATCTAATGCTCTTATGGCAGAGTTGTTGTCTGAAATGAAAAAAAGTGCGGCCTCATCTAAATCTACACGTCAAAAAAAATAGATTTTGTTTATATGATATGATGTATGTAGAAAGATTTTGAGGATTTTTTGATATGCCAAAAAGAATGACACCTGAAGAGTTAAAGCGTTTTGCGTTGCTTCGAAAAAAAATGCAAGATGAGAATAAAAATAAATCACCCAAAGAGCAACTGTCCTTGGATCAGATTGATCGGAGAGCAAGAGAAAGTGTTAAAATGGGATACGTAAACGAACATGGATACATAGTGGGTGCAGAATGGAATTCGAAGCAACAGAAGAACAGATAGATGTACGTGGGCAAGCACGTAGACTATATGACCAAGGAGTGAAACTTGTTGGTCAATGGTGTCATAGGATACCAAACCTAACAATTAGAAAGTGGAACGATTGGATATCCCAAGATGGTTTTCTTGATTGGTGGAGAGATTTATTTCCGGAACATGCTTGTATTACTCATGTTGATATACTGGCCTTAGAATACGAAAGCACGCAAGCATTGATGCATAAAATATCGGATGGAGATATGCAAGCAGTACAAATAGCAATGAAAATGGTAGAGATGGCGAAAGAACGAGCAGAAGTAACAACAGATCAGGGTATTGATAAGTGGTTTACGTCTGAGGATGACGAATGGTTTGAGTAATGTATGAAAAGATATTAGCAGATAGGCGAAAGTTTATTGCACGATTAAAATTTGAGGACATGTCTGCTAACGTAAGGAGTTTCAACCAACCTTTCTCCGAACAAATTGCGTTGATTAATGCTCTTCGAGATCCCAAAATAAAGACAATTGTAGTACTGAAACCAAGGCAAATAGGCATAAGTACTGCGAATTGTGCTGATACATTCTATGAAACCTATACAGCTAAGAAACCGCTTCGGTCACTTATCGTTGCTGATCACTCTAAAACAACAAAATCCTTGTTTGGAAAGTTTTCAACTTTTTATGAACACCTTCCTCATACACTAAAAAATGCAAATCCTTTCAAAATTAACAAGGTAGATAAAACACTTATTTCAGAAAAGACGAGGGCATTAATAGATCATATGACTGCGTTGGGTGATGCACATGGTCGAGGATGGACATATCAACGATTGATTGCAGAGGAGTTAGCATTTTGGAGGCATCCCGAAGACATATGGGCTGGACTGCGGAGTACTTTACATGAGGGACCCGACACAAAGATTATAATTGTAAGTACTCCCAATGGACCAGGTAACTTTTATCACCAACGCGTTTTGAGTGCAATCGAATCTGAGCGAAATGGTGATCCAAGCACCAAGTTTATATTTTCCAAATGGTCTGATCATAGTGCGTATCAAAAAAAACCACCCAAAGACTGGGAACCAAATAAAGACGAATTAAATCTTGCAGCAGATCATGCCCTAACAATTGAGCAACTGTATTGGCGGCACGAAATGGTACATGGTGTTGAGGGGATTGGATTGCGTAGATTTCGAAGAGAATATCCACTTACTGTAGAGGATGGTTTTATTGTTCTTGAAGGGTGCTGGTTTGATATTGACTATCTAACAGAAAGTTTGAACAATCTACCATCCAAGCCACTACCTGATGAGTTACGTGTATATGATTCTCCACAATTGGATATGGATTATGTTATAGGAGTTGATCCCTCCTGGTGCACAGGAGGTGATTATGCTGTCGCATGTGTTATGGATGAACTTGGTAACCAAGTTGCCACTCTCAGTACAAATCAGGGTGGCGAGGTATTGTTTGCAGAAAAACTGTCAGATTTGGCCAGATATTACCATCGAGCACGTTGCTTGGTTGAATCTAATACGGGTGGAGCAGGAAGAGTTATTATCAGAAAGATTATTCAGGAGGGAATTCCTATTTGGAAAAACCCGGAAGGAAAAGATTGGACAACATATAAGGGATCAAAGGAAACGGCTTATGCGTACGCTAGACAAATGGTAAACGGTGATGCATATTATTTACAGGACCACGCAACAATACAAGAACTAATGCATATACGTGAAAAAAATGGTAAGATTGAGGGGCAAGATGGTTATCACGACGATCACGCAGACGCATTTGTTTTGTGTTGTTGGGCATTAAGGACTTGTCCAGGTTTTCAAGGAAATGCAAAACAAGGTCATGCAAGAAGAAATGAAAGAAGAGGACATCCACTAGATAGAATTAGCAGAGCAATGAGGTATTGATATGTATAGAGATATGATCGAAGGTTATGATTTTTCAAAAGATATGCTGAAGCCAATGGAGGTATTAGATCATCTCCGTGCTCATGACAATCGGATGGATAACGATCAGAGTCATATGGCTCTGGCGAAGGCCGCTTATACTACAAAATATTGGAGATACATCGAGGGGCAAGAGGATTATAATACCAACTACGAATTAACGAGATTAGATCAAATAGAGGTCAACAGAATCAAACCAGCGTTATCTGGATATATTTCTTCCTTATATCCTAGGCGTATTGACGTTGTAATTTCATCATCTCCTTATACAACAGGGGATGCAGAAAAAGCCGAATTAGTTGTAAACGACTGGATGAACCAACCACTAATGCGAGAACGAATTCTAAGTGCTTCTAGACAGGCACTACTCTATAAAGGATCAGGAGCAAAGATTGGTTACGATCCTGCAGGTGAAGGGTTAGCTCGTGTTTGGATGCGTGTTTTTCCCTACTGGGAAATGGTTTTGGATTCTGATGTTCACGATTGGGACGACTCACGTTTTTTTGGACATGTATCATACAGACCAAAGCAAGAAATAATAGAAGAGTACGGATTGGAAGAAGAAGATGTTGGTGGATCGGGTAGAGAAGATTATCTAGGAAGTTATATTGCAGGAACAAAACGTATAAGATCATCTGAGGATACAAGTGTATCTGATAATCAGGAGTTTGTACGTGTACTTGAATTTTGCAATATGGTGGATGACTTTTATGACACAGATGGAACGAGATACAAGGGTAGACTTGAAATCTACATACTTGACGAAGGATATGGAGATGGAGAACATCTACCCATATACATGGGTCCACTCCCCCTTGTTGATGCAAAAGGTCATCCGATGGCACACATTGTACCACTCATCTTCGAACATGAACCAGAATATCCATATAGAGGGTTGGCTTACACAGACCAACTCATGCCACAACAAAAAGAAATTAATGCGTTGCGTTCGTTTCTTAGCAATGCTAGTCGTAGGGACGCTAGGGTATATCTGGCTAGAAAAGGGGCATTAGATGCTGATGCATTTACAGACTTAAAGTCGGGTGAAGATGGTGTAATTATTGAGGTAGACGAACAATATGCCGGCAATCTATCGAATGTTGTTGTACCCATTCAACACGGTTCCATGTCTTCTAATCTATTACAGACTATGAGTTTGGCAGACTCAGATATTGAAAGACAAACCACCCTATCGCCAGCTGCATTAGGACAGATAACGAAAGCAACTGCGGAAGAGATAAGAGCAGTTGAACGTCATACAGATTCTGAGTTTGGTAGACATGCAGAGAAAAGAGATTTATGGCTGATCGAGATTGTAGAAAGAGTGTTGGCAGCCTATGTAGGTTCTTTCTTTGATGTTGGTGACTCTGAAGGAGCAGAACAGCATCTCGATAGTGATGGAGAAGAGTTAGAACAAGAAGATTTAGACAATAGGAGAGAGGAAGAAGGACTAGACGAGATAGGCGATGGAGAGTCTGAAGAACCAACAGAAATAGAGGAAACACAACAAGAAGAGTTTGTACCAACACCAGAACAAAGGGAGGCTCCTCCAAGTGAAAATAAGTTGGTATTACAAAATAAAACGGGTGATCTAATTGAAATATCAGCAGACGATCTTGACTCTGACTTTAAAATTGGATTTGCAGAGGCTGGTCGGACACCTATGGCAGATGCTGAGGGTAAGACCAATCTTATTAATTTGATGGATAGAATGATTTCCTTGTTTGACATGATGAATAAGGGTGGACCAATGGGAGTAATGGGAGAAGAACTTCTCCGCAGTTTACATGACAAATTCGAACTTCCTCCTAATCTCCATCCAAATTATTTGATGGAAAAAATTAAACAACAAGAGGCAGAACAACCACCAAAGCAAACTCAAGAACCTCAACAAGTAGATCCTTTGGATCAAATTGGACAACTACCACCAGATCAAGCATTTGAACAATTACTAATACTAACAGAAAATGACCCCAAAATGGTAGAGTTAATAAACCAAGCGAAACAGTTATCACCTGAAGAGCAACAGCAAGCCCTTCAAATGATAATACAATCAATGAAAGGAGAATAGAATGAAAGGATATTTTTGCGAGTCCTGCAACATAAAATCGTATAGACAGGAGGATCATTCAGATAAAAATCGATGCTCTTCGTGTGGTGGTGAAATGGAAGAAATAACACAAGAAAATGAATATAAATTTAGGAACAATAAATTTATATTTATTAATGTAATTTGTACCCAATGTGGTACATTAGAAGAAGATTTTATGCCATTGGAAGAAGAGTTTTCATGTAATAATTGTGGAAACACTGAATATAAAAAAGGTCTTTCAAGACCAAATATAGATCGATTTTCAGAGCAGTTTCCATACTACGATAGAGGTATGGGAGTGTGGTTGAAAAGCAAAAATCATAGAAAGAGTGAAATGAAAAAACGAAACTTAGTAGAGGCACCAGGTACTTTCACAACAGCAGATATGCAAGACCAAAAAGCGATTAAACAAGCGGAAGAGGATAAGGCTATAGTGAATAAACTTGAAAAGGATATGAAAGAGTCACCTGCTTTTGCAGAGTACAGACAAAAGAAAAATGATATAAAATTTAAACATAAACCCAGGAGTTAGTTATGGAAGAGCAAATGCAACAACAACAAATGCAACAAGGAGCCGGTGCTCCAAGCCCAGAACAAGCAATGCAATCGATGGAACAAGAGCGAATGGCTCAAATTGAATCTATTGCAGCTGCATCACCACAGATTGAAAAGTCGATCAAATCTAGTTTGGTGAAAAAACTTGTATCTGAGGTCAATAAACTGATTGGTAAAATCGATGATTCTATGACAGAAGTGGAATATTCTCCTTCAGAATCAAAACTCCAAGGTCAGTTTCCTCCAGAAGTTTTTGTACCCATAGTCGTAATTTTTTCGTTTATCTCTACATTAGGTGCTGATTTTCAAAAATATATGATGGATCCATCTGAATTAGGTTCAGAGGCCGGCATTAGAAAGGCAACTGCTATGTTGAAAAAAATGGCAGGTGATAAACAATTGTTGGCTCGTATGCAGCAACCTATGGAAGAAGAGGCAGAGAAGCAACCAGTTGATATGGAAGCACCAAATGTACAACCTTCGGAAATGGATGAAGATGATCAAGCAATGATGGGTATGATGTAGACATAGAACGTGTCAAAAAAACAAAATAAAGTTCAACAAATATAAGGAGAAAATATGTCAGAGCAAGAAATGGAAACTGGTGGCGAACCAATCCCTCAAGTAGAGGAACCTGCCTCTCAAGTAGAGGAATCTACTCCGCAAGTAGAGGAATCTACTCCGCAAGTAAAAGAACCTACTCCTCAAGTGCAGGAAACGCCGAAAGAATTAACAAAATCTGAACGCATACAAAATGCTTTGGGTGAAATACCAAAAGAACCTAATGCACAACTCATTGAACAGATCGATGAAAAAACTTTGGAAAAATTACCCGATTCGGCAAAGGGTGTTCTCAAGCATTTGATTGCACAACAAAACAAACAGTTTGAAGACAAAATGAAAGTTTTTGAAGAGCGTGAAATCAAACTTCAAGAATATCAAGCAAAACTAAAAAAAGACGCTAGAGATTTGATTCAGAATAGAGCACAACTCAATAAAATGTTGCTTGACCCTAAATTTCAACAAATGTTGAAACAAGCAGACATTCCCGATGAAAAAATGGCAGATCCATTTTCTGAGGAGGGTATTCAGCAAAGGATATCCAAGGGTGTTGCAAATGCGATGAAGCAATTTCAAGAACCTATTACACAAGCAGCACAAAGAAGTCAACAAATGGCTGAATACCAAAAGTTTGTAGAGTCACATCCACAAATGGAAAATAAAGAATTTAAAAGTCAGGTTCGTTCTCTCATGGAAGAAAGGAGAGAGAAGGGAGAACCTCTTTCTTTGGGTGATGCATATGCACATGTTGACCGACAAAGACTCATCAAAGCAGAACAAGAGCGTATTCAAAAGGAAAGAAGTGCGAGAGCAAAATCAGCCGCTCAAGTATCCAAAAGTACCTTGTCTTCTAATGGTCAATCGAAAGACCCTGTTCCAAATTGGGTTACGGAAAAGGGCTACAAAGGTACACGAGGCAACACAGCCCGTATAATGTATTTAAGGGATAACCCCGAAGCATTACAACGTCTTAGACAACAACAAAAAAATAGATAATTTTTAAGG
>MDSZ01120180.1_pt1 | contig 12131 bp, 15 predicted proteins | sample 811201 | NCBI WGS metagenome assembly MDSZ01 (sample SAMN05326647, study PRJNA326480) | marine metagenome | isolation source: seawater | place: Indian Ocean: North | collected 2010
CCCAAATGGTTATATTCCTGATCTTGTAAATATAATTGGCTACTCTGACTTATTAATAGATGTTGATGGAGATGGAGTTAATGAAACAAAAGTAACTCTAGCATTAGATATAGCAGGAGTAGCTGCTGACTATAGATTCTCCTCTAATGCGTTTGGTTTAGTGGGTTTCAATGGAAGTTCTAATTATCCCATCCCTTTCTCTACCTTTAGACTGTACAACTGGAACTACTCTTGGCCAGTTCTATCTGATGTAATTGCTTATCTACCAAGTATGAGGCCAAGTTTAACCAATACATCCGGCCAGTTAGTCTTTGGCACAGATTTTACACTATCAGGCAAAAGAATACTTTTTTCTAATCCGAACAGAGGTAAGTACTACGCAGAGTACATTGCTTTTGATGAGCATACACTTTATGATAACTTTGGAATCCTTTTAGGGTTAGAAAAGGAGGCATCGAGTGCTGATTATAGAGCTAAAATTAGAGCCTTATTATTTTCTTTATATAAAGGTCCAACAGTGCAAGCAGTATCTTCTGGGTTTGGCTTATACTTAGGACTTCCAATCACAGAGTTTGCAGGAACAGTTAAAACTATTAATGCCTCTTTCTCTACTGCTCAAGGGCAGATAGTAATCACAAGTAATGGGAGAGACTATACATATTACTATCCAAAGAGAGCAGGAACCTCACTATCTGTTGGAGATGAGGTGGAACAGTTTCAGCTCTTAGCGGATGGAACTGGCTTTCATGATTATATATCTTCACCACTAGAGATTCAATCCATCGGTATCTCAGAGATTGAAAAATACCATACTATCCTATTTGACTTTGATCTGATTAAGATTGATCCCGCAAAACTTCCAGAGGCGTCTAAGTTTATTGAAAGAATAAAGCCAACCTTTAAAAAGAAACTTGTTAGGGGGATACTATCAGTTCTAGACCAAGAGCAAATCGGAGAAGATTTACTAATTAACATTACACAAGATCTTGCAGATCCCTTTTGTTCTTTGCCTCAGCCTCGCTACGACAATAGATTTTACGTTGATAGGCATGATTACGATTATGCATACGATCAATTTACATCTGACTTCCTTCCAGTTGGGGGGCTAAGTGGAATCAACTCAGCTGCAGATGGAGTTCCTTCCGCTGTACTTGTTATCTCTAGAGACTTTACTCACTCTGAACTTTCTACCGCTTATGGAGATACAACACTAAGAGAGTTTCTTACAGGAGTAGTTACCTTATCAAATGGTAGCACTACAGCAACGGGAGTTGCAGATGTATACGGAGCTGCAACAAACTTTACTACTGAAGTTACCCCTACTCTTTCCGGGCTTGGAGCTGGCAAAGAGTTGTTTTTAATATTGCAACCTTATTATGAAGGAACTGGCGCTAGTGCTACTCAGTACTCGAATCTTTTAGTAGGATCCGCTGGAGACTTTGATAGTCTAGCAGCTGGAGACATTATTGTTCTCAGAGGTCTTCAGATTGATTCGAACAGTGATGGTACTCCAGATACTGATTCTCCAAATGATAATGGATCCTTTATGATTCATGAAACTTTTGGTGCAGGCTCTGACAGGGTGGAGCTGACGCATGCATTTGTGAATAGACCTACTGCAGCTACTGATACTTATACTAATATTTCGTGGATTGCATATAAAAATACAGCGACTGCTGTGAAGATAACCTCAGTCACTAATCCGACTGCACTAGTATTAAACACTGCTACCCCGGCTGTTTATGCTCCTTCTGGTCCTACAAAATATTTAGCTACAATGGCTCACCCTGATTACATTGATATCTATTATGATTATTTTGAAGAGCATTGTCCTAACGAAACAACCACACTGTATTTTGGCTCCGACTTTAGCCATAGCTCAAACTCATCATCGGTCACGGCCGTATATCAACCCATAGGTATTAGTTATCCACCGGTACAGGATGGAACTATTACTTTCCCCTCGGTTGGATCGCATATCGACTATACAACATATAATAGATTCTATAATTATGCTACATTTTCTATAACTACGGATGCATCGAATAGAGATGAGGTCACTGTTCATACTTCTCTCTACCAAACTTTGAAAGTAGGAGATTGGATAGCATTCCCCTTACTCCCTAACTCTTCTGCAAGAAATGGGTTAACTGCCGAAGATGCTACAGGAACAACGCAAGGTGAGAATGAAGTAGCATTTACAACTGAAACCTTATCAAACTCGTCCATTAGTCCAAATCCTCATTACTTAGGATTCTCATGGCACAAAGTTGTATCAGTGTCTGGATCCTACTCTCCTACTAATCCACAAATATCACCTCCTTTCTCTACTGCAATTGGGACACAGGCTACTGTAAATAGCGGATTAATGCACGTTTCACATCCAGATACCTCTGCAGGTATTGCAGTAGGAACATTAAGCACAGGATCAGCTCCTTTCACATTAACTTTTAAATACGCAGGTAACGTAGGCTCATACACAGGCTCTTATGATCCCGATAATGCAGGGCGTTCTGATTTACATCTTGTAGCTGGTATGTTTGTCCTGGCAATACAGACTACTGCGGACTGGGATAGTACTGCAGACAAGGTAGATATTATTCTAGAAATAACAAGTGATACGCATACTCCTACGTCAAACCCAGATGAGTTCGAGCTGCCTGTAAGAATCTGGAAAGGGTCCTCCCACTCAACAATTGCTAGCACGTTTAGTAATACAAATACATACCAACTTTGCCCTATCGACTTTACACACCCTAAGCAGCAAGATACAAGTCTTACACAATCTTCACAACATACTTCTAACAATATTGCTAGCAAGAAAGGTATGTCAGAAGTCTTTGACGTACATTCTACAGCAGGCGCCAAGTACAATTCAACTGAAGTCGTTACTGCAACATCCGGTACAAAAGAGAATGGATCAATCAACTATACTATTATTGAAGCAACACCATAGAGGGAAATATGTTAGACTTTTTGAAAGCAAAGACTACTTTGCAGATTATACTAACAAAAGCCGAACAAGAAAAAAAACAAACTTCTAAAAAAGAGGAAAAAAAGGATGAGAAAAATTCTAAGCCAGATTAGGCAATACTTTATTTCGCTAAGGAAGTTTGGGAATGATATCAGTGATTTATTTAAACCAAAGAATGATGTCACAATAATTCTTAGATGTCCGAAAACAGGAGACGTTCTTAAAAGCATTAAGGGACGTAATATTATAACTTCTTTTTTACTTAGCTCAACAGGATACCCTGCATATAGATCAGGTACTGATGTAATGAGAAGGCTACTAATAGATCCTAATGATGGAAGTTACGGATCTGAGTCCTTACAAAATCCAAACGGCGCATCTACTGGCGTGTACATAAAGTTTATGGAGTTTGGAATAGGAAATACTCCGGAGTCTTCAAGCGATAAAGGATTAGCAACACCTATAGGGTACAACAATACAGATAGTGGAGGAAACTATGTTGGTATTGCAAACTACTCTACTACAACAGAGCCTAATGCTAGAAAAACTGTATCAATGAATACAGGGTCTACTAGTATCTTAGCTACATCTGCCACAGACGTAACTTTTATTGGTGAGTGGAGTTCTGCCGAACTAAACGGCCAACAGCTTTCAGAGATTGCACTAGTTACCTCTGCAGACGCTAGTGCTAATAAACATTTCTTTGCTAGAAAAACATTTACTCCATTCACTAAAACATCAGAGTTTACATTAGAGATTCGATGGACAATAAGGTTCTAATATGCCCACTACTAATACAAGAACAGATTATATAACATTATACCGTACGTTTGCTGAGATGTATGAAAACCTAGACTTCATACAGACTTTAGAAAGACTTCAGACAGGCGAGCCAACAAATATGCATGGCTCCAGTGTTAGTGGAAAAGTAGAAGGAACTAATCGTCCCATTGCACGACTCGCACACGGACTCGACTCCTTATTAGATCAAATGATGCTACTAAAAACTGTTTCTGTAGAAGCAGCTGGGTCCACTAAAATAACATGGAACGGAACAAATGTTGTAGCCAATGCAGCCATCACTATTACGATTCATCTAGTTGCTGCAGGTCAGATATCTGCAGCACCGAGTGGAAAGATTGAGTATTCAGTTTCAGCTTTCACTAAGAACATGAGCAGTAAAGATTGGGGTTATGTAACTTTGCCTATGGATCCGACAGGGGCAACAACTCTAACTGTAAGTACTGCAACAGACGCTGAGCTGCAGACACAGTTAGCAGGCTCAAACAGAATGAAAATACTGCCTTTATTTTATAAGACCAGCACTGGACAGATTGTGTGGATGTTAGGTGGCAGACAGTCTATTCATCAAGGATTTGATTACTTTCCTGGTACTGGCCAAAACATGTACTATGGAAAAAACACTAATGTACATGCTTTAACAAGTATTAGCATTTCGGGTACGGGTAATGTATCTTGGATAAAAAATGGGGCTACATCTGGAGCTTACAACTTAACACTACCAACACTTACTGTTACGGGACCAAGTATCAGTCAGACGGTATCGGGAGCTACTTATACATCTGGTACAGCGAATGACTTACAAGCAGGTCACGCATTATTTATAGATACCAGTAGTGGTAGTGTGTCTGTAGAGAGCTTAAACTCTTCCAACTTTTCTAACTCTGATAATCTAAGAGCAATGATATGTGCAAGAGTTGGGAATGATGTATATTTTTGGAATGGATTGAAGCTGATTGGTACGTCTGGAGCTGGTACGGGAACTACTGTAGATCTATTTAACTTCCAGCAGCAGCTTGTAAGATTAGTGGATGATGGGACGTCCTTTTATCTAGATATAGTTTCTAATAGCGATGGAAACTTTACAGACAATAGAACCCTAACACTAGATACGGGAGATGGTGATAGGCTCCTTAAGTTTAAAGGGGTAAATACTTATACCTTTAATGCATCCGCTTTCTCCATGGAAGGTAATATAACTACAGCAGCTGGCACTAGGTTCCAGTTGAACGAAAACTGTACTCTTGATCTCTTAGGGCCCTCAAGCAACCCATCTGTGCTTCAATTAAATGAGGCTACGATTGATTTAGAGACTGGGTGCTCTATTGATTTAAACACAACTTCATCTATCACAGCTTCAAATAGCACTCTTGCTCTAGGAACAGGTAATGCAGTCTCTTTTGGAGCAAACTTTGCTGCAACAGGCGCAGTCTCCATTACCAGTCCTCTAACAGTTTCGGCGACGTGTACTATTGATCAAAATCTTAGCACTGCTTCTGATGTAAAACACTCAGGACTTACCTTAGAAGACCCTACAGCATTTTTAACTTTAAGTAATTTTAATAATGGGACTAACTTTCCAGAAATCATATCACAACATGCTCATGGTACAGCATCTGTACCAGCAAGTGCAGATCAGAATGATTATCTTCTCTCAGTAGTTGCAAAAGGATACAACGCAACCTCGGCTGCGTATGACGTGGGCGGTTACATCTATGTAACAACGGATTCAGGATCCTCCCCAGCTTCAATCGCTAATGATATGCCTTCATATATGAGATTCGGAACCTCACCCGGCGGTGGCACGATTGCGCAAGAACGCATGAGAATACTTAGCAACGGAAATATCGGCATGGGTGTTACAGATCCGGATGCTGCTTTAGAGGTATTTAAACCAGCTACTCAGTTGAAGCTTAGTTATGACGCCACAACCTACGCCCAGTTTGTTGTTGACGCCACTGATAACCTAGATATCGACACATCCTCATCGGGTAAGGTAACTATAAATAGCAAACATCCTCGTATAGAATACGTAACTATTTTGGTTGCACTAAACGACGCGGCTGCTACGTCCACTCACGGTTTTGCCATACCAACCCTTGATGGTGTAACGAGAGCTTCTCAGGGTAGTATTCTAGGAGAACTTCCTGATAGCGATCCTACAAATAGTTTAGCCGACTGGGGGATTTCAACATCAAAAGAGAAAGCTGGTTCAATATGGGTTGCTCCAAATGCTTGCAAGATCCGAGAGGTTATTTTTTCTAGTGAGGTTAGTTTTGGAAGCTATGATGCCAGCGGCGGTATGCAGGATTCAGATGGAGATAACTACCCTGGATTTGGTGCTATTGATCCCGCCTATGTTGTACCTGCTTATACAAAAATAGCCTTAAACTTTTACAAGCTAGCAGAAAGTACAACGGCCGCACAGGGAGGTCTTCTAAGTGCAGGTGCAGGAGGGGCAACAATCACAGATGTGTCTAGCTGCAGTTTTCTTTACGCCGCTATCTTTGATGCTTCAAATGTTTTGGGAGCAGGAGCTACAGATGGGACATCTACTTTTAGTGTAAGCTACGCAGGTAGGTCGGTTACCCCAACACTCAGTAGTGACATATCATTAAGCAAGGGTGATGGTCTATTGATTAGGCTAAAAGACCCAACAGCAGGGGGTTCATTATCCAGTCCTGAAAGCCACACACATCGATTAATCTCAACCGGTGCAGGGGCTTCATCAGCTCCTTGGGTTAAGGTTGTTCTGCTTGTAGAGTACCCAGTATAATAAGTATGGGCGAAAAAATAATAGGGGACTGTAATGCCCCCTATGGGCGGGTTAGCTTAACTTTTGCATTAATCTTTCGCCAAAGAAGTTCGCTGTTTTTACGATAAACTCTTGTGCATTTTCTTTATCGTATATTTCGCTGCTCTCTTTAAGGAAGACAATCCGTCGTAGGCGCTCATCCTCACGGTGCCTTTCAATAGATGCGCAGATGCTCCCAGTAATATTATTAACGTCATATCCCACTCTTCCTTCAGTATAAAATGCGTACATACTTTTTGGTAAACTACCTAAAAGATGATCTAGTAGTTCTTCCATTATATCATCATCTTCGGAGTCTAGGACACTTATATCAATTCCATAGGTTGTAATGAATATAAGGTCTTCAATGTATGAGCTCATTTTTTCACCGTATTTAAAGGTCTTCGGTTGTGGTTTCATCCTCAGTAGATTCTTCACTTTCTTCTTCAGAAAGGCTTTCATCTTCTTTATCATCACAATAACACCAATATCCTTCGCTGCCATGTGAATTGTATCCGCAAACGGTACATTTACTGTAGAACTGGTACCAGTCGTCAGGCACGTTATCGTATGTCATAGTTTAATCCTGAATCTTTAATGAATGTCTCTAGAGTATCATCAAATGCATAAAGAGTCCAAGATTCTGGTCGACACCCACACTCATGCTCTAATGAATCAGCAATTGCATTATCGATATCTTGAGCAGTTACACCTTCGTGGGTAGGAATATCTGCATAGAAAGCTCGGGATGTGCCTTGCTCATACGCAATATTATCAAGAGGGTCATTTTCCCATATTATATTTGCTAATTCAATATATACTTGTATCATAGTTCTCCTCCTAAACTATCTATAATAGATTTTACTAAGTCATGTATATCTGGAACATATCCGGTGAACACCTTATCTTGGTATTCTTGTGGGTACTCATTCCCAAAGTATCTAAGCAGTGGATTTGTATCATCTTGACACTCGGCCCAACTACTGCCTTTATCAGAAACAACAAATGGAAACTTTGAATTGCATTTAACAACAACGTACTCTATATCCCCATCAATAACTTTTAAGTTATCCTTAGCCAACCTGCGAATAACTTCGCGACCGAACTTGATATCTGCTCCAGGGAAAACTATTACGTGATCTGATACACCCTTTTTTCGAACCCCAATAGTAGGATCCTCAATGTGTACCAGTTCGAATCCATGTTTATGAACGGTCTTATCCAGGAAGACTGCCCATTCATTGTATCCCATATACGGTGGCGGTTTTTGTATTTCTTCATGTATCTCTTTTATTAGTTCCATGATGTTCTCCAAGATCTACGGCAATAGAATCTAAAGCCTTTTTTACTATCTGTTGTATTCGTTGTTTTGAGTACCCTAATATCTCTCCTATATTCTTGTATGACTTAGGGTCAGTATCTATGCCAAAGTACATTTTAATTATTGACTCATCTCTTTTTGTAAGTTTTTCAAGCACCGCCGAGACTGCTAACTTAAGTTCTTTTTTAACAAACTCCTCGTATGCAGATTCTATACAGGAAGCCTCTAGTTCTAATGGATCCTCACCGGCAGACCTAGGGGTATCTCCAGATAAAAAAACCTCTCTGGTTACTTTTACCAAAGATTTTCTCCACAAGTAGTCTTGGATCTTATTTCTAATCCAATATCTACAGTAGTGATTAAAAGGCACACCCTGAGATGGGTCGTATCTATCAAAAGCAATTAAAAGTCCTATGGCACCTTCTTGACATAAGTCTTCGTAATCATCATATCTACTAAATCGAGAGGCGTACCCTCGAACTATTGGAAGATACTTTTTAATATAATTTTCATGTTTTAATTTATCTTTTTTTGCTTCTGTATACTCCTGTTGATCTGTCATAGTGTCTCCATTAGAAATACACCCGGCAGGATTCGAACCTGCGACCGTCCGCTTAGAAGGCGGATGCTCTATCCAGCTGAGCTACGAGTGCGTTTCATGAGTTAAGTTAAGTTACGTCCATTGTTTGTATAGACCACCGTGGCTTTGTCCAAATAAGCCCCGAAGAGTTTTCTACAATCGCCTTGAGTTGTTCAATATTCATTTGCATTGTGTTTCTTCTAGCAAGTGCGTTCCAATTAGATCCACCGCTATTTGGATCGCCGCCATCAGGCAATTCATCTAATTCATTCTCATCAATATATTCAAGCAAACACTCTTTGATATGTTGCTGTGCCTTATCTTTGTCAATAAAAACCCCATGTATTCTTTGATACTGCTCCCCATCTTCGGGTATCCTATTTTCTATAACAATATGTACTTTTTCCATACTTTTCTCCTAGCAAACTTGTATTGCTTTTTCTAAAGTTATTCCTGTCTTTTCTGACATTAGTAATGCTTTTTCTGCAGTGGAGGGTGTAATAAGATATTTATCAGCAATCTCTACCACTCTGTTTAATCTTTTGTGCTCTTTTCGGACACTCTCTCTTAAGACAAGATGGTACTGTGAGTTTGGGACACCCAGCTGCTCTGCATACTTTCTAAGGTCTGCAATACTTAATAAATTTATTTGTTCATATGTAACCTTTTCTAGGGCTGAGATCTTAAGATCAATGGACTTTACTCCAACTGAGTTTGCTGCAAATATTGGATTAGACAACATTCCTAATACAATATCTAACTTTGAGTTTACCTGCTCTAATCTGGCAAGGATTGTTCCAGAAACAGAGTTTTCTGTTCCTAGTACAAGTTCAGAAAGGAATGGTACATCCTCTACCAAATCTGTATTATCGCCATGAGTACCCCCTTCACTAGATACTTCAGCATCATTAGACTCGCTGTCTTCATCCACAACCACATTTATATTCTCCTGTATTGTATTGTTACTATGCTCTTCCTCTTCTACAAGCGGCATTCCTTCCAAGAGGTTTGCAGCTAGTGGGATCTTAGATGTTGTATCTTCAAAAGATGACTTTATCATCTCTCTCATTTTATCTTTTGACCACCCTTGTGGAATGGGCAGATTACCTCTAACTTTATTAAATCTTTGTAACTCTCTTCTACCTAGTGATTCTAGAAAAAGGTCATCTAGGACTGTTATTTCGCAATAACGACCATAATGATCTTCACTTTGAAGATATGTATCTGCTAAAACACAGCTCCATTCTACATTTTTTATACTTTCAAAGAAAGCTATACTTAAACTTTTCTGTATTCTCTTCTTTTTCATGATCACTCCTATTGATCAAAATACTGTTCTACTGTTTTACTGTTTGTTTGATGACACAAAACGACACGGGCTTCGGGGCATTCCTGACATTTTAAGTCGCACTTCATTGTTGAGATTGCTATGTTATTTTCTGTTATAAACATTTCTGTACGATCTCTTATTTCTTTTAAGGGATCCTCTTGGGTGTGCTCTCCTCCTAATATAATATCGATGAGTTCAGATTTACTAAGAATACTGGACACCTTTATACCCAGCTGTTTTGCTAGTAAGACAAGTTCAGTCTTACTAATATTGTTTTGCGAAATATATCCCTGAACTTTTTCAGGCTTAAGAGACTTTCTCCTCCTTGGTTTTTTCTCTACATGCCTTTCTTCTGGCAGATCTCCAGCAGGCTCTGTGAAGATGGCGGCTTCTACAGTTTGAAGTCTTCTTATAATCTCCTCAAGACCAATTCTTTTTATAATCTCTTTAATTTCATTTTCATCCATGCGTCTTTGCCCTCCTCGCATACTTTTTTCTCTGCAATAATTTTAAAGTTGGCCCGATCATCTAGACCCAAAAGCTCAGAGAGAGCATCCTCGGCCAGCTTTATTAGGTTCGATACATCCATCCGTTTGAATGGAGACTTGCATCTCTTATCTTTACCCCAACCTTTTGAGTATATCTTATCCTTTGGAAAAAAGAACGTAAGCTCCAGGCAAAAGCGATCTTCCGGCTCAAATGAAATCTCAGCCTCCATAACAGACAAACCGCCTCGCTGTTGTATGAAACGGTTTTTCCATGCCCTGCCTTCCGCAGATAGGATTCTGCGACCCTGCCTATTAAAGTATAGTTTATTAACGGATGGCGGTATTGAGTTCCAGGTTATCTCTACCATCGACTGCTACCTCCGCTTGGCTTATAAGTACTCTTCGACATGTTTTCAGACCTATTCCCATTCTTGAACTCAGAAGCCCTACGTGATTGCTCACGAGAGATTGCGTTTAGGACAGTTCTCAAGTCTTTATGTCTTTGTTCTACTGCTCCATGAAGTAGATCCATCTCTAGCCAACTGGCGTGTGCTTGTACAAAGACAGGCAAGTCGTCCTCGTCCAGTTTGTAACACTCAACTTCTATTTTTAGATCTGTAGTCTTTACACCCGTAGTCTTCAAAAACTTCTTCAAGGCTGTTACCAATCTTTCTAGCTTCTGTTTACGAATATTTTTGCGTCGGCTAAGGCGCTCTTCTTCTGTGTGAACATAGATAGTCCAGTTTGTAAAGAAGCTCATCAACATACCAATCTGCTGATCGGATGCTGTAGTTAAGTCTCCAACAAATGGGTCTTTCCCTTTAAAGGTAATCAGACTTTCTAGACCTTCAGGTACAATTACCTCAGGAGTTTCTGATGAAATCCCAATCTTTTCTAGCTCTTGTATTACTCTTCCTTCTAAAGTATCGTAATGCTCTAAGATTTTCTTTACACTATTACTCATTGCTATCCTCAAAATTTTTATTGATATATTTCTTATCTACAAGAAGATTGTCTACATCCTCTCCATTAATTGTGTCTATCCAGAAAAGATCTTTTGACTTAGGTAGATTACTAGCTGAAATAAAAGTGACTCGGTCACCTTTATTAATAGAGATCTGATGCCACATATATTGACCGTTTCCTTGTGGGCGTATCTTTAAGTTGCTCAGACAGATATAAGTATTAAGTACTATTTGCTTATTGCTCATCTACTATCTCCACTTTGACTTCGTACTCTGGTTCTCCGCTTTTGCTAATAGCGTGAATACTTGGATTATTATCATCAAGATTAACATCTACATATTTTCGACCTTTTTCATCGATATATACTCTCCTTTGAAAGTGGTCATGTAATGCAGTTCTATACACTTTCATTTTACACTCTACAAATGTGTTCATAAGGACAATCTTTACAGGTTCTCCCATATTTTTCTAGTTGAGCGGGTGGTGTGTTGGCTTTTACATGCGCTAACACGGTCTTCGCTCTCCCTTGTAAGAAAGCGTACTCTGCTGGATTGTGGGGCGTTACGATCTCCATGATTTGCCCATCATTCTTATTAAAGTATTGGAATCTTACCTCCTTTTTATTAAGTAGCGAGCTGTATACACTCGTTTGCATGATATGGGCTTCAGAAGGCCCTTTATTTTCATACTTCTTGAAGCTGCTATGCGCAGCTGACTTGATCTCAACTATGAAGTTTTCTCCAGCCCCGTCAGTACGACCGTGAATCTTTGCTTCTTTGTCTTCAGCTAGTATCTCAATCGGTACACCAGCGTCAGTCATTGCATCTTGCAAGACATCATGCACGGCATGTCCTACGTTAAAGATTGTACGTAGATA